>Ga0187778_10000663_pt1 | contig 24453 bp, 21 predicted proteins | sample 1015_Q2_SP5_20_M_FD_132418 | JGI IMG/M metagenome (GOLD analysis project Ga0187778, IMG submission 132418) | Tropical peat soil microbial communities from peatlands in Department of Meta, Colombia - 1015_Q2_SP5_20_MG | ecosystem: Environmental > Terrestrial > Soil > Wetlands > Peat | place... | reverse complement strand
GTGCGCCCCGAGCTTCTCAAGGAAGTCGGCATCGATCAGAAGCTGAACAGCCCGATTCCCCTCGATTTGATGTTCCGCGACGAGCGCGGTAAGTCCGTTGCCCTCGGACAATACTTCGGCAGCAAGCCGGTGATCCTCGCGCTCGTCTACTACAACTGCCCGATGCTCTGCACGCAGGTGCTCAACGGCCTCGACCGCGGCCTTGAACAGCTTCCCGTAACAATTGGCAAGGATTTCTACGTCTTGACGGTCAGCATCGATCCGACTGACCAGCCGCCCCTTGCTGAAGCCAAACAGGCGGTTTATCTCGGGATGTACAACAGGCCCGGTTCAGCGGCGGGTTGGCATTTCCTGACGGGCGAAGAGTCCCAGATCAAGCAGCTTGCTGCGGCGGTCGGTTTCCGATACGCCTACGATCCGGATTCGAAGCAGTACGCACACGCCAGCGGAATCATGCTGCTCACACCTGAGGGGAACATCTCGCGTTACTTCTACGGCGTCACGTATCCCGCGCGCGACATGCGGCTCGGGCTCGACGAGGCCTCGAACGGTAAGATCGGCTCGCCGGTCGATCAGGTCCTGCTTTTCTGCTACCACTACGATCCCCACACGGGCAAATACGGGCTCCTGATCTCGCGCGTGCTTCAGTTGGGCGGCTTGGCGACGGTTTTGGTCGGCGGAATTTTCTTGATAGTGCTCTTCCGCGGCGAGCATTACGAGTTGCATGGGAAGAGAGCGTGATGTGCTTGTTGTGGCTTGAGGTCTTGTAAAGGACTGTGACGGAACTTTGATGATGGGTCTCGTACAATCTGGAGTCGGTTCTCTCGCGGCGATGCTTCCGTTGCAACCTCCCGCGGCTTCGACGGCTGCCGAGGGAATCGACCATCTCTATCTCGTCCTCTCGGGGATCACCGCGTTTTTCACCGTTTTGATTTTTTCGATCATTTTCGTATTCATGGTCAAGTATCGCCGCCGTTCGGACGACGAAAAGACTGTCGAAACGCATACACCGCTGGCTGTCGAACTCACGTGGACGATCATCCCCTCGCTGATCTGCGCGGTGCTATTCGTTTGGTCAGCTGCTCTTTACGTCCAGAACGGCCGTCCTCCTGCCTCATCGACAGAAATCTTCGTCATCGGAAAGCAATGGATGTGGCACCTGCAGCACGCCGAGGGACCTCGCGAAATCAACGAGCTTCATGTTCCCGTGGGCGTGCCCATCAAGCTCATAATCACCTCGCAGGACGTGATTCACGATTTCTACATCCCCGCATTTCGCATCAAAAAGGATGCGCTCCCGGGACGCTACACATCGCTCTGGTTTCAGGCCACCGAGACGGGCACGTACCATCTTTTCTGCGCTCAATATTGCGGCACCAACCACGCTGAAATGATCGGCTGGGTGTACGTGATGTCCCCGACGGACTACGCAGCGTGGCTTGCGGGTGGCGAGAAGACGGAATCCCTGGCGCAGCAGGGTGAACGCCTCTTCACTCAATTTGGATGTAACAGTTGCCACACAGGCGAGGCGGCAGCGCAGGCGCCGTCGCTTGCGGGCGTCTATGGCAAGCCGCAGAAGATGGCGAATGGCGAAACCCGCATTGTGGACGAGTCGCTGATTAGCCAGGCGATCTGGGTGCCCAGTTCAGTCCACCTGCCCGACTACAAGTCGAACATGCCCACCTACCAGGGACAGGTAGACTCGGAGCAGATGGTTCGCCTGATCGCTTACGTGAAATCATTGAGTTCGGAAGAAAGGAACGGCAAATGAGTACGGCCACTGCAGATCTCCACGATGCCCCGGCCGAGCCCGGCGTCAATTATCTAAACGCCAATTACGGCATCCGGTCTTGGCTTTTGACCTTTGACCACAAGCGCATCGGGCTGCTTTACCTGGCGTCGATCACCGTGATGTTCCTCGTAGGCGGCATTGCTGCGGTCCTTATGCGGATTCATTTGATTGAGCCCCAGGGCGCGCTGTTCGAGCCGGAAACGTACAACAAGATGTTCTCAACTCACGGGATCATTATGGTGTTCTTCTTCCTGGTCCCGTCCATTCCAGCAACGCTTGGGAATTTTCTGATCCCCCTAATGATCGGCGCCCGTGACGTGGCGTTCCCCAAACTGAATCTCATGAGCTGGTACATCTTCATCACCGGCGCAGCTCTTGCGCTCTATGCCACGCTTTCAGGCGGTGTCGACACCGGTTGGACGTTTTATCCACCCTATAGCAGCCATTACTCGGCGACGAACGTGACGCTGGTAGCTCTGGGCGTCTTCATCGCGGGCTTCTCCTCGATTTTGACGGGCCTGAACTTCATCGTCACGATTCACAAGATGCGCGCACCAGGTATGACCTGGTTTCGGCTGCCCCTATTCATCTGGGCGATGTACGCGACGAGCCTGATTTTCGTTCTCGGCACTCCAGTGATCGCCATTACCCTTTTCCTGCTGGGGCTCGAGCGAATTCTTCACGTCGGCATCTTCGATCCCGCTGTTGGTGGAGACCCGCTGCTATTCCAACATCTCTTCTGGTTCTACTCACATCCGGCTGTTTACATCATGATTCTTCCCGGCATGGGCGTGGTGAGCGAACTGATCACCGCTTTTTCCCGAAAGAAGATTTTCGGCTATAGCTTCGTGGCGTTCTCGAGCTTGTCGATTGCCGTGATCAGCTTCATCGTCTGGGGCCACCACATGTTCGTAACAGGCCAGTCGATCTACGCGGGACTGGTCTTCTCAGTGCTCAGCTTCCTAGTCGCAATTCCGTCAGCCGTGAAGGTGTTCAACTGGACGGCGACACTCTACCGTGGCTCGATCTCCTATGAAGCGCCGATGCTCTACGCGCTCGGCTTCATCGGCCTGTTTACGATCGGCGGCCTGACGGGTCTTTTCCTCGCCTCGCTTGCAACCGACGTTCACCTGAACGGCACGTACTTCATCGTCGCGCACTTCCACTACATCATGGTCGGCGGCGCGGTGATGGCTTACCTCGGCGGGATCCACTATTGGTGGCCGAAGATCAGCGGAAGAATGTATCCGGACATGTGGGCTCGCATTTCCGCAGCCATCATCTTCCTCGGATTCAACCTGACGTTCTTCCCGCAGTTCATGCTCGGCTATCTGGGCATGCCGCGGCGCTACGCGGTCTATCCTGCCGAGTTTCAGGTGCTGAACGTGTTGTCGTCGGCGGGCGCTTCGATCCTGGGCATCGGCTACGTGATTCCACTGGTGTATCTGATCTGGTCGATGCGCTACGGCCCAGTGGCCAGCTCGAATCCATGGAAAGCGACGGGATTGGAATGGACCATTCCCTCCCCGCCGCCCACAGAAAATTTCGCGGAGATACCGATCGTCACCGAGGATGCTTACAACTACCCGGTTGCCGATGCGCACGGATACCCCGATGCTCCGGGGGTGGCCCGTGTCTGAGATGGCAGCCCACAGCGCACATCCGCCAGGCTTCGCGCATCAGTTCGAGACGGTCGCGCAGCAGCGCGAAGCCGGAACGCTCGGGATGTGGGTCTTCCTGGTCACTGAAATCCTGTTCTTTGGCGGGATGTTTACGTCCTACATAATTTATCGCTCGCTGCACCTGCAATCGTTCATTCAGGGCAGCCACGAGCTGATCGTCAAATTCGGTGCCACGAACACGGCCGTCCTGATTTTCAGCAGCTTGACGATGGCGCTAGCGATCCGTACAGCTCAAGTCGGCAAATCCAAGGGGCAAATCATTTTCTGGCTGATCCTCACCATGATCCTTGGCGCGGCCTTCATTGCGATCAAGTTGCGTTATGAATGGTACCGCGATTACGTGGAGGGCCTGATTCCCGGTGTGAGTTGGCTCGATGGCGGAACGCATACGCCCGGCGTGAAGATGTTCATGTGCTTCTACTTTTTCATGACCGGCCTGCACGCCTTGCACATGGTGGTCGGACTGGGCATTCTCACAGTCCTGGTGACTATGACCGCACGAAACAAGTTTTCGTCGGAGTATTACGCGCCGCTCGAGATCAGCGGACTATACTGGCACTTTGTCGATATCGTTTGGATTTTCCTGTTCCCGTTGCTCTATTTGATCGGCGGGCGCTACCCGGGGAGCTGATTGCGCATGTCTGACCACGCAGCACACGATTCGCACGCGCCGCACGTTGTGCCCATCAGTACGTACGTGTTGGTGTTTCTGGCGCTGATGGTGGGCACGGCGCTCACCACGTGGGTCGCCTACATTGACCTCGGGCGCTGGAACACGGTTGCCGCGCTAACGATCGCAGTGATCAAAATGTCGCTCGTGGTCCTGTTCTTCATGCACGTGAAGTACGCCACAGGACTCACGCGCATCGTGATCCTCGCGGGATTCTTCTGGCTCGGTATTATGGTCACGCTTTCCTGTTCGGACGAGCTCACCCGCCACTGGGAGATCGTCCCGCAGGGCTGGCAAATGATCCTTCCGCTCGTTTCCCGCCTCCTCTAGGGGTTTCCCCAGGGCCAGCAAAGGGGTCCGTTCAGAAGCAGACTGTTTCAGTGGGTGGATTAGCCCGAAGCAGCGCGGAAGGCGACGACGGCGTTGAGCCCGCCAAAGGCGAAAGAATTCGAGAGTGCGGCTCCAACCTGCGCTTTGCGCGCCTGGTTGGGAATGTAATCGAGGTCGCATTCAGGATCGCGCTCGGTGAAATTTGCGGTTGGCGGCAGAATGCCGTTGCGAAGCGCAAGCACTGTGGCGATGGCTTCGAGCGCGCCGGCTGCGCCCAGGGCGTGGCCGTGCATCGATTTCGTCGAGCTGACACCGATCTTGTCCGCTTGCGCGCCGAACACCTTGCGGATGGCTCGTGACTCCACCGGATCGTTTCCCGGCGTGCCGGTGCCGTGCGCGTTGATATAGCCGATTTCTTCAGGCGCCAAGCTGGCTTCGCGCAGTGCGGCGCTCATCGCGCGGGCGGGCCCTTCGACGGTCGGCTGCGTCAAATGATGCGCATCCGCCGTCATGCCGAAGCCGCAGATCTCGGCATAGATTTTCGCGCCACGCGCTCTCGCGGCCTCGAGCGGCTCGAAGATCAGCATCGCGCCGCCTTCGCCCAAAATCATTCCTTTGCGGTCTTTGCTGAACGGTCGGCAAGTGTCGGGCGAAATCACGCGCATCGCCTCCCAAGCCTTCAACATGCCGACGGTAAAAAACGCCTCGGCGCCGCCAGTGACCGCGAGCTCCGCAAGACCATCGCGAACCATGCGGAACGCCTGCCCCATCGCGTGGTTCGCGGAAGAACACGCCGTCGAGATCGTGTAAGCCGGGCCGCTCAGGCCCAGATCCATCGCGATGTGACTTGCGCCGGCGTTGGCCATCGTTTTCGGAATCGTGAGGGGATGCACGCGCCCGCGGCCGTTTACCCACAGATCTTCGAATCCAGCTTCGATCGCCGATTGTCCTCCCACCGCGGAGCCACAGACGATGGCGCACTCTTCGCGCACTTCAGTTGTCAGTGTGATCCCGGAGTCGCGGATGGCGTCGCGCGCGGCGACCACGGAGAATTGCGCGAAACGGTCGAGCTGCGCGTCTTTGCCCCCTTCGAAATGTTTCAGCGGATCGAAGCCACGGACCTGGGCGGCATTTTGGATTTTCAATCCCACGCGGGAACCATCGACGCCCTGCAGCGGTGCGATTCCGGAGCGGCCTTCGCACAGCGCCTTCCAGTTTTCGGCGACATCGAGACCCAGCGCTGAAACGATTCCGAGACCTGTGATTACGACCCGGCGCGCCATCAGTTCGCCGGGCTGGCTGAACCCACCGAAGCGTCGGGCGGAGCAGCGGCAATCAGTTTCTTGACGCCCTCGACGATGTCGTTCACCGTCTTGATCGAACGGACTTCGTCGTCGGGGATGGAGATTTTGAAGGCGTTTTCAAGCTCGAAGAGGAGACTGAAGACGTCGAGCGAATCGATGCCCATTTCCTGCAGGTTGGTTTCGAGCGTGATCGACTCGGCTGGAATGCGCTTTACGGACGCAAGCGTTGCGATCACTTTTTCCGCTACAGGATCAGCCATCCGATTCACCCCATGACCGCAATACAAGATTTCTGCGCGCGGATTTACCCGCGAACGCCTGACCTACGGAGCGGCTGCAAATACAGGCCGTAGTCTAAACCAAGTGGAAAACGAAATTCTAGCAGGAGTGGGTGGCCGAGGAATCGATCTTTTTCCTCTTGGGTCCTAGATCGGTTCCTCAAAGTGGAACGCCGCGTGTGTGCGGAGCGGGCACCCTCCGGTCGGTGTGGCATAATACTGAGTTCAAGGCTGCGGCGACGCGCCTCGGCTTCGGCTCGATGATATTGCGGCGCAAAATTCGGCGAAAGCTACGCGCAGCGCACCGCAAACTGCGGGAAGCACGCATGCTCGTGAAGGGGCTTGTGTCGACGCGCCATCCGCTGCTCGTTCATCTGATCCCGGTACGCCGCTGCAATCTTTCCTGCACCTATTGCAACGAGTTCGATGATTTTTCCAAGCCAGCGCCGACCGACGAGATGTTCCGCCGGATCGATCGCCTGGGCGCGCTCGGCACCTCGATCATCACCATCAGCGGCGGTGAACCCCTGCTGCATCCCGATCTCGACGCGATCATCACCCGCATCCGAAAAAACAGCATAATGGCCGGCCTGATCACGAACGGCTATCTGCTAGTCGCCGAGCGTATCGAGCGGCTGAATCGGGCAGGTCTTGAATATCTGCAGATCAGCATCGATAACGTACAGCCGGATGAAGTATCGAAAAAGAGCCTCAAGGTGCTCGACCAGAAGCTTGCGCTTTTAGCCGAACACGCGGAATTTCAGGTGAATATCAATTCCGTGCTTGGCAGCGGCGTCCGCAATCCGGAAGACGCGCTTACCGTAGCGCATCGTGCGCAGGAATTGGGATTCACATCGACTGTGGGAATCATTCACGACGGCAACGGCCAAATGCAGCCGCTCGGCTCGCGCGAGCGCGAGATTTTCGAGGAGATCATGGCGCTCGGCAAGCGCTCGTTCACGCGCGTAAACGGGTTTCAGCACAATATCGCCGCCGGCCGCGCAAACGACTGGCGCTGCCGCGCCGGGTCGCGCTATCTCTACGTCTGCGAAGATGGCCTCGTGCACTATTGCTCGCAGCAGCGCGGCTATCCGGGCATTCCGCTCGAAAAGTACACGGAGGAGCAGCGACGCCGAGAGTTTTTCACGAAAAAAGGCTGTGCGCCGCACTGCACGATCTCCTGCGTGCATCAAATCGCGGCCATGGACGCGTGGCGCGCGCCGCAGACTCTCGAACCGGGCCCATCCGCACCTTCCGAGCCGCTCGTCCAGCTTACTGGTCCGGCTGCTCGCAACTAGCGATTCTTCCATTTGAGCGATTTCTGGCGTCGGTGTATTCTTGCGCCGGGGAGATGCCGCAGGATCGTCTGACTCTCGCAGGTCTGTTCTCTTTGCACCTGAATTTCAGCGCAATTTGCCAATAGGAGTTACAGGGCGCAGCAATTCCTTCGCGTCCGAGGAACCGATGAGCGCCACCGCGGAATACATCCGGCCGATGCCGCAGATAAATCCGTGGCTCATCGCTGCCACCGTGATTTCAGCGACGTTCATGGAAGTGCTCGACACGAGCGTCGCCAACGTCTCGCTTCCGCACATTGCCGGCAGCCTGTCGGCGGGCGTGGACGAAAGCACCTGGGTCCTTACCTCCTACCTCGTTTCCAACGCGATCGTGTTGCCGCTCACCGGATGGTTTTCGACGCTCTTCGGTCGCAAGCGGTTCTTTATTGCATGTGTGGCGATTTTCACGGTCAGCTCGTTCCTGTGCGGGATGGCGCCGTCCCTGAGCGCGCTCGTCTTTTTTCGCGTGATTCAGGGAGCGGGTGGCGGCGGTATGCAGCCGATTTCGCAGGCCATTCTTGTCGATAGTTTTCCGAGATCGAAACAGGGAATGGCGATGGCAATTTACGGCATGGGCGTGGTCGTCGCGCCCACGCTCGGTCCCACACTGGGCGGATGGATCACGGACAATTACTCATGGCGCTGGATCTTCCTGCTGAATGTGCCCGTGGGAGTCATCTCTCTCGTAATGATCTCACTTCTCATTTTCGATCCCGCACACATCGTGCGCAAAACGTTCAAGCAGGGTCTTCGCATTGATTTTCTGGGTCTCGGCCTGCTGGGCGTTGGTCTCGGATTTCTGCAGGTCGTGCTCGACAAAGGCGAGCGCGACGACTGGTTCGGCTCGACCTTCATTACGTGGGCGACGGTCGTGTGCATCACGGCGCTCATCGCCCTGGTGATCCGCGAACTTACTGCGAAGGATCCCGTCGTCGACGTCCACCTGTTCAAAGACCGCAATTTCGCCATCTCCACGTTCATGATGTACTCCCTCGGAGTCGTGCTCTACAGCACCACGCTCTTGCTTCCCATCTGGTTGCAGACGCTCATGGGCTATACAGCGATGGAAAGCGGCATGGTACTGCTCCCGGGCGGATTGCTCCTGCTTACGGCTTTGCCGTTCGTAGGCGCCTTGCTGGACCGGTTTCCGCCGCGGTGGATCGTCGCCGGAGGGCTCTGCGTGATGGCAACGGGTCTATTTCAACTGTCGCACCTGAGTCTCCAAGCAAGCTCGCGGTCGCCCATCAACGATTGGATCATTTCGCGAGTAGGCACAGCATTCTTGTTCGTGCCGATCAACGTCATGGCGTTTTACTTCGTCCCGCGCGGTAAGATGAACAACGCCTCGGGGTTGATCAACTTGGCGCGAAATGTCGGCGCGAGCACGGGTATATCGATTGTGACCACGATGCTGGACCGACGCGCTCAGTTCCATCAGAACATTCTCGCTGAGAATCTGCAGGCGGGGAATCCGCACTTCCAGGCCGCGATGCACCACATCACGAATCTTCTGACCACGCGCGGCGAAGACGCCGCCCGCGCCGCATTTGGCGCACACGCGCTCGTCTATCAGGAGCTGCAGCGGCAGTCGATGATGCTTTCCTTCGTGGACAACTTCCGGCTGATGGGCACGATATGCCTTTGCGTCTTGCCGCTCCTATTTCTCATGCGGCAGAGAGCCCGGTAAAGAAGGGGCGGCAGCTATGCTTGTCTGCCCGCCAAAATCTTCAGGAACGAACCGCCGCGAAGTTCCGCCGCCGATAACGTTGTGAGTGTCTCTACTTCCTCGGCCCCGAGCGCGCCGCAGTTGATCGCCTGCAGGAAAAAGTTGAGCAGACCCTGCGCCATCGCTGCGTCGTCGAAAACCTGACCGACACGAGTAGCCTGCGCCGCCTTTTCGATGAAGTTGCGAAGCCTCGCCGCAGATGAATCGAGGTTTTCGAGAAAGAACGAATAGACAGCGGCGTAGCGAACAGGAAGCTGCGCCGGATGCAAGTCCCATCCCTGGTAGTAGCCGCTTTCGAGCGCGCGGCGAACGTTTTCGAAATGAATCTTCCATCCTCTATGGACGGCCGTGTGGTTTTCTTCGAGCTGGCCCGCGCTGAGACCACCGCCGTCCTTGGCAGCTCGATGTGGAGGAATCGGCATGATGTTCGTCGGGCCATCGGCGATTCGTATGCCGGTTCCGGCGAGCGCGACCTGCATCATTCCGCGCGCGAAATCAGACGCGGAATGCGTGATCGGCTGATGTGTAGCCGCGATATGCAGAGAAGCGGTGTAATCGTATGGCCCGAAGTGAACGGCAACGCATCGCCCTCGTGCCGCTGCGACCAGCGCCAGCAGATTCGCTTCGCCACGCTCGTTCAGAATGGCGTGCGGCGTTTCGACCATCAGCTCAATTCGCAGCGCACCTGGCTCGAAATCGAGCATCGGCTCGAGGCGCGAACACAGGTCCGCGAGCACGGCGACTTCGTCGGGCAGCGCAACTTTCGGCAGAGTGATGTAGAAGTGCTTCGGCAACTCGCCGCGGGACTTCTCCGCCAGCTCCGTCAGAAAAACATCCAGCGTGCGAATGCTCCGTTCGCGCAGCTCTTCGTTGAGCGGCTTGATGCGTATGCCGATAAACGGAGGCAGTTCTCCAGAGTTCTCGCCCGCGCTCACCTCAGCCGCGGTCGCCGCGGCGTGCCCGTCCTCTTCGTCATCGGGACGATTGCCGTATCCATCCTCGAAATCGATCCGCAGATCCTCGACCGGCTCGCGCCGCAGCTTTTCGCGAATCCGCCGATAAACCGCGTGTGCGAACCACGCCGACGGATTCTCGCGCCGCACACAATCCGGATCGGATTCGATAGACTTTGCAATGGACGCGAGCGCGTCGGCTGACTCAGGCAAACTGCTTGCGCCAGACAGGCCGACCGCCTTGGCGAACGCGGCGAAATCCGGCGCATAGTCGTCGAGCGATTTCAGTGCCAGCTCTCCGAACTTGCGAGCTGTGCCCGATCGAAATAGATGTGCGCCACCGTACACCACATGAATCGGCTGGCGGCCACCGGGCGGCCCAGGGTAGCGGCGCAGCAGTGCTTTGTGCGCCTGTTCGAGGCGCGTGGAGATCTCGTGCAGAGATTCGGGCGTCAGAGTTCTCTTCATGATGTGCAGCGCGATCCTTTTTCTGCCCGCCGCCCGGCTTCAAATCCCGTCGCCGCGATTCCGAGTTGTCCCGACGGACCGGACAGGATACATTTGTTTGCCCTCGCCGCGAAGATCAAGCGCCGTTGGCCGCCGACGAACCAGACGCCTTCGTTGGTCATCACTGAAGTATGGCGCTACCGGCGGACATTGGGACCGGCGAATGCAAAACGATGCCCGGAAAAATTCTTATCGTCGACGACGAATCGGCTGCGCGGCTGGCGCTGGCAACTCTGCTGCGCCGGGAAGGCTTCGAAGTTACCGAAGTCCGCGACGGCGCCACGGCGCTCGCGCACTGCGCTTCCTTTTGCCCCGATCTCGTTCTGCTCGACATTCTCATGCCCGGAATCGACGGCTTTGAGGTTTGCCGCCGGATCAAGGCGACGCCGCAAACCCGCCTCACTCCGGTTGTCTTGATCACCGGCCTGAGCGCCACCGAAGACCGCATCCAGGGCATCAACGCCGGCGCCGATGATTTTCTCAGCAAGCCGATCGATTTCAATGAGCTGCTAGCGCGCACGCGCTCGCTGCTGCGCCTGAAACAATTCACCGACGAGCTTGAAAACGCCGAAGGGGTGCTCTTTAGCCTCGCCGAAAGCATCGAAGCGCGTGATCCGTACACACGCGGCCACTGCGAACGGCTCGCGCAAATGTCCGCGCGCCTCGGCGAAATTCAGGGTCTCCCGGAAGACGAAATCAAAGCGCTGCGCTGGGCCGGCATCGTTCACGACATCGGCAAAGTCGCCGTGCCGGACGCGATCTTGCTGAAACCGGGTCCGCTTTCGGCAGCAGAAACAGAGATCATGCGAAAGCATCCCGTGGTCGGCGAGCGCATTTGCGCACCGCTCAGGGCTTTTCGCCTCGTCCTGCCGATCATCCGGCATCATCACGAACGCCATGACGGCTCGGGTTACCCCGATGGCCTTCGTGGCCCGCAGATACCCGTGACCGCTGCGATCCTGCAGCTGGCCGACGTTTACGACGCGCTGACCACCGACCGGCCGTACCGCATGGCATCCCCGCCGGAAATCGCGCTGAAAATCATGCACGAAGAGTGCGATCGCGGCTGGTGGAATCGCGAATTGCTCACCGCTTTCACAAAAATGATCGGCAACGGTCAACCGGGCGCGCCGCCGAAGAAAATCGGAAAAGCCGCGCGCTAGAGTATTTCGGCAGCACGGGCTTACGATTGCTTGATTCGCTCTTCGCCTGCGTAGATCACAAACCGCCGTCCACGCAGGAAACCAATCAGCGTAAGCCTCAATTCGCGTGCCAGCTGCACGGCGAGGCTTGACGGTGCCGAAACCGATGCGACAATCGGCAGTCCCGCGACAATCGCCTTCTGCACGATCTCGAATCCGCCACGGCCGCTCACCAGCAGCACCGCTTCACGAAGCGGAACTCGGTTTTCCAGCAGCGCCCACCCGATCACTTTGTCCACGGCGTTATGCCGCCCAATGTCTTCTCGAAGAACTAGCAATTCGCCCTTTGCGTCGAATAGTGCCGCGGCGTGAAGTCCTCCGGTGCGTCCAAAAACGGCCTGCGATGCGCGCAGCGCGTCCGGCATCCGCAGGAGCACTTCCGCATCGAGACGAAAATCTGGATTGGGCGGCTCGAGCGAGCGGGACCTCACCGCGTCAATCGAAGCTTTGCCGCAAATGCCGCAACTCGACGCAGCGAAAAAGTGGCGGCGCATTTTCTCGAAATCGGGCGCGGACTCCGGAGCAAGCATGGCCCGAACCACATTGCCGCGATTCGCCTCGCCATCTCCAACCACATTCTCGAGCGAAACTATCCGCTCGCGCTTCGTGACCAGGCCTTCGGTGAATAGAAATCCAGCAGAAAGTTCCAAATCGTGTCCCGGCGTACGCATCGTCACACTCAGCGGATGATCGCCGACGCGGATTTCGAGCGGCTCCTCGGCGGCAAGGTAGTCCTCTTTGCGAAGAACTTTGCCGTCGTCCCATTCCGAAACTTGTGTCAGATCAACGCTGCGCTGCTTTTGTGCCAAGCAGAGGTCTCCGGGCGCTTATTCGCTCTCGCCGATGCTACAGCATACATCGGTGACGCTCGGCACAATGCGCCCAAAAACGGACTGGCTCGTCCCGGAGGATTGCGGGACGAGCCAGGGGGGCGTTGCTTGGTGTGAGGGACTGCGAGGAATCTCTTCGCCGCCTCACTCGGGTTGCTGTGGCAGAACGACTCCGGTCGCCGGATCCAAGATCAGCCTGGGAGCGTGGTGGTTATCGTCGAAGTCAAACATGCCGTTTAGCCTGCCGGCTTTGACGTCCGACGAGTTTCCGCCAACCGACCCGAGGTTCCAGTTCTCCTCGATGAAACGAAGGATCGAGGACTGGTCAATGACCCTGTGGTCGACGTAGTTCTGCTTCGCGTAGGACGAAATCACAAAAAGCGGAAGCCGCGGCCCATATCCGCACTGGCCCTGTGTGTCGGTTGCTGCGGAACCGCAGCTCCCGTTGGCGGCCAGGTAGTCGTCTGCAACGGCCGATTGGTTGACGACAGGGCCAAGAACATGGTCATACCAACCGTCGGAATCGTCGTATGCGATGATGATGGCCGTGTCATCCCAATAGCGGCTGTTCATGATCGCGTTCACCACTCCGACCACGAAAACTTGCTCGTCGATCGGATCCGAGTAACCCGGATGCGCGTCCTGGTAGGCAGCAGCCTTGAGATATGTCACTGCGGGGAGACGATCCTCGCCGAGCGCTGTCCAGAACGCGCTCAGATCATACTGATGGTTGGCACCGTCCGATGATGTCCCGATCAGCTTCGGGTCGCTTGGGGGAGTGTGATTTTGGTTGGTGCTTTGGGCAAAGTACTGGAAAGGTTCGTGGTGCGGGATGTAATCGCCACTGGTAGTCACAGCATCATCTCCAGCCAAGCCGACATGGTGTGCCCCGCAAATCGCGCGGCCCTGCCCGTCGTATCCCGTGGGACCAAACCCGCCCTGGAACCATCCCCAGGTGAGGCTCTTCGCGTTCAGCAAATCGCCCACGTTCTTTCCCGTGACCTTGATTCGTATCTTGGTGTAGAGCTTGCTTGTCGTTGGATCGGTTGCCACGCAATTGTCGTAGTAAGGGCGCGGATCACCAATCGCAGCTCCCGTCAGCGCCGAGTTTGCGATATTTCCATTGGCATTTTTAGCGTTGGCCGCCTTGCTTCCGTCTGCGGAGGGTTCCAGGGTCGCAAGAGACGTCGTCCCAGCGATCAAGTTGAGTGCGCCGACGGTTGAGGGGCCGAACATCGTGCCGTAAGAATTGTCGCTCAGGGCAAAATGCTGCGCGTAGTTCCACAACCCTTGAACCGTGTTGCCGTCGAAGTAGCCCATTACCACGCCGGTTCCCTTGCCGTAGTCGGGGCAGGGCGACCCTGCCGTCGACCCCGTGCCGGTATATTGGGGATATTGATCCATTAGCCCATGATCCGCCGCCTGTTGCTCAGGCGAGTAGTCGTGATTCTGGTCGCACGTCACGGACGCCACGCCGGTGTCCATGCGGAACGGCTGCGTCGAATTGGGGTTCTCGTCTAAGAGGCCGCCGCTTAGAAGATTGTTAGCGCGCGGCGTGTCGCCCTTTCCATGGAAGGCTGGCTCCCCAACCGGATTGGTCGCGTATGGGTATGTGGCGAAGTAGTGGTCGAACGAAATATTCTCGTTGAAAATCACGATGACATGCTTGATAGGCGTCGTCGTCTCGGCACCCTCAGCGGGGTCCTGCGAGCCTCCCGCCAACACAGCACTTGGACTTGCCAAAGCCAGGTTAGACGCGACGAGGATCGCCGCTATCCAGCGAAGGTTCTTCCGGATCATGAAGTCTCCTTGTTAGTGACTGAGCTTTCGCCTGACGCCGTCTTGCCTCACACGGGGACTTGCACCGGCGCACGCCGAGTGCTCAGAGGCTGTCGGAATCAAATGCGTGGTTGAAAAATTACGCTGGAGTTGTTATTGCCTGATGACTAGGCCGTTAAAAACTGTTCTGTGCGCGAATCTTCTCTTCGCCAATCTCTTCCGAGCTCTTCGCAGTGGCGTTTGCAGAATTGTAATGATCGCCGCCTGACCTCGGCGCTTGGGAAAGCGCAGCGACAGCACGCCCGCATAGAAGTCGGCCCGTCGGCGCGGACCGCGCGCGGGAATTCAGCGCGGAGCCCTTCGGCAGGACATGGATCAGTCCCATCATTCCGCCGTCCTCGTGTTCCAGAAGGTGGCAGTGGTAGACAAATGTCCCGACGACATTGGGATCGCGGAAGTCCATTCGCAACTTCACGCTGGGATATTGCCGGTTTTTACCATCCCAGTACGACACGTTGATCGTGTCGCGCAAGAACGGCTCATCCAGCGGCACTCCGTTGAACTCAACCAGCATGAAATGAACCTGATGGATGTGAAAGGCGTGTAATTCCTGGGTGCGGTTTTCGATGATCCAGTCCTCGACGTCTCCCTGATGCACCACAATGTCCGGTATCTTCGAGCTTGGATCGAAAAGCTTCGGTTCCTGGCCGTCGACCGTTATGTAAAAGTTGGTTGGGCTGTTAGGATCGTTTGGGTTGTGCGGCTTTTCGGAAAAATAGAGTTTTCGCGTCATCGTGGGCTTGACGTCGCCCAGCCAAACTGTTTTGGGAAGGCCGAGCCGCGCCGGCGAGTCCGTAAGTCTTGTGCGCGGCTCGGGCGCGTCAGGCGTCACAACTACCGTCGCCAATGGCCTCGTCGGGTCGTTTTCTCCGGCCGGACCTGTATCGACGGTTCTGGTGACAAGGCTGCCCCGCGCACCTTCCGGCAGCGCCTTGACGATGAATTCCGCCCGCCCCGCTGGCGGCATGAGGATGTGGCTCTGCCAAATGATTCGGTTTCCTGCCAGACCGTTTTCGTTGATGGGATTCCCGTCAAGTGCCACAACTCCGACCATCTGAGGCGTATTGTTGATAAGGAACTGCAAGTCCACGTAAGTGATCGCCGAAGCGTTCAGGACTCGCCAGAATTGCTTCTCTCCAGGCTTCACCTGGATCACGCCTGGCTGATAAACCGGGAACGGCACCGGCACGAAGTTGATTGAGAGATCCTTCGCCGGCTTGCCCCCTCCCGTCCCTGTATTCATGATGTCTCCTTCTGCATCACGAAGGACGAGCGGTGGCGGCACGTTCCCGGTTTGGACCGGCTGCGCATCGGGATTTTCCAAATCCTCGTCTCTTATTACAAAAACTCGCTCCGGCAAGCCTGCCACCGCCTTGTTCGCCCGTTCAATCCCCTCGATGATCATCGCGCCAGATGCGCCCCCCAACACCTGCGCCTTCGTGAGCCCATGAACGTGCGGGTGATACCAGTACAGTCCCGGCGCCTCATCGTCCGGGACTCGAAACCTGTACTCGAAAGGTTTGCTACCCGGCTCGATCAACGTGTTCAACACGTCGTCTTGGTGGCAGACCGGCGGTATGTCGAGGCCGTGAAAGTGGATGTTGGTTGACGCCGAACTCATTTGCTTCCCTGCGCATCCGTCCGGCATCAGGCTCATGCCCGGCATCGCGTCCTTCGAGCTCGCTGGCAACTTCACTTCATTTTTCAGGCTCAGGACGACGAGGTCGCCCGGCTTCACGCGGAGGGTCGGTGCTTCGCTGCCATCCCTGGCTAGGTAGCAGTACCGCCGGGATCCATTCGCTTCAAGCGAGCTGCGGTAGGCCAGCTCAGCTTTCAGCACGCCATTTTCGCTCCGTAGTTCCTTGGGCTCCGGCACGATGCTCCCAATGGCTGGCCGGGGACACGGTTCGCCAGCCGTGCTCTGCGCGGGAGTAGCAACCGCCGCAGAGAGCGAGAACAGTGCGGCGTATGCGACAAACCAAAATGCTTGCGCTTTCACCTGAGTCCGTGCGGAATCCTTGGCCTTTGAAGACGAGCATTTTCAGTCCGCGCTGGATGGATCATGTGAACGCCATGTGAAAGTTTGTTTACAGAGCCATCGCCGCCTCGCCTAGTTTGTCTGGGAACCCTCCGCAGGGGGCTCGCCGAAGTCTTGCCTCTACTGGACTCGGCTGCTAGACTATCGCGGCAAGAGCTTTCTTGCCGCTCCTGCCACACTTCCCGTAAAGGTTTGTTTCATGTCCGGACACTCGAAATGGGCCACGATCAAGCACAAAAAGGCGGCGACCGACGCCCGCCGCGGCAAGATTTTCACCAAGCTCATTCGAGAGTTGACGATTGCCGCACGTGTCGGCGGCGGTGACCCCAACACCAACCCGCGCCTCCGCACGGCGATCCTCGCCGCCAAGGGCGAGAACATGCCGAATGACAACATCGAGCGCGCGATTCAGCGCGGCACCGGTCAGCTCGAAGGCGAAACACTCGATGAAGTGACCTTCGAGGGCTACGGTCCGGGCGGTGTCGGCATGCTGATTCAGGTCGTCACTAGCAATCGCAATCGCATCGTCAGCGAGATTCGCCACCTCATGTCGAAAAACGGCGGCAACTTGGCCGAAACGGGCGCGGTCAACTGGATGTTCCATCGCAAAGGCGACATCGTCGTGCCGAAGGAGCAGGCAGACGAAGACAAGATGATGAGCATTGTCCTCGATGCCGGCGCTGAGGATCTGAAAGACGACGGCTCGACCTGGGAAGTGATTACGCCGTCCGAATCGATGGAAAAAGTTCGCGAGGCTCTTGCCGCCGCGAACGTCAAGCCTGCTTCGGCGGAAGTGGCGTGGCTTCCGCAGAACTACGTCAAACTCAGCGGCCAGCAGGCGCAGCAGATGCTTCGGCTGGTCGAATCGCTCGAAGATCACGACGACGTGCAGCACGTCTACGCGAACTTCGACATCGACGAGAAGGAAATCCAGGCTGCTGTGGCGGGTTAGCTGTTCCCGGCTCCGCACACTTGCGAAAAAACTCTTTCCTCCGCTTCCGCCGCGCACGTACACTTGTGTCCGCGAAAATGGCCGTTCGCCCGTCAAATTTAGAAGCGAAGCCGCGGAAGCTGCGCATCCTGGGTGTCGACCCATCCGTTGCCGGCGCGACTGGTTACGGCGTGATTGAAATCGACGGCTCTTCGGCGCGCCCGATGCGCTTCGGCGCGCTGCGGCTGCCCGACCGCGTGACGTTCGCCGTCCGCCTCCGCGAAATTCATTTCCTGATTTCCGGCCTTGTCGAGCAGTTTTCGCCCGACGCCGTCGCCGTGGAATCCGTTTTTGCGGCCCTCAACATCCGGACGGCTCTCAAGCTCGCCGAAATGCGCGGCGTCGTGTTGCTCGCAGCGGCGCAGGCACAGATTCCAGCTCACAGCTACTCGCCAAGAGAGGTAAAGGCCAGCGTCGCGGGATTCGGCGGAGCGTCGAAGCAACAGATTCAGCAGATGGTGCGGTCCCTTCTCGACTTGCCCGATGCACCGCAACCAGCCGACGCAGCCGACGCCCTTGCCGTCGCGCTCTGCCACGCGCAAGCCGAGCGCGCGCGCGAGCGCATGACCGCCGCCTCCGGCCGGTGGCAGGTTGCGGCCGCGGCCGCAGGAGCTCGCACTTCGGGCGCTTCCGTCTCGCGGGGGCGATGAACCGTGATCCTCGTCCGCCGGCTCCTCGGGTTTGCCTTCCTGGCGCTCGCATGCTGCCCGCTGGCTCCTGCCGCTCCAGCCAACGGCGCGACAATCACTTTTCGGAAAGTCTTCAAGACCAGCTACCCGGAATTCGTCGAGATAAAGGTAAGCGACTCGGGCTCCGGCACGTACGACATTCGCCAGCTCAGTGACGATGCGAATCCGCAACCAATGAAGATCAACCCGGCTTTGGTTCAGAAGATTTTCGATCTCGCCGCAAAACTTCACAATTTCGATGGCATCGATCTCGAAATGCATCGGCGCATCGCCAATCTCGGTGAGAAAACTTTTAGGTACGACCGCGGCTCCGAATCGCACTCGGTGTCGTTCAATTACACGCTCGACCGCTCTGCCGGCGAGCTGCTCGACATTTTCGAAGGGCTTTCGCGCCAGCAAACCGACCTCTCCGATCTCGTGCGCACGATGCGCTATGACCGGCTGGGCGTAAACGACGTCCTGCTCCAGATTCAGAAAGACTACGATCACAAGCTGCTTCCCGAACCTCAGCAGCTTCTCGCATCGCTCGATCAGCTTGCCGCGGACACACACTTCATCGACATCGCCCGCGAGCGCGCCCGCAATCTTGCCGCCCGCATCCGCGCCTCGGGTTCGTGAACCCAGCACGGGTTTTCCCGCTTTTCATTTTGTCGAGAGTACTAGTTTGCGCAGGCGAATCGGTCCGCCGCTTTCCCTAAAATTTCGCCTGCAATTAGATCAGTTGAATAGCCGCGGTCGAAGCTTTTGTTACAACTTTGGCCACACTCGCGTCCATCCTTTTGGAACCCTGCTAGCATCTGAGTGGAATAAATAACATGAAACCCAAACTCGCATTCGCACTCATCACCTCGGTCGTCTGTGGCTTTCTGCTTTTCATCGCTGCTCGCTCCGTCGCGCAATCAGCGAGCGTGCGCTCACTGATCACTCAATCCGTGGACGAATCGAAGCTCACTGTGCTCCGCGGCAACGTGCATCCGCTCGCCCGCGCGCAATTTGATCACGGCGTCGCCGCGGACAACTTGCCGATGGACCACATGCTTCTCGTTTTGAAGCGCAGTCAGGTTCAAGAGACGGCGCTCGAGACGCTGATGGCCCAGCAATTGGACAAGTCGTCTCCGAATTATCATAAGTGGCTTACACCGCAACAATTCGGCCAGATGTTCGGCCCCTCCGACCAAGATATTCAGAAAATTACAGCGTGGCTCGTATCCCATGGCTTTACCATCGACGATGTCACCAACGGTCGAACCGTGATCGAATTTTCCGGCGATGCCGCGCAGGTGCAGAGCGCGTTTCACACGCCGATCCACAGCTACGTCGTCAACAACGTCCAGCACTGGGCAAACGCCGAAGAACCTTCGATTCCAACGGCTTTGGTTCCTGCTGTCGCTGGTGTCCGCTCGCTTCACAACTTTTATCCGAAACCCTTGATTCACATACGTGGCCCGTTGCAGCGGGCGCAGGTTACTAGCCAATCGAAGCCTCACGCGAACTATACTTTCGGATCGAGCGGTCCTTGCAGCCTGGTCCAATTCCTTGATTCGGCGCTCGTGGAAGCTTGTTACATGATTGCTCCGGGAGACTTCGAAGAGATTTACACGACTCAAACTGCTGTGAATAACACTAGCGGCGGCAGTGGCGTTACCATTGCCATCGTTTCCGACAGCGAAATCAACCCGAGCGATGTTTCGACGTTTCGCTCCTTGTTTAGCCTGGCGCCAGAAAACCTTACGGTTACGGAAACCAGTCCTACAAGTAAAAACGGCGATGAAACCGAAGCAGTTCTTGATAGCGAATGGTCGGCTGCTGTCGCTCCCAGCGCAAACATCAATTTGGTCGTTTCGCCTTCCACCAATTCCGTCTTCGGTGGCGATATTTCGGCTGTCGACATCATCGACAACAATCTGGGCGACATCATGAGCGATAGCTACGGTGCATGCGAGCCCGCTCTCACCTCCTCGTACACAGTGAGCGGCAAGAACTTTTCCAGCGCCAACGCTTTCTATTCGCAAATGTGGCAGCAGGCCGCCACACAGGGAATCACAGTCATCGTGGCTTCGGGCGATAACGGCTCTGCAGGCTGTGACGTTGTGGAAGTGAATGTCCCCTCTTCACCTGCGATGGGTGGCCTACAAGTGAATGGAATCGCGTCCACGCCGTACGACGTCGCCGTCGGCGGCACGGATTTCAATGACCTGTCCAATCCGGCTAACTATTTCGGCGCGATCAACAGCACGGTCAGTTTGGGAACCGCCAGCACCCCGGCGTCCACGACCGGCTACATTCCCGAGACGGTGTGGAACGAATCCTGCACCAACTCAGTGTTCGTATCGCTCGGTGAGCCCGATGCTGAGACTGCCTGCAATGATTCGACGTTGAACAACGACGCCCTCACTCTCGATAACACACCAGTTCAGGCGCCCATCGGTAGTTCCGGAGGAGCGAGTTCGGTCTATTCGAAACCGTGCTGGCAGGGCGGGCCTACGAGCGCCAGCTGCCCGCAGACTAGCGGGGTAACTACACCGAGCGACAACGCGCGCGACCTGCCGGACGTTTCATTCTTTGCTGGCGACGGCACAATTTCGGCGAGCTTCTATTACCTCTGCCAGTCGGATCTTGTCAGTGGCAGCCCGACCTGCAGCCTGACCCAGAATATCTTCGGCGCGGGCGGCACGTCGGTTTCAGCGCAAGCCTTTGCGGGTGTCATGGCCCTGATCGTCGAGGCCAAAGGCAAGCAGGGCAACGCCAATCCCACTCTATATTCGCTCGCCGCCGGAGCCCATGGGTCGACAATCTTCAATCAGGTAACGACTGGTACAAACGCAATGCCCTGCAAGAAGGGCTCTCCCAATTGCCTGGTATCGGCGCAGATCGTTGGTCCATCGCTGCGCCCCGGCAAACCGGCGAATTGGTTGATTCCGGTGGCCCTCGCGCTGCTAGGTGCTTTTTGTGTCGGATCGATTTTGGCGGCGTTCGCCGGGCGGCCGCGCCGCTGGGGAGTGGCGACCGCGTTTGTTGCGTTGGCGCTCTTGATAGTGACTGCCGCGTGCGGCGGAAGCAATGGCGGCGGCGACTCTGGACCACCACCGTCACAGGATTTCACGATCGGGATCCTCACCCAGGCGAACGGCTCGCCCGCTTACAATGCGGCTGCGGGCTACAACTTGACTACCGGCAACGGCTCGGTGAACGTCTCCAATTTGCTGCAGTTCTGGCCATAGGGCGCTGGCCGAAACGAAGCTGCGGGAAGGTTAGCGCACGGTGACACCCGCGTAGCCTACCACACGGTCTCGGTCCCCACCCGCGTCGGCCGATGTCGCGTACTGAATGAGCGCGGCTTCCTCTGCGCCCAGTTCGCGCTCGGCGACGAGCATTGCGACCGTCGCCGCGTAACCGCACATCGTGATTCCCTCAAATCGCACTGTGTCATAGAGACCGCGTGGATCGAGCGCCAGAATTTTCGAGATCGCTCGCTCGTCCTTGGCTCGCGTGATAGCGTCGCTCTCGTAGTGATTCATGTCCGTGCTCGCAATCACGAGGACCGGGTCCCTCTGCTTTTTCACGGCGCGAGCCACGGCAAGCCCTAGCTCCTCGATCGCGCCGTAGCGGTCGGTGGCCAGCACAACCGGCACAAAGCGGAAGTCCGGCCTGAGTCGCTGCAAGAATGGGAGCTGGACTTCAAGCGAATGTTCCCTCGCGTGCGCCAGCGCATCCTCTCGAAGCACCGGGCATTCGTCTGCCAGCTCGGCAGCCAGCGCTCCGTCGATCGGCGCGTCGCCAAAGGGCATTGAAAAAGCTCCTTCGGTCAGGATCGACATCGGCTGGCCCTGCGGAAAATGTCGCGGCCCGAGCAAAATGCACCGCTGCGGAATTTCGATAGCGGAATAGACAGCACCTGCGACGTGTCCGGAATACATGTATCCCGCATGCGGCACCACGCACGCACGCGCGGCAATCCTCTTTGCACTGTTGCCGCAAAATTGATCGACTTGGCGCGCAAGCTCGCGCGGGTCTGAAGGATAAAACAGTCCGGCTACGGCGGGCGGGCGAACCATTACCGGAAGTTGTACCACAAACGAAGTGGCCGGGAATTTTGCAATGAAATGCCAGTGAAGCTGCGGCTACGAAATCGGCGAGCGAGCGTCAGCTTGGGTTGGAGGGCTTTCCTTTGATTTTGAGCGCTACGGTTTGCCCGGGCGCATGCAGAATCTTCACTAGATCGCCGTACTGGTATCCACCGTGGTCGACAATTGACTGCATCTTGTCTTTGAGATCGGCCGAAACTGTGAAGCTGCGAATCACCCGCTCGTTGCCCGGCTCGAAAACGACGATATTGTAAGCGTCGGCGTGAAGCACCTGGCCCGTGTACCACTCGCCCTTCGTATTCGGCTTCGGGGCCGGATTCTGCTGTCTGACGATCACGGGAGCGGAGACCGTCTGCGCCGGCGCGGGCGTGCCCGAAATTGCGAGCGCGCCGCAAAGCGCCGTCAAACCAGCCGCGATCTTATAGCTCTTCATCAAAGGAAATTTTCAGTGATTTCAAAAACTTGATGTCTTGCGGTGTGATCTCGACCTTCGGTTCCGCGGTTTCTTCGTCCAGCACTTCGTCGTCCACGCGGATGTGCAGCGATTCCAGAAACCGCCGGTCCTGTGACGTCATTTTCGCGTCCTGGGACGGCCGCCGCGCCAGGCCGATTGTCGCATCGAGCTTTAGCACGATCTCAAATCCCGCCGCGCGAACGTTTGCAATCGCTTCGGCGATCCTCTCGGAATCCGACACCGTATCGTTGATCGCGTGCCCCAGCTCTCGCAAAAGCTGCTTCATGTGATCGTCGAGTTGCAACGGGCGTCACCTCCTGAGAGGTTTTCCTACCCTAATTCTAGGGCTGTGGCAAGCACGAAACAAGCCGGCCCGCGACATACGATTCCCCAGCGTTAACTGCCGGGCAGCGCCCGCCGAGCAGCAGACCGGACTGCACGCACGGCGGCGCGTTGTAATAGAATCGCTCTATGCCCGCGAACCTGCTTCCCGCCCTGTGGCGCTCGATCGTGGTTACCATGCGCACGCTCTGGCGCGTGGCACGTCAGCTGTTTCATGAGACCACGGGCGCGCTTTTCGGCCTTTTCGCGGCCTGGGCCGCGTTTGCCGCATGGAAGCAATGGAAGCAACGCCCCGCGCTGTGGCTGATGGGTTTCGCGATCGCGTACGCCGTAATGATGGCCGCGTTCGCGTTCGTGTCGTTTCGCCGGGCGCGCCGGGTCCGCTGACGATCGATGCCAGACCGTACTCCGAATTCGCCTGCACTCGACGCCAAGCGCGCCTCCACCGCCGGTCTCCCGATGGAGCCCGTCATCGCGCACTCTGACCTCATCGATTGGGACGCCGAGCGCGACCTCGGCTATCCCGGCCAGTTTCCCTTCACGCGCGGCATCTACCCGACGATGTACCGCGGCCGCATCTGGACCATGCGCCAGTACGCCGGCTTCGGCGCCGCTGTCGAATCAAATAAGCGCTACCGCTATCTTCTCGACCAGGGCCAGACAGGCCTTTCCGTCGCCTTCGATCTGCCCACCCAAATCGGCATGGATTCCGACCACCCGCTCGCACAGGGTGAAGTGGGCAAAGTCGGTGTCGCGATCGACTCACTCGAGGATATGCAAACGCTGTTCGACGGCATCCCGCTCGAGCGCATCTCCACCTCGATGACGATCAATTCGACCGCTGCGATTCTCCTCGCGCTCTACGTCGCCGTCGCCAAGCAGCAGAGCGCGGACCTCACGCGCCTTTCCGGCACCGTACAGAACGATATCCTCAAGGAATACATCGCCCGCGGCACCTACATCTATCCGCTGCGTCCCGCGATGCGCATCGTCACCGATATTTTTGCCTGGTGCCGCAGCGAAATCCCCAATTGGAACGCGATTTCGATCTCGGGCTATCACATCCGCGAGGCTGGCTCGACCGAGGTGCAGGAAGTCGCCTTTACGCTCGCCAACGCGATTGCTTACGTCGAGGCCGCCGTCTCCGCCGGTCTGCAAGTCGACGAATTCGCGCCGCAGCTCTCCTTTTTCTTCAACGCGCACAACGAATTCCTGATGCAGATCGCGAAATTCCGCGCCGCGCGGCGTCTCTGGGCCCGTACGACGCGAGACCGCTTCGGAGCGCACGATTCGCGCTCGATGATGCTGCGCTTTCACGCACAGACCGCCGGCTCCGCGCTCACGGCCCAGCAGCCGGAAAACAATCTCGCCCGCGTCGCAATTCAGTGCCTCGCCGCCGTTCTC
>Ga0187778_10000659_pt1 | contig 24533 bp, 27 predicted proteins | sample 1015_Q2_SP5_20_M_FD_132418 | JGI IMG/M metagenome (GOLD analysis project Ga0187778, IMG submission 132418) | Tropical peat soil microbial communities from peatlands in Department of Meta, Colombia - 1015_Q2_SP5_20_MG | ecosystem: Environmental > Terrestrial > Soil > Wetlands > Peat | place... | reverse complement strand
CCAGGTAGGATGCTCGTATGACTCCGAGTTCAACCCCTAGCGAGGAGAAGGACCTATGACGACTCATATCCATGGATCGTTGTGTAGCAAGCGGAGCCTCTTTATTGGGGCAACGCTCGGACTGCTGATCGCATGGACAGGGAACCCGGCGGTTGCTGCGGAGGAACAGCCGGGAACCGGCCCGGAAAGAGCGGCGGGACTACAAGCAGCTAGCTGGCTCGCTACCATTCCGTATGGGGCCGTGAAGGTCGCCTATGCGCTCGGCGGGGGCATCGTGGGTGGCCTCACCTGGGTGATGAGTGGAGGAGACACGGCGGCTGCCAAGGCGGTGTGGATTCCTTCGATGACCGGTGATTATATTGTGCAGCCGCAGAACCTCACCGGGGAAAAGCCCCTCCACTTCATGGGCGGATCATCAGAGAAGCCCAAGCCGGAACTTTCTGCCCGTAGGTAGAGTGTTCGGCGTACCTCCTAGGGGCACCCTTGCTCACCTGCGGTATTTCCATCCGCGCTGAATAGGGGCGAGAAGGACTACTTGCGCTGTCTCCGCCACTCCCACGGCGGCACTGGTTTGGGATTGGCTTCTAACTCGTTACAGAATCACTTCGCAGGGCTGGAGGAACACCTTGAGTGCGACCTCATGTCCGCCGTGCGCTATCACCAGGTCGGCATACAACTTCTTCACGGCTTTCACCAGTCTAGCCATCGGATCATTGTCGAGGGCTACAAGGAACAGCATGTTTCGATCAGTCCAGCCGTGAGTCCCAGAGACCGTGCCCGTCTCGCCGCTACCCCCCGCCCCGGACATCACCGTGTACCCCTTGATTCCCAGGGTGCCAAACAGCACCAGCATCTCCTCTTTGAACTTCTCCCGGCAAACGATGGTGAGCATCTTCATGATCGTCTCCTTTTCCGTCAATCTCACGGTGGCACAGGATAACTCTCACGGACAATTCCCCTCCACTCGATACCCCGCCTTCTCGGTCTCTCTCGGCACCGCTTCAGCTTAGGGGTGAAACTCCTTGGTGTGGTGTTCCCGGTCTCGTACTACGAGTGACGGCTTTCCCTCTTCATCTACACTCAAGACAAGCCTGGTCCTGCCATCCACGTCGCGCACAGCTATCCCAGTTTCTGATGAAATGCCGATCCACACCCGGTCCGTGTCGGACTTATCTTTCAGTTGAAAGTAAGGCTCTCCCTGGTCAGAGAGGTCGAGGATGGCCCGTATACGGCCCTTGGTATCCACGAGACGAAATTCCTGGGCACTGATTACTTGTGGTGTTTCCGGTGGAGTGGGCTGGGCAATGACTGAACTCCCTACGAGTAAGAAGGTTGCAAAAATTCCTCCGATGAGACCGGACACAAGACTCACGACAATAAGCAAACGGGAATTCGCGGTAAGCATGGAAACTCCTTTCTAGTCAGTGCTCAAGGCTAATTAACACAGCACAATAGCCTATCTTTGTTGTTTCCTCCACTGCCACGGTGGCACTGGATTTGGATCAGCCCATAACCCCACCCGGGACGCTCACGCTCTCGGTCCCAATGCTTCAAGCATTGCGTCCCCGCCAGTGGAGTCGGTGGTAAAAGCGGACAGTTCGGTATCAGACATAAGCATACACTGCAAGCGTTTTTCGAACGCACAATGGTCAATCATGGGTGCTTCCCTGAAGGCTCGGCGGCATCCGACAATTGAGTCTGCTTATCTCGCCGTCTCAATCGACGACGATCAAGCCACCACGCGACAACGGGAAACAGCACGAACGAACCTGGGGCTAGGAAAACTACGAGGTACGGACTCAGAGCGGTCAAATGGCGAAGATGGTGGGAGAGTTGGGCCCGATCTTCGGCGGTCCAGTGGAGGCCATTGCGTTGCTTCATGAGCAGTGGCATCAAGCCGTGAATGCCAAGAATCTCTGCACGAATGCGGTCTCGTTCTCTCTGTAACGGACTGAGAAAGGGTGCGAAAAGTGTCATGACAAATTGCCGATACCAGTAAAGGGATTTCACTTCTGTTTCGACCCAATCTGATCGTTGATCTTGTCGTGGGTCGTTTCTTCGATGGTTATGGTTTCGCGTTTGGAGTGTTGGTCGGTCCTGTACTGGGCAATCACTTCTCGTTGCACACAAAGTTGAGCAGACTTTCTGCAACACTGCCTGGTTCAACTGAGATTCCCTGATCGTTGGAGTCTGAGTAGCGATACACCACCTCACCACTGCCCATGTTGCCAGAGAAGGCCGCCAGTGCAAGCAATCGGATGCGCTCTTCGGTGCAATCGATTTCACGATGAGCCTTTGCCGACAAATACGCGTGGCCTGGCTCGGTTTGTATTCTCTTAAAGTCCAGCAATGCCCACAACTCCACCACATCCCCGTTGCGACGAATGGTGTCTGGATCAACGTATACAGTCATCTCTGCTTGGTCGTTTTTCTCAACCCGCACCCACTCCGCATACACTGGTCCAACACTCAGTAACAGGACGGCTATCAGTAACCAGAGTTTCGCGTGGTATCTCACAACACATTGCACAGGAAAGCGACGGTAGGGACGAATCGTGAAGGGCATAAACATCACACCTAAACCAACCGCCGATTCAGACGGCGCAGTAGCCCATATCAACGGGCTTCCCTTAGAGAAATTCCTCGCTGGACCACGTCGTAAAATTCGTCTGCCGGACATGGCAGAGGCAATACAGCAAAGGCCCCTCGTTCGAGAGCAATGGGCGATTGACCCGCGGCTGTCATAAAAATGACTGGAAGTCTCGGATGCATGAATCGGATCGCGGTCAACAGCGAGATGCCATCCTGATCAGGTAAATGGGAACTAAGAAGCACCACGCTGAAATCTTGGTGCTGAATCCGTTCGAGACACGTCTTCCCATCTGGCGCACTCTCCACCTCATAACCTTTGGCCGTAAGTCTTTCGGTGAAGGCCCAACGTATCTCTCGGTCGGAGTTGACGATGAGAACAGGAAGTTGAGGCGAAGCATTCGACAGTCGCGTGAAGAAAGGCATGACAGCCTCACAGCGAGGCTGTATTGTAAGAAACGTACTCAGGCCACGCAATAGAACTGAGGTGGGGGCAAGGGGGGAAATGGTTGTATTACGATCTAGAAGATTACGGGCTTGGTAGGTACTCAACCATCTATGGCAGGGATTTCTAAAAAATCCCGTCTCGGTGGGCATCCTGCCAGAACCTTTTAGTAGCCTCTCGAACCACAGGAGAAAGCGGTCCGGGGTGCCACACGCCTATTGCCACATCGTTCATAAACGGCACTACCGGAGCCAGTAGCCACATAAACAGGCTGCTAAGAGCCTTCTCCGTAATATTGTACTGGTACTCTTTTATATCCTTAAAATCCAGAATGATCTGGTAACTCAGAACGTATTCGCGTGTCGTGTAAGCAGGAATCACCGTTGCAGTCGCCAAACTGAGAAATTGAGCGGTGTAATTTTCGGGGGACGATTGCTTCACGGTGACAACGCATACCAACCCCTTACTGGGAATATGTTCGCTATATTCAACCTGCATTCCAGATTCTTGCAGACCTACTCCAACGCCGTTATCGAGTCGGGAGCCAATAGTATCCTGACAAGGCCTAAAGGCGAACCACCCACAGTTACGAATTATGTAATAGTCAGGGATAACGAAATGCATGGGCGGGTCGTACTTTAATGCCAGGTCGTCGCTTCTTTCATCAGACGTTGGCGATGGTCAATCGCTATACCCACTTGCAACCTGGTTATATAGATAAAGCGGTGCGGTTGGTGGAGGTGCGGGGGCCTGGTGACGAGTTCGTGACAACTCCCGGAGAGGAGCAGTCTGAAGAAGACTCAGAAGATATTGAAACTGCTGGAGCCGGCGACTGGAATCGAACCAGCGACCTGCGGTTTACGAATACCAGACCCTGCCGATTGTTTAGATACTCAATCGCCGCGCCAACAGCCTGATTCTGACGAGTTAGATGGGGAGAGCCCGCAACTGGGATTTGCGTAGAGTTGCGCTGAGTGTGAGGCTGTAATGGTGTAATGGTTACAATTACGGTTACACTTGGTCAGTAGAGGGAGGGGCCACGCCTATCAAAGGCGTGGCCCTTTCCGTTGGTTGGGTACTAGCTGGTCGCTAGGCACGTGGGGCCAGGGGTACATTTGCGTGGCCACCCTTGTGTCCATGGGGCCCGAGGCCAGGGTTAAACGCATGACAGTGCCAACAGAACACATGCCTCATGGCTGGGGCTGCATCGCAGTCCACCCTACGACCCTATGACCGATGAAGATTCACCGCGAAAAACTACGACGCCGGAAGAATGAAAAACTTGGTGTTTTGATATTTTTGTTACGACCAACTGCGGCTGAGTTATATTCTGAAGCGGGACCAAAAATGGAAAGTGGAAGTGGGATTACAATACGGGCTCTGGGTACACACCTGACCGTTTCAGACCAAGCCCAGCCATATCGCTCATCCCTTGTCCAAAATCCTAGCTCGAATCCCCTTGGTAGTGCGCTCGATTTATCAAGCATCTCGACGTATACCTTCCGGTGCTTCAGGAAGAAAAGTTAAGGCAGGGCTAGGATGCCGGTAAATAGAATACCCGAACCAAATCCTTGCCAGTCTTCGACTTCAGGTAAACAAATGGCTCGGAATCCGTAGTTGCGGGAGTCGCTGCTGACTCGATTGGCACCTTTATAGCTTCTGCCAGCAAGTTCTCCAACGGGCGTATGGAAAGATCGTAGCCTCCTGATTTACCGGGGAGCTTCACAGCAAACAGTGTGGAGAAGGCATCAGTGTAATCCTCTTTCGACAGGACATCGAAATTTTCGAAATATGCATCGTGCAGACCAATTCTCGAACCATGGTCGCCATGAAGAATGATGATTGAGTCCTCGAAAATGCCTGCAGCCTGCATTCGTTGAAAAAGTTCCTCCAACCTGACATAAAGGCACTGCAACTGCTGGAAATAGAGTCGATATCTCTCCTCCCTTGACTTAATGGTGTTGTCATACCCATTCATTTGGTGGGTTCCCTCGAAGGTTAGGGTCCGGCTCTTGAATTCTTGAAGGGAGGCGTGGGTTGAACAATCCTCTTTGTAAACGTAGGGGAAATGGGGGAGCAAAAGGTGCGCAAACATGACACTCCCTGGTGGCATCGCCAAGATGTCCTCCGAGAGATGTGCTAGGGCTGCCATGGTGTTAGCCGCATACGGCACAACATAGGTGTCCCAAGTCCATGCTGGCAATGGAATTCCCTGGGAAATAAGTCGTGGCTGCATAGATTGATAAAAGGACCGTATACGTTGATATCGAATGGATCGATTCAAGTATCCGGCAAAAATCACCCGGAGTTGATCAGCTACAGGCAGATTGAGGTCCGCGATGACTCCCGTAGCAAGGCCGGCATATTCATGACAGCTGTGCACAAGGATAGGATTACCTGGGCAAAAGTCAATGGTTCCAGATCCGTGCACGTTAACCTGATAGTGCCTTTGAGAAAGTATCGTAAAATATTTGTTACTCTGAAGCTTAAAAGGAAAGTGAGTGCCCGTGAGGAATGGCCTGTTTTCGGCTTCCGCAGAGAAATTTAAAGCGTTAGGGACGGCGTTATACGTGCTAGCATAATGACTGAATGCCTTGCCATACACATAAAATCCGTATTGCTGATAGAACCCCAGAATTTTGTCTTTAATCGCTTGACCGGATTCGAGTCCAGTCGGGATACCCTCAACTCCGACATGCTCGTCGAGAATAAGATGAATAATCCGGGGAAGAGGACGGTGTGCGGCGTTTGCCGTACTCACAGCAAAGGGAACTTCGGCTTCGCTTCGCATCAAAATCGGCAAAGTAAGTGTGCTCACCAAGCAGGTTGAGAAAACAACCGTCATAATGTGATAAGAATTCTCTTGCCACTTCAGGAAAAGGACAAAGATTCCAAGAAATACAGCAAGCAGGCTGTACTTATTTATTTCGACCATCGTCTGAAACTCAGTATCAATGAAGAGCGTAATGAGTCCCGCGATGATCAACGTGTGCCAGACTCGTGCCCCGGTCATTTTGAGAACGGAAACAAAGGCGGCAAAGAGAAGCATTCCACCGAGCACAATTAAGACAGATGCACGATGGAATGAGAAGGAGTTCGTGGTTAGATAAAATGCGAATGACGTCCAGAGAATAAGGAGTGGCAGCAACAGCTCCTTTATCCACCCTATCAATCGAATGCCCCGCACGTGCTTCGCGCTGGGTTGCAGAGGAAGTGTTTTCTTGTCAGCAGACATTGAGCTTTTACCGCCTGTGGTACCAAAGTAGAAACCGACCGCTCGAGGATACGACGGCGGTCTTGACGATCTCAGCCTTTTTACTGATGATTTGCAGAAAAACCTCAAGCGTATAGTCCGAGAAGATGTCGTCACGTAGGCTAAGTAGGCACTTAACCATCGGATCGCTCTTGGGGATAAATTCAATAATCCCTCTGGGCGCAAGATCAACAATCCAATCCAGCAATTGCCCGAAAGGAATATTGTTCGCAATCACGAGATGATGTACCAAGGCGAGCGCGAGGATGCCATCGGCGGATGCGCGCTCACGCAACCCAGATCTTTCCCGCTCCATCCAACCTTGACTTGGACTGGGATTGGCAATCTCCATAAACAGCGCCTGAAACGGGAGGTGTTCTCTGGAAGCACGTGCAAAGCACGACTCCACAGCTCCATGGTCCGAGTCAAATCCAACTACGTACTCAGCACCTGCTTCCAATGCAGCCGCGGCGTACTCGCCAGTATTGCTGCCGAGATCCCACAACAGTTTCGGTCTCGCTTTGGCTACGAATTCTTGAATAAACTGCCTCTTCAGTTCTGTTTCCCTGGTTGCATAGCCAGATGTTGTCGCATAATTCTGCCAGAGCGTCTTGCCAGTGTCCGCAGGCTCAAGCGAGGTGATCCAATCATGCAATCCGTTCAACATGCGACGGAAGGATGAGAGAGGAAAAGGAGAAGTGGGCAGATCGTCCCTCTTGAGATACATGCGCGCATCGAGGGCCGCTCGTTGGAATATGGCCTGCATGCCGACGTGCGTGAGCACATTCCAATTGAAATAATGTCGCCACTTCAGTAATCGTCGGAAATCACTCACGGGAATCCCTTCCTGCGTCCCCCTATACCAGGCGTTATGGCTAATACCGAACAACGCACGCAGCAGGAGGGGAACCAGGAACTGCTCCGAGAATTGGCGGTGACCTGCCCAAATCTCTCCATTGTAATATTTTCGAAAAGACAAATGATCGATAAAAACAGGTCGTGTCCCCTGAAATTGTACGTTGTAGGCGGAAGCGTCTGAGAGTGTTATACCTTTGTTGAGGGCGGCTAAATTAATCTCCAAGTGTAACAAGGCCGCGGCTTTTAGGGCAGAGAATGACCATTCATATGGAAATGTAACAAAAGGTAACTTAGGGACTTGAATCACATATTTGACATCCTCTTCAACGGGCCCAAGCACCTCTTTGTGGACTTGTTCGGCTGGGAGAATACGTCCGTCCTGTACGAATTGCTGAAGCAGTCCGGTGGATTTCACATACTCAAAATGTACTGCATGGTGTTCCAACACAGTTCTGAATATTTGTCCCTCGATCTCATAGACATGGCCGCTTGGATCACGAAATGACCCAGGTAATGCTTCTATCATTTCCATTGCGCCTTCAGCCTAACCGAAACTACCATTCTCTTTGTTTGGTCCTCTGCGACCGAAAAGGAGATTCATGAAGCGGTGCCAATACAGTTTCAACACGACAAGCATGCCCGCGACACCACCTAACGCCAATTGCACGATCATGCTGCCGCTAGCTGGGTCAATATAGGCCCACGCTGGCTGTGAAGTAGTGAGCGCGCCAAAGAAGACGGCCAGAGACAACCCTGCAGTCACAGGCTTCATTGATGATTTCTCCTTTGTACGGGCTTCAGCCCATCGAGCAACATATATCTCACCCTCCCAATGTAGTGGCAAGATCTAGCTAAAAACGTAAGGCAATATTGATTACAATATTATCTGGCTGGCACAGAATAAAATGCTTCTTCCGGGGGATGGGATATTACTCAAAAGTAAAAACCTTTCTTCTTAAGTAGGACAAAGCCCTTTGTTCATCAGTGATAGCGGGTACGAAAGAATCCGTCCGTAGGAGACGGAAATGCAATGCTCCGTTCGGAACCTAGGGCATTCACCCCGCCAGCTACCTAAAGCAAGAAAGGCAAAATTGCAGTTCGCAGGGAACTATTCCTCTGTTGCATGCTTTGCGGTTTGTGCAGTCTGTTGCTCGTTGGAACTGGCTGGAGTTGGTCGAGCCTGGAACGAATGATGCGGGTCATAACATTGCTAGGTATACGTACTTACTATAGACAGGTCTTGGCCAGGCTTGTCCATTCGGTAAATCGAGAAAATAGTTTTCATTGGCCGGTCGAGGCTCTTGACAAATTCCGGACCGGGAGTTAAATGCAAAACGACACGGGATGCTTCGAAGCCTTGCATGGAGCCAGGGGAGCCTTCCCGTGGATGGTTTGTCTTGATAGCGCGGAGACTCAGCCCTGCTTCCCAGTAGTACTGTAGTCGCACCGCACTAGTACTACTGATAGACCTCGCTCGTAGGATACCTGCGTCCTCTCTCCCTCTATATCTCTATACATACCTAAATATATACCTAGCTCTATACCAGCACCCTACTAGGTAGCTCCCAGGACCCCTCTCTGTATTGAAAGCAAGGCTCCGCGTACACGTACGTGGGGCCTTTGCTTTATTGACAGCTTTTCACATTCATCGTCAAGCACGAGCAGTGCGTGACACACAACCACTGCTACAGCTGTGTAGCAGTAGAGAGGTGGGAGGTATGACATACGCAGAGTTCGAGGCAGCAGTAAAAGAGCATCGCTCAGACTTGGTTCGATTTGCGATCAGCAAGCTTCGCGATGAACCTACAGCTGATGACGTGGTCCAACAGACTCTTCTAGAGTTGTATCAAGAGTGTGGCCAATTTGATGTGGCTGGTCCTGCAAGTGTGAAAACGTGGCTGATGACCCGCCTCAAGTCTCGGTGTGTGGACGAACAACGGCGGAGATTAGAGTGTGCAGTTGAACCAATTCATCTCCATAGCTTCGATGAAGATAATGCAAGAGATTATGAAGATGAACGATACACCGTGGCCGACCTACTGAACGCGATCAGTGAGTGTGAAGCCTATCGCAGGTTACCGGAGGAAATGCGGGGTGTCGTCAAGGCCTGTCTCTTTGAGGGGTGGACGCAAAAGGAAGCTGGAAAGGCCTTAGGGCTGAGCCGCGATCAGGTGGCCCGAAAACTGGCTAGGGCTAAAGCGATTCTGGACAGAGAAGTTGTTAATTTTCAATCGGTTGAGGCTCCGATTATTCAAAGGAGGGTTGGGTGAAAATGTTTTTCTCTCGCCAGCCGCACAAAATATGCGGGCCAAACGGGTAATGTTTTAGAGGCTGGATTTCAGGAACAGGTTCTCCAGTCTAGCTTGGCCGCGTTGCTAGGGGGCAGTCCGACCGGTCTCTACCCCACAAGCTATTCTTCTACCTACTCCTCTGCCTATACGTATACATATACATAGTACCCAGTACATAGGAATATAAGCGTCTTAGCTCCCTCCATAGACCTCTCTCTTTAGTGAAAGCAAGGCCCCGCAGCTCATCCGCGGGGTCTTTGTTTTTTTGACAGGTTGTTCACCTTAATCGCTAGGTACTACGCGTATCTAGCACAACGCTGCTACATATGAGTTAGCAGCAGAAAGGGTTTTGTCATGAGTGTGGCACGATCAACGTCAGTTATAGAACCATGCGCGCCAGGAAGAGGTGAGGTGATTTCGATTCATCCAAGCCCCAAATTTAGTACAGGAAGCTCGGACGGATCGAATCGTATATCCATGCTCAACCCTGTAGACGTGGTTGATCTGTTCAAGGAAGTGGATAGCGAAATCCCTTGGGTATGGGATGGCTATCTTGCAGATGGACGGCTCACGCTCCTAGCCGGACCGCCGAAGGTGGGTAAGACCACGCTCGTGTATCAACTCCTGGCAGCCGTGGCGCTCGGAAAACCGTTTCTAGGGAGAGAAGTCGCGCAGGCAAACGTGCTGATACTGGGCTTAGAAGAACATCCTGGAGACATGATTGACCGACTGCGGACTGTCATCACTGAAGATATGCGTGGTTTAGTGAGGGTGCAGATGGCCCCTTTGCCATACAATGAGTCCGTGTTGAAGGAGCTAGTTACCTACATCGATGAAAATAACATTGGTCTTGTTGTGATCGACACGCTCGTAGCTTGGTGGAAGCTCAAAGACGAAACAGATGCGTCCGAGGTAATCCGCCAAGTATCTCCATTGCTGGATGTCGTACGTAGGACGAATGCTGCCTGGTTAGGACTTGCACATACCAGGAAAGGCGGTGGGGAGCATGGGGAAGAAATAAGAGGGTCCTCCGCTCTACTAGGAATCGTGGATATTGCACTCTCCATGAAGCGCACAGAGGGAGGAGGCTGCCAACGTATGCTGGAGAGCTTCCCCCGATATCGGGAAACGCCTCGTGAACTCCTCATTGAACTGAAGGAAGACGAGTACAGGGTGCTTGGAACTCCTGAAGAGGTATCCATGTCGGTAAAGGCGGAGAAACTCTTTGCTGCGCTAACCGAAAGTGACCAGACGACAGAGGAGTTAATTAAAAAGACCAGCCTTTCCAAGCAGGACTTTTCGAGAGCAGTGAAGAAGTTGGAAGACAAATGTGTCCGTAGCGGGAAGGGATGCAAGGGAGATCCCTACCGCTATCGGCGGAATTCGATTCATCCAGACACCACGCCTGAGGGTGGGTCCTTGGACGAATCGAATCCATCTCAAGAAAAGAGCGCCTCGGAACAGCCGAGCGAGGGTCTCCTCACAGGACAGGAGTAAACGAATAGCAGTACCGTAGCTCAAGAAATTCATATTGACTGATTGAAACCCTAGGGCTACCCCTAGCCTCACGGCGATCGTTGCAAAATCGTGAGCTAGCCCTCGGGTTTTTTGCTTTAGGAGGCATTTATGAAGCACCTGACGGCTATGAAGGCTATACGCGCGAAGTGCCTAGACTGTACTTGCAATCAACCAAAGGAAATCCGTTTATGTCCGGTTACCACTTGTGCACTGTGGCCATACCGGATGGGTAGGCGTCCCAAGAAGGAACTGCCCTGCGGAGCAGCAAGTGAAGGAGAAGTAACTAAGACTCAGGAGGAATCTCTGGTTCAGAGTCATCGGTGAGCTTTGGTGGTTCGCTTGGCAGTGGCTCAGTCCAGGGAACATGGCTGGTGGTGGGTGGAGAGGTTGGCGTCCCTGATCGCTTTGATGCGATGGATGTCTTCCACTTACGCTTGGGCACGGCCTTTTTCGCCTTGCGTGGCTTCCGTGTGACTCTAGCCCGTTTTGCCCTTGCCGTAGTGCGCGCAGTCTTTCTAGGACGCTTAGAGAGCTTGGCTTTGGGTTTACGTCGCTTCGCCATGTGTATTCGTTTAAGGAAGTTGGCTCCGGATGTCAAGCGCGGCTATACGCAGCGGATCAACGTACTAAGTAAAATGAACTTATATAAATAGAAGGAGTAACAAGCAATGCAGCGGCTAATGTCGGTTAAGGACGCAGCAGCTTTTACAGGTTTGTCGCCTCATACCATCTACACGATGGTTAGTCAGAGGCGCATCCCTTACATCAAAGTGGGTCGGTTGGTGAAGTTTGACCAGGCCATGCTCGATGGGTGGCTTAAAAAGAATACCGTTATGCCTATGCCACCGATAGGCAATTGACAGTGTGGTAGTGTATACACTATCATAGTGTTGTGAAGCTGCGGCTTAGGGAGTGGCGAGAGCGACGGAGGTTGAGTCTAAGGCGACTAGGGGCACTATCAGGAGTACATTACGTAACCCTGGTAAACCTTGAAGCTGGCCGATTTGATCCGCAGCTCTCCACGCTCCTGAAGCTGTGCAAGGCGTTACACATCACTCTCAACCAACTTGTAGGGGTGGCCAGGCGGCCACAGAAAGGTAGGTAGTCCGATGGGACTGACTAAACGGAAGGATAGTTACTAACGTTGAGTTCCCGGTTCTGGATGACGGAAAGGTGCTTCGTCTGGCACCGCCGGGGACAGGGAGACTAAGGCGATGGAAGGTAGGTTCACGGAATCGAGGTTATGCAAGAGACCAGGAAGCGGTCATTAAGACAAAGCTTTTGGCTGGTCAAATGCTAAGTCCATCACTGGAACGCGCACAGGCTGTTACATTCTGGGAATGGGCTGAGACCTACCTGGGTCTGGAAGAGGTACGCAAGCTGGCAACGTATGAAGATCGCAAGCTGAAAGTCGGTCATCTGGTTGAGTTCTTCGGTGATCGTCCGTTAGCGTCGATCACATCTGAAGATGTGGCAATCTATCGCGCACAGCGCGTGCGATACCCGATGACCAGGTGTGGTGGCTGTCAGAAGCTCCTTGGGAAAGCAGTGTGTCCGGTTTGTGGGTGGAAGCGACAGGACAGGCCGTTATCTGTGTCAGTGCAAACTGTGAACCACGACCATACCGCGTTAACGCATATGTTCAACGTAGCAAAGAGTCCCCGATTTAAGCTTGTGGTGGACAATCCAGCCTCGCATGTTGAGAAACCGGACCCAAGAAATGAACGTAACAGGATCGTGAGTGCTGAAGAATGGGCACTTCTAAGAAAGACGGGCGCTCCTCATTTACTCCGCTTCCTGACTATTGCCTACATGGTTGGTCCGCGGAAGGGAGAGTTGCTCAAGCTGGAATGGTCAGATGTAGACATGCGGCGACGAGAGTTCACGCTACGCAAGACCAAGAATGGGGAAACGCGGGTGGTACCGATGACGCCTGACGTTTATGAAACATTTGTTGAGTTACACAAGGAACGACGCCTAGACACTAATCGGGTGTTCCTGTATAACGGGAGGCCGTGGAAGAACCCACGAACCGCATTTGCCGCGGCATGTCGAAGGGCGGGGATTACTGGTCTCCGGCTTCATGACCTTCGCCACACGGCAAGCACCAATCTGAGACGGGCAGGGGTGGATACCATGACCGCTATGAAGATCGTCGGCCACAAGTCGGAACAAATGCATCGGCGGTATAATACGATCCAGCCGGAAGACCTCCATGAGGCGGCTCAAAAGCTTCAGAAGTATACGGCTAACACTGTAATAACACTTGCGTCCTCGCCTGCCTCAGGGCAAGTTATAAGTGCTGGTAATTCCAAAGTCGGGGCGTAGCGCAGCCTGGTAGCGCGCCTGCTTTGGGAGCAGGATGTCGGAGGTTCAAATCCTCTCGCCCCGACCAACCAAATCAAGAAGTTAGATTATATAGGCGGTCGAGAACGTAGCCTGGGGTCACAGTTGGGGTCACATTTCGCCTCGCCAGTTCGGTTTAGGGAGCCCATCTAACAGTTCCAGGATCGCCGGGGTCACACCGGCGCGGGTGGGACTCGGCTGCCGATCTAATGGCGGCAGCCGGTGTCCGGCTCGGACGTGCTCAAACAAGGCAGGCCATGACACAAAAGTTTCACGAACGGTTCAACATCCACATCCCGATTGAAGAGGAGAAAAAGAAATTTGTAAATCGAGTTCATAACCAAATCTTAGAGCAATTTTGGTGGGATCTGCACCCAGACGAGCGAAACATTTATGAGGGCAATCTGCTTATGATTCTTGGCATCAAGAACAGGCGTGATGGCACTCCGCTCCATCGCTACATCAGAGAAGAATTTTGGGCCAATGTTAAAGCTGTGGAAGCAATATCCATGATGCTCAAAGGCCATCGGAACGCTGGCTACCTTGAAGCCCTCATTATGCATATTCTCTCCTTATCGGAGGTTGATCTTGGCATCCGCTGGCATGAGGGACAATTCCGTCCCTCGGGATCAGGCATCCTAGATGAAAAACTCGTTAACGATGTACTTGGCTGTCTCCAAGGTGAAAAGTACGACGGTGTCAGAAGTAGCTTTAATAAGGGGCTAGAGCATCTTCTGCACTCGATTGGCAAACCTCAGTTGTTGTCCGATGTCATCACAGACATGTATGAGGCACTAGAGGGGCTGGCGAAAGTTGTGACAGGTCGCGGTGAGAAAGACCTCTCCGGCAATGCTGAGTCGTTCATCAAAGCGGTCGAGGTCTCGGATCTCTATAAACCGATTCTCAAAGAATACGTGGTCTATGGAAACAAAATCCGCCACGCCGGAAAAGATGGGCAGCCGAAACCAGACCTGACGCGGAAGGAAGTCGAGTCATTTGTCTATCTGACTGGTGTCTTCATTCGTCTTGCCTTGATTACCAAGCCCTAAGCATAATTGGCCTCAACTGCCGCCGCGCTGTATAGACTCGTGTGTAGAACGCCGCTACGGTACTGAGTTTCTCGTCGACCTGAGGTAGGAAATACAGGGGAAAGCATCGTACAGACTGAGTGCCGTCGCTCTACGAGGTCGGCACTTGAACCATCGTTCTGCTTAGAAACTCTTCAACTTCCACCACACAGCCTCGTGCATTGCGAACAACCTCTGAGCCGGAGAAGCGGAGTATGGTCACGCCCTGCTTAATGATCGCCCGTTCTCTGACCTTGTCTTTGTGGACCTGCTCCTTCGTCTTCTCGTGGAACTCGTGGCCGTCCAGTTCAATGGCGATCTTGATCCGCTCTAGGGATGGATCGTCTGGAACAATGAGGAAGTCGACTTCGTGGGAGCCTTCAACTGTCTGGACCAGCTCGTGCCTCGGAGGGGTGTCAATTGGGGTCCTCTAGCCGCACCGAGTTACTCTGGCGTAAGATTCATCTGCGTTATGAAGATCGGACCGTCGCCGAACAGAGAATAATCAATCTGCATCCACCGAGTTGTGATGATGCGATCAAGATACTCATGGGCGTTGATCCTATTTGCTTTTGTCTTGGTTCTAACGGGCACCAGCAAAGCGGCAAACGACAATTTTCCCCAAAGTCCGAGTCAGATTAAGCCAGAACAAAAAAAGTCTACTAGCGGTAAGAAGCCGTCCCCAACCTATCTGCGCGGTACCGAAGATAAGCCTGTCTTTATGAAGGGCGAGATCACGACCAAGAGAAGCGAGGAAGATATAGCTACTGATATAAAAGAGCGCGAACACAAAACGGCGCTCGATACGGAACTCGTCGAATACACCAAGCTCTTGGCGTACTGCACGGCCGGATTGATTGTCACAGCTCTGGGTCAAATTGGTCTGTTTCTTTGGCAGTTGCGTTTAATGAGACAAGCTACGACCGATGCCGGCAGTGCTGCTGAAGCGGCTAAAGCATCTGCTGAGGCTGCCATCAAACAAGCTGAATCGATTGTCGCCTCTGATAGAGCTTACGTCAAAATGTCTCATAGCCCACCTGGGAGAGAGGTTTCTCCTGGGCCAAGTAGTAAGTATGGGGTGCAAATTGAGGTGAAGAACCTTGGACGCACTCCGGCAACTGTTACGGGAATGGTTCTCATTCCGCTGGTGCTTCCGAATACGACATCCCTGCCTACCATTCCTGACTATTCCTCCGCTCAAAACAAGAAATAGCATATCTTTCTGTACAAAGGCGATCCATTTTTTCACTGGCAAGAGTTTCCCATAACGATTCGGGATGACGATGAGATTAGACGTGGAACAAAAGTTTGGTACCTGTATGGGTATGTGGATTACATTGACACGTTTCACAAACGACACCGTTCTGGTTATGCGAGAGTCTATCATCCGGACGCTGATGATCGAGGCCGTTATAGGGATGACGAGTCGTTTGCTGAGAGAAGCAACCTCTTTTTTGTCAGTCAGCCAGGTTATAACTACGACTGCCTGCGTCAGCCAGGTGAAGGCAATGATTGGGAGATAACGAACTAACGCTCTGTTGAACGAGCAAGGTGTTGAGCGCGCCAGTGATTCGCTTGTGCCTTATCCGTTCGGTTGATCGTCTTGGGTCAGAGCCATCCGCATTTTCTGGTCACGCTCTCCAATTGATTGGTTTTCAAATAATGAACTTAGACAATCAATAGTTCTTCATCCTACTGAGACTAACGAGGCGAGATAGCCAGAATGTCTGAAGACCTTACACGGCAATTTGAAAATCTATTACGCAAGATTCAACTACTAGAGCGCGTGGAAGAGTCACAATGGAATTGGCGACCGAAGAGGGTAGCACTGGCTCAGCGGCTAACACCTATTGTCATGGTCGCTGGAATTTTGATCTATATCCTTCTCCAGGAAAACCTCACTCGAACAACTTTTATAATCACTGCCCTGGCGGTAGGGGTTTGCATCTGTGTCCTGCTATGGCAGTCATCTATTAAGCGTGACCTAATAAGGACTGCCACCTACAACGATCGTGATCAACTTGAACTATTTCGACTTGGTTTACAATTGGCCCGATCATGCGGCTATGAGGTAATCCTTAGCGATGATCCAGACAGCGCGAGACTAAAGACATCACTGCGGATAGAAGGTGTGGAAAGGCCTTTCATGCAAATCTACATGGGTATATGGAGGCCTTACGATTCCTCCGATGGTTCTGACGTTGAGTCTCAACTAGGGGTTAGAGTTAATTTTGAGCGTGAGACATTGCAGGTTTTGGAACGGAGGTCACCATGAAACCAAAACTTACAGAAGAGAGCCCATCGGAGAAGAAGCTTTCTGATACCACTGGGAAAAAGCTCTGGCAACTGGTACGCCGTTTGGTGTCGACTGACACAACCAGTATCGAACCTGGGTCTGTGACCTTTACGCTGTTGTACCTGCGTGGTTCGTTCCGGTCTATTCGGCAAGGTTTAGGCGACTTTGCTGTGGACAGAACTAGACGGGAACGCGAGCATTCGAGCTAAGCGAGTTCTCGCCAGGTGTTTCCTGCGGGAATTACGATCGTTCCACCACGAATGCGAGGGCTTCGCCCCCTCCAATACAAAGGCTGGCTACCCCTCGTTTGGCACCCCGGGCTTCCATCGCGTGGAGCAAAGTCGTAAGAATTCGGGCGCCGGTGGCGCCGATCGGATGGCCCAGCGCGACCGCTCCACCGTTGACGTTGACCCTCTTTGGGTCGAGCCCGAGTTCACGGTTGATGGCAAGGGAGACGGCTGAGAAGGCTTCGTTGATCTCAAAGAGATCGATGTCGGTGAGCGAGAGGCCAGTTTTCTTGAGCACAAGCTTGATGGCCTCAACCGGTGCAATCGTCAACCATTCAGGCGCAAGGGCTGCTCCGGCATAGCCGACGATGTGGGCCATCGGGGTTAGCCCAAGCTGGGCGGCTTCCTCTTCCGCCATTACCACCAACGCTGCTGCCCCGTCATTACAGGATGGAGAATTGCCCACGGTGAGGACACCGTCTTCCTGGAACACCGGCTTGAGATTGCGCATCTTGCCCAGATCGACTCGATTCGGTTCTTCATCATCCGTAATCGTTACGGGTGTACCCTTCCGTTGGGGTACGTCGACCGGCACGATCTCTCGCTTGAAGGCTCCGGAGGCAATGGCATGCTGAGCTCGACGATAGCTTTCCAAGGCGAAATCGTCGAGTTCACGTCTCGTGAGCCGGTACCTTGCGGCACAGAGTTCACCGGCGTTCCCCATGTGGAAATTGTTGTACACGTCCCACAGCCCGTCTTTAAGGAGGCTGTCCACTATCTCCGCATGGCCAAGCCGATATCCCCGTCTGGCCTTCTCCAGCAAATAAGGCGCGCGGGTCATATTTTCCATGCCGCCTGCCACGATGATTCTTGCTTCCCCGAGCGCGATAGCCTGAGAGGCCATCATCACCGTCTTGATGCCGGACCCGCAGACCTTGTTCACCGTCGTGGCGCCGACGGAGTTGGGAATTCCGGCTCCGATCGATGCCTGCCTGGCCGGTGCTTGGCCGAGCCCGGCGCTGAGCACGCAACCCATCAGGACCTCATCCACCCGCTCAGGCGGTACCTGAATGCGTTTGAGGGCTTCGGCAATGGCGATGCTGCCAAGTTTCGTCGCCGGTACGGAGCTGAATACGCCGTTGAAGCTGCCCATCGGGGTTCGCACCGCGCTGGCAATGACTGCCTGCTGGGACTTGCTCACTGTTGAATCTCCTCTTGTTTCGCTTGGCTTGGCGGAGCTGTATCAATAACTCGAGAGACGTACCATAAGACTTACGTCATGTTACGAGTGGGCTCGACTTTTCTCAAGCAGGGCACAATCCCTTCCTCCAGCCATGCATATTCGCCATTCATGATGGCTTTTGATAGGTGATACACAACGGTATCCTTCTTGTGTCGACGGATTTTCGCGGCGATCGAGGAGGGAGGGCGCAGACGATCCGCCATATCCTGGCAGAAGTAATCGACGAGCGCACGGATCCCGGGCTTGTCTCTCATTTCCGGTTGGGAGGCAAACCAGAGAACCGCGGCCATGGGGAAGAGTAACAGACTGTCATTCACCAAATGCTGCAGCAAGAGTTGCTTATTGTGCAGCTTCTGTCGGTGACGGAGTGTTGCGATGAGGGTTGATCGTGTCAGATTCCGTGAGGAAGACTCGATAAAACGAACCCACCGGGCATAGTCTCTCCCGTATGACGCAGAAGCGGAGCCGGAATGAGCGAAAGTGAGACAGGAGAGGAGCGACATGTGCGCGTAATAAAATGTCGCGGCGATCTTGCGGGAAAGTGATCCTTCGAGAATGGCGAGACCTTGATCGAGATAGGGAGCAAGAGACTCGCGCGCCATCCAGATGCGAAGAATCTCACTCGTTCCCTCCCATACGAGATTAATCCGCGCGTCGCGAAGCATGCGCATCACCGGAATGACCGGTTCGCCGGTCTTCCGCTGGGCCTCGGCGGTCATGAATCCTCGTCCGCCGCGGATCTGGAACAGGTCGTTGACTGCCTCCCAGTACCATTCGCTTCCGATGATTTTGGCGGCCGCCGACTCCAGCCGAAGGTCACCCTTCTTCTTGGCCCATGCTCCGCAGAAGGCCATTACGGCATCGAGCGCCAGCGTATAGGCTGCCACGCGACAGAGTTTTTCTCCGACCAGGTTGTGTTCGCCGATCGGTTTGTTCCATTGGACGCGAGTCTGCCCCCACCAGCGCATCACGGACAGGCACTGCTTGAGGCCTCCCAGACAGGCTGCAGGGAGAGTCAGGCGTCCGACGGTAAGGGTGGCGAGCGCGATCCTCAGGCCGTCCTCTTCGCTGCCGAGGCGATTTTCAATCGGGACGTACACATTGTTGAACCTCGGGATGCCGTTGTAAATACCTCTGACGCCCTCAAATCGCAGACGAGTGACGGAGCATCCCGGCCATTGAGTCTCGACGATGAAGGCTCCATACCGCTTGTGTGCCCGGGGGTCCCGGAGTTCCTCAGGACGATCCACGATTCGTACAATGACGACCAGCATGGACGACAGAAATTCGCCATCGTGCTTCGCGGAATTCGTAATGAAGAATTTTTCTCCTGTGAGGCGGTAGCCGACGGTCTTTCCATTCTCCGCGACACGGATAGCGTACGTGTCCACTTTGGAGATATCGCAGCCAACGTTTCGCTCCGTGAGCGCAAACCCTGAAATCTCCCCCTTTGCCAGCCGTGGAAGATACTTCGTTTTTTGCTCTTCCGTTCCAAAAAGGCGCAGCGGCTCGGGAACGCCGATTGATTGCGCTGCCGACAACAGCACTGTCAGCGAAGCGTCGACGCTTCCGCACAGGGTGGCAACCTTTTGATATTCATATTGAGTGAATTCCTGCCCGCCGAACGATTTGGGGATCTTGATTCCCAGTGCTCCGAGGTGAGCCAAGGTTTTAATAACCGGCTCAGGGAGTTCTCCCTCGCTATCGACCCGTTCGGGATCCAGGGACAGAAGGGTAGGCGTGAGTCGTTCCAGAAAATCTAAGGCCGACGGACTCACCTCCGGGAGGCCGATAGAGGTGAAGAGGTCCCACCGGACATCGGCTTCGAACAAACCCGCAATAAAGCCGGTGTAGGAAGCCTTATCCCGGGCGGCTTCAGCGATCGCCTCGGACCCTTTAAACACATCTGTATGGCCCATGTTGGCCTTTCTTCCTAAGAGGCATCTTCCATTTTGTACCTCGGTGTATCCATGTAACTTTACCACCATTTTAGGGCCGATTATGCCGACTCTGTCTCGTAATGAGAGGGACGCGCTTCCTATCCCCCCTTATGCGGGAGACTCAATACTCCAAGAAACAAGGCAAATCGTCGGCCTCATGGTACGATGTCAGTAGGGCATCATTCAGGATTTCGGACGAGGCGAACATCATGCGTAATGTCGTGGTCGTCGACGGATTTCGTACTCCCTTCTGCAAGGAAGGTACAGATTTTCGCGAGACGGATGCGGAAGTGCTGGGAGCCTGGGTCGTCCGCGAAATGATTGCGCGTTGTCACCGCTGGAATCTCCCTTTGCAGGCGATCGATTGCGTGTTGGGAAGCAATGTCGCGACCCCCATGCATTCAGTAAATCCGACACGGGTCGCGGCCGTCACCGGTGGACTCCCTCCGACGATTCCAGCCGATACAGTGGCCGGCAAAAATTGCGGCTCCGGAGTGACGGCACTCTATTATGCGAGTCTACGCATTCGGAGCGGCGATGCCGACACCGTGCTCGTGATCGGCATGGAAGCGATGAGCCGAATCCCGGTTGTCTATAACCGAACGGTGGCTGACCTTCTCCTCCAATTCGGCAAAGCCAGAAGTCGTCAAGAACGAACCGCCAGCGTGGTTGCCCTTCTTCCCAAGTTGCTAAATCTTAAAAAATATCCGCCTGGAATAGGGCTGATCATGGGCCTCACGGACCCGATGTGCGACCTTATTATGGGACAGACGGCGGAGAATATTGCGAAAGATCCTTCGCTGAGCATCACTCGCGAGGACCAGGACGGGTTTTCCGTTCGATCGCACAGGCTGGCGGCGCAAGCATGGAAAGGCGGACTCTTTGCCGAGGAAGTTGTGCCCATGTTTGTCTCAGAGAGCAACGCCTACGTTGAGCGAGACAACGGATTTCGGGAGGATGCCGATCAACAGATGTTTCACGATGTGAAGTCTGTCTTCGATAAGCGCCACGGTTCGGTGACGCCGGCCAATTCCTCGCAAATCACCGACGCAGCTGCGGCCATGCTCCTCATGGAGGAAGAGAAGGCCAAATCCCTTGGGCTGCCGATCCTCGGATATGTAAAAGACTACGCCGACTTCGGGTATGAGCCAGCCTATATGGGCCTCGCCCCAGTCGGGGCCATCGCCAAGGTCCTGTCGAAGGCTCGCTTGACCCTCAAGGACTTTGCAGTCTGTGAAATCAACGAAGCCTTTGCGTCCGTGGTATTGGGGATCACTCGCATTCTGGACTCATCGTCTCTCATGGAGCGCAAGTTTGGCCGCTATGGATGGACTGAACGTCTCGGCGAAATCCCAATCGACGATCTAAATCCGCATGGCGGGGCTATCGCCCTCGGTCATCCGGTCGGTGTTTCCGGTCTACGGTTGGCCACGACCTCCTTGTTTGAGCTCAAACGGCGGCATGCGGAGCGGGCATTGATCAGTATGTGTGTCGGGGGCGGACAGGGTGTGGCGATGATCTTGGAGAGGAAATAGAGATGTCAGGCGAATTCAGGCATTTCAAGACCACAGTCGCTGACGGGGGAATTCTCCTTGCAGGTTTTGATTACGCGGGTAAGTCGGTCAATGTGCTCAATGGTGAGAGCCTCTCTGAATGGCAGGAGATCGTCCGGTTTGCGCAACATTCCACCGCCGTCAAAGGCGTGGTGCTGACGAGCCTGAAAGAAGGAAATTTCTGTGCCGGAGCCGATTTGGAACAGATGCATGACGCACAGCAGCGCCATTCCTTTCAGGAGTTAGAGCAACTGGTCATTACTGCCCACAGAGTCTTTGGCGAAATGGAGCGCTCGCCAAAACCTTTTGTCGCCGCGGTGGAAGGCGCCTGTCTGGGCGGAGGGCTCGAACTGGCGCTGGCCTGCCATGCGCGGCTTGCCAGTGCTCATGGGAGGACCTGCTTTGCCCTGCCGGAGGTCAAGCTTGGTATTCTGCCCGGATTTGGGGGTACGCAGCGCCTTCCACGGTTAATCGGCTTACCGGCGGCTTTGGACATGATCGCAACGGGAAAGACAATTTTCCCTCGGCAGGCTTTGAAAATAGGCCTTGCGGAAGCAATGGTGACGTCTATCCCCTCTACGGTTCGAACCCTTGAGGAGGTTGCGAAAGAAACCCTCGTTCACGTCGCCATTGCGCGGGCCTGTGAACTTGGGTCGACTCCTCTTCGACCACGGCAGCTCCGGGCTAACCAGAGGCTCTTCAGCGTCCCAGTGATTCGTTCGCTGGTGTGTCGCTATGCGCGACGTCAGGTCATCAAGCGAGTCAGGCATTTTTATCCCGCTCCGCTTCGTGCCATCGATGCAGTGGAGAAGGGGATGCATCTGAGTGTCTTGGAGGGATCACTAAAAGTCGAGAAGCCGCTCTTGCTGGACCTTATGGCCGGCCCGATCTCTGTACACCTCGTTGGTCTGTTCCTGAGAGGCGAGGAGGTGAAACGGAGGGTTGCTCCCGTTCCGGAGGCTGTGACTCGCATTGGTGTGCTGGGAGCCGGCTTGATGGGCTCCCAAATCGCCGGGCAGCTCGCCGAAAAAGGGTATTCGACCGTGCTGCGGGATGTGGCGTCGAACATTCTCGCGACGGCGATGGGCAGGATCCATCAAGGGCAGGCTGTCCAGGTGCGTAAGCGGATCATCCTTCCTTCCGAGCTGCGCTATCGAATGATGCGGATTACACCAACCACTGACCTCAGGGATGTAAGCGTTGCCTCTCTTGTGATCGAGGCGGTGTCGGAGAAACTGGACGTGAAACGGGCGGTGCTTGCGGAGTTTGAGTCCGAGGCACGACCCGACGCGATATTTGCCACCAACACGTCATCGTACACCTTGGCCGACATTGCCGTGAAGGCTGCTCATCCTGAACGGTGTGTCGGACTCCACTTCTTCAATCCTGTCGCCAAAATGCAGTTGGTGGAGGTGGTGCGAGCGCCCTTCACATCCGACAGGGTTTTGGCGCAGGCCTGCATTGTGGCGAAGCGCCTGGGCAAGTTTCCGCTGGTGGTGCGTGACGGACCAGGATTCCTCGTTAACAGAATCCTCTCACGCTATTTGGCAGAGGCCGTGATCATGGTGGGAGAGGGTATCTCTCTTCGGCGCATTGACGCGATCGCCAAAAACTTTGGCATGGCAGTGGACAGCGGGCATCCGATGGGTCCTCTCGAACTCGTCGACCTGATCGGACTTCCGGTCGCCATGCATGTCCTGACTTCGCTCGCCGCGTTAGGATCTCGAATAGAATCCCGCGACGCGCTGCTGCGGAATTTCCTTTCCGCCAAGAAGCCGGTGACATTTTGGAAGTCAGGTAAAGAGAATGCGCAGGCGCTTGAACTCATTGCACACTATCGTCGTACAGAGTCTTCGGCGGTTGATTCCGTCTCCGACGACATCCTTCAGCAGCGCTTATTTCTTCCCATGGTTGACGAAGCGGTGCGCTGTCTGCACGACAAGATTGTGGAGCATCCCTGGCAGGTTGATTTTGCTCTCACGTATGGGATTGGGTTTCCCGCGTTCCGTGGAGGTCTGCTTACATGGGCTCGCCAGACCATGACACCTGGACAGATAGCCCAGGCATTGGAAGCGCTGGCGATCAAGTACGGCAAACGGTTTGAGCCTTGTCCGAGTCTCTTGAGCGGTGGGTGGTAGTGGTGAGAGGGTGTTGAGTTAACTCGCTCCAAGCGGAGTGCTGCATGCGTGAACAACCGTGGTTCTTACATTATCCCGAGGGAGTCCCCCACGAGCTCTCGCTTTACTCCGAGACGCTCCTATCGATGTTGTCCCGGAGCGCGAAACGGTTTTCACGCCGGCCGGCTCTCTACTTCTTCGGCAAGACGCTCTCATATCAGGAATGTCACTCGCTCGTGGAGCGATTCGCCTGCGGGCTGGCGGCCTTGGGAGTTCGGAAGGGTGATCGCGTGGCCCTCTGTCTTCCAAATTCTCCGCAGGCAGTCATCGCCTACTTCGGCATCTTGAGGGCGGGGGGTATCGTCGTGGCCTGCAACCCCACCTATACGGAACACGAGCTGTCGCACCAGCTGCGAGATGCGGGGGCGCGAGTGATCGTAGTTCTCGACTTGATGTACCAGAAAATCCAGCAGCTGGACCTGGACCTGATCATCGTCACCCGGATCACCGATTTCATGACGACGATCGCGAAGTATATCTATCGACATCGCAACGGCCAACCGCCTCCTGAGATCCCGGCGAAGGATACGACGCTGTTTTTCCACGATGTGCTGGATCGCGTGACCCCCGTCGCGCCGAAGGACCTTCCGGTCGTGACGCCGGACGATATCGCGCTCCTTCAATATACAGGGGGCACCACCGGCATATCCAAAGGAGCGGAGCTGCGTCACCGCAATCTGACGGCCAACATTCAGCAACTCATCAGCTGGTTTGCGCCCGCCGAACGAGT
>Ga0187778_10000655_pt1 | contig 24629 bp, 21 predicted proteins | sample 1015_Q2_SP5_20_M_FD_132418 | JGI IMG/M metagenome (GOLD analysis project Ga0187778, IMG submission 132418) | Tropical peat soil microbial communities from peatlands in Department of Meta, Colombia - 1015_Q2_SP5_20_MG | ecosystem: Environmental > Terrestrial > Soil > Wetlands > Peat | place... | reverse complement strand
GTGGCAGGATTGATCACTACGCCCACTCGCGCCCCATGAGTGCGGATGAGATGCAACGTCCGGTTCAGATGCCGGGTTGCTTCCTGATGTACAGAGATCCAGTCAGCGCCGGCTTCGGCAAAGTCCGGAATGTACTGATCGGGATTCTCAATCATCAGGTGGCAATCGAGCGGCAGATCGGTGGCCTTGCGTAAAGACCGGACAACCGGAGGGCCGATTGTGATATTGGGGACGAAATGACCGTCCATGATGTCGACATGAATGACTGTGCCACCGCCCAGGGCCGCTGCGTGCACCTGTTCGGATAAATGGCTGAAATCTGCAGACAGGATCGATGGTGCTAGTTCGACCAACCCAGGCTCCCGGGACGAAGAGGTAATTAGCAAAATTCTAACACGCGGATTGGCCGCAATTCGGTGCTCTGCGGCTTAAGTGGTCATCTGTCAGGGTTGCAGGTAAAATCCTGATTCGCCCTGAGTGCCGACTCAGCGGCAGAGGCCATATCCTACTACTATGAGAATGCGAGTTCGCAAAGCCGTCTTTCCCGCCGCCGGACTGGGTACGCGCTTTTTACCTGTCACCAAGGCCCAGCCGAAGGAGATGTTGCCTCTTGTCGACAAGCCCATTATTCAGTACGGCGTAGAAGAGGCACTGGCGGCGGGTTGCGATCAGATCATCATCGTGACCGGTCGCGGCAAGCAAGCGATCGAAGATCACTTCGACGTGAGTTACGAACTGGAGCACATGCTGGAAGACCGGAAGAAGACCGATCTGCTGGAAATTGTGCGGCACATCTCGGACCTGATTCACGTTGCCTACGTGCGTCAGAAGGAGGCATTGGGACTCGGACACGCGGTGCTTACCGCGCGGGAATTGGTGGGGAACGAGCCGTTTGCAGTGCTGCTTGCGGATGACGTTATCGATGCCGATCCGCCATGCCTGAAGCAGATGATGAATGTCTTCGAAAAAATGCAGTGCTCGGTGCTGGCTACCCAGGTTGTTGAGGGCAAAGCTATTTCAGCCTATGGTGTGCTCGACGTAAAGCCGGTCAAGGGGGAATTCGAAGGGCGGTTGTACGAGATTCGCAATATGGTGGAGAAGCCTCGGCTGGAAGATGCGCCATCCAACCTGGCCATCATCGGCCGTTACATCTTAACCCCGGCAGTTTTCGAGACACTGTCACAGACTCAGGCGGGAGCCGGCGGCGAACTGCAACTTACTGATGGCATGAAACTGCTGCTGCAACGAGAAAAGATGTACGCATACGTGTACGAGGGCAAGCGACATGACACCGGCGACAAGCTGGGATTCCTCAAGGCAACGGTGGAGTTTGCCTTGAAGCGGCCGGACCTGGGAGAACCGTTTCGCCAATACCTGAAAAGTCTGAAACTTTAGCAACTCCGTATATCCAGGCTAAGACTCGCCGAGCGTCATCTTCAGCTTTTTGGATTTTTCTTCCACGCTGTTGGCCAGGTTCTCTTTGTGAGCCGCCATTTTTTTTGCCAGGGCCGGGCTGGTGAGGGCGAGAATTTGGGCGGCGAGAATTCCCGCATTAGTGGCGCCAGCTTTTCCAATTGCGACGGTGGCGACGGGAATCCCAGCCGGCATCTGAACAGTAGCCAGGAGTGAGTCCAGTCCGTTGAGCGCCGTCGAGGGGATGGGAACTCCAATCACGGGCAAGGTGGTGTGAGCGGCGATGACTCCGGCGAGATGCGCGGCACCACCCGCTCCGGCAATGATGACGCGAATTCCGCGATCGGCGGCCTTACGGGCGAAGTCGGCGGTCCGCTCGGGAGAGCGGTGGGCGGAGGTGACGTCAATTTCGTAGCCTATTCCAAAGTCGTCGAGCGTCTTGGCGGCCTCGCGCATGATTTCCAGGTCAGAGTCGCTTCCCATCACGATGGAGACGAGTGGCTTAGGCATAACGTCCTTTCGGCTGCCGAATGGATGACAACAGTCTTGAGAGCTATTTCTTGAGAGCTCTCGCCGCAATGTCCTTGCGGTAATGAGCGCCATCGAAGGCGATCCTGGACACGGCCGCATACGCGCGATCAACTGCGGTACCGAGATCCGGCGCACGCGCGGTTACACCTAACACGCGCCCCCCAGAGGTCACGTATCCACCATCAAGCGCGGTTGTGCCGGCGTGAAAAACCTTCACGCCTTCAACTTTGGCGGTGTCCTCAAGTCCGGAGATTTTCTTTCCTGCTTCAAATGTGCCAGGGTAGCCGCCGGAGGCCATGACAACGCAGACCGTGGGGTCGGGTGACCAGCGAAAATCGCCGTCGCTGACGCGTCCTTCAATGGTGGCTTCCATGGCCTCAAGCAGATCGCTTTCCAGACGCATCAGAATCGCCTGGGTTTCGGGATCACCGAAACGGCAATTGAATTCCAGGACCATAGGTCCGCGGGCGGTCATCATCAGGCCACAATAGAGCACGCCCCGATACTCCATTCCCTGCGCTTTCATGCCAGCCACAACCGGACGCGCGATGTGATGCACCAGCCAATGCTGCATCTGATCGTCGAGCATGGTTCGAGTCGAGTACGCGCCCATCCCACCCGTATTCGGGCCAGTGTCACCATCGCCAACTCGCTTGTGGTCCTGTGCGGGAACCAGCGGTGCTACTCGTTCTCCGTCGCTCAAAACCAGAAACGAAACTTCCTCTCCTTTCAGGCACTCTTCCACAACAAGACACAGACCGGCGTTGCCCAGCATCTTTCCGCTGAGCATATCGGTTGCGACGGCGGTCGCTTCCTCCTTGTTATGGCAGATGACAACACCTTTGCCGGCAGCCAAGCCATCGGCTTTCAGCACAACCGGCATATGAAAGTGGGGGAGAGCGTCGCGGAAGTCGGCGAGTGAGTTGCAAATGGCGTAGTGCGCGGTGGGGATGTTGAATCGCTGCATGAACTCCTTGGCGAAGCTCTTGCTGGATTCGAGCTGGGCTGCGAGACGGGTCGGCCCGAAAACCTTCCATCCACGGCGCGTGAATTCATCGACTACACCCAGGGTGAGGGGCAATTCGGGCCCGACGACCGTCAGATCGGGCTGAAGCTGATTTGCGACTGCGATCAGCGAGTCCAAATTCTTTAAGTCGGCGGGCACACATTCGGCTTCGGCAGAAATGCCGCCATTGCCCGGCGCACAGTAGACTTTCGAGACACGCGGAGATTGGCGGAGTTTCCAAACCAGGGCGTGCTCGCGGCCGCCGCTTCCTATCACCAGAACTTTCATAGCAGGACAGACAAGGTTAGGGGGAAACCGGGAAATTTTCAATTGCAGCTATCTCGATGCACAGGCCAGAATCGGACATGATCCTCGAAGTTGCGACTTCACTTTCTGGTCGAAGATCATTCTTGTATCCGATGTGGATGCCTCGGCGGACAATCTTATTAACCACGCTTAACGCGTCGTATAATCGGCAGATATGATCACGGTCTCGAAAGAAGACTATCTAAAGGCGATTCTCGAGGCGGAGAGCGAAGGGGAGACCGTCATTTCGGCAACGCTCTCGCATAGGCTCTCTGTGTCGGCTCCCGCGGTTACGATGGCGTTGCGCCGACTGAAAAAGGACGGTCTGGTGCGGGTGCAGGTGGATGGCCAGGTTGGGCTGACCCCGGCGGGACGAAAAATTGCCCGCAAGCTGACGCTCCGGCACCACCTGATCGAACGCATGCTGGCGGAGATATTCGGCATGGAATGGTACAAGGTCCACGATGAGGCGGAGCGCCTGGAACATGCCGTCTCCCCTGATTTCGAGGCGAAATTGTTGAGCAAACTGGGACGCGGAGGCGCTTGTCCACACGGCAACTTGACCGAACTGGAGAGTCCGGCCAGCCGCCGCAGGCGCGGCTTGCTGCTGCTTTCGGAGGCCGAAGCCGGAAAGGCGTATGTGGTCAGCGGCATTTATGAGCGGGACCGGCAACTGCTCGAATTTCTGGAGCACCGCGGCATCCGTCCCGGCGCGCGATTGCATGTATCGGGCAGAAATTACGATCAAACTCTTACGATGAAGACCGATGCCGGAGACGTGGCGCTCGGCCACTCTGCATCGGAGAAAGTTTGGGTGTCGGGAGAACGTCATTCCCACCGCAAGGCCTCCTCTTAGTTGTTTGCGTTTTCGCGGGTACAATTACTTAAGTAATTAACTGTAGTTTACATCCACAGGTATACTCATGCTAAGATCATAGGGCCCCCTTGGCGGTTCCAGCACGATGGCAACTAACGCGATCGATTCCGGCGGACAGGCGTGGCGTTCTGAGGTATTTCAGCCCAGTCTGCCCGAAGTCCACAGCAGCCTGGCTATTCCACAGACATCGGCTGTCTTACGCAAGTTGCTGGCATTTGCCGGGCCCGGATTCCTGATTGCGGTCGGCTACATGGATCCGGGAAACTGGGCCACCGACCTGGCCGGTGGATCACGTTACAACTACACGCTGCTGTCGGTCATCATGCTGTCGAATTTTATGGCCATTTTGCTGCAGGCACTGGCCATCAAGCTTGGCGTAGCAACGGGAAGGGACCTGGCACAGGCTTGCCGCGACCATTTCAGCCGGCCGGTATCGTTTGGCCTTTGGGTTTTTGCCGAAGTGGCGATCGCGGCGTGTGATCTGGCGGAGGTGATCGGTTCCGCCATCGCTTTGAACCTGCTGTTTCACATTCCTGTGATTTGGGGTGTGTGCCTGACGGCCCTGGATGTGTTGATGATTCTCTTTTTGCAGCAGAAAGGGTTTCGCTTCCTGGAAGCGCTGGTGATTTCGCTGATTGCTACGATCGGCATTTGCTTTGGGTTGGAGATTTTGTTCTCGCGACCGAGCGCTACCGGTCTGCTTTCCGGATTTTTTGTGCCTTCTCCAGAAATCATTCGCGATCCTGGAATGCTGTACATTGCGATTGGCATTTTGGGCGCAACCGTGATGCCGCACAATCTCTATCTGCACTCGGCCATTGTGCAGACGCGGAAGTTCGAACGTACTCCAGAGGGGAAGCGTGAGGCCATCCGTTATAGCACCATCGATTCCACGGTGGCACTGATGTTCGCATTGTTTGTCAATGCTGCGATTCTGGTGGTTTCGGCGGCAACGTTTTATCGCAACGGATATCACCAGGTAGCCGAGATTCAAGACGCCTACAAACTTCTGTCGCCGCTGCTGGGAGTCACCGCCGCCAGTACCGTGTTTGCTTTGGCGCTGCTGGCTTCCGGGCAAAATTCCACGTTAACCGGAACTTTGGCCGGGCAGGTGGTGATGGAAGGATTTCTGAGTATTCGCCTGCGGCCCTGGCTGCGCCGCCTCATCACGCGGGCCCTCGCGATCGTCCCCGCCATCGTGGTCACGGCATTCTGGGGTGCTCGCGGGACCGCCAATCTTCTGATTTTCAGCCAGGTGATCTTGAGCATGCAGCTCAGCTCTGCGGTGTTTCCGCTAGTGATGTTCACCAGTGACCAACGAAAGATGGGTGAGTTCGTTAATCCACTCTGGCTGAAGTCTCTTTCCTGGGTCACGGCGGTGTTCATTGCTGTCCTTAATTGCTGGCTCTTAGTACAAGCGCTGCACGCATAGAATCCCCCGATTTCGGCCGATGTTTCAAACGGCCGAACAGGTTGGTAGTGGGGCAGTTTGCCATCCAGGGATGCGCGCCCAAATCCCTCGCGGCGTAAAGGCGGCTTGCTCGAGATGACAAGCCAAACTGACCCGCCACTGACAGGCTTTCAGCGCCTCCGCCAGCGCCCGACAAAAACGCATAGAATAGACGCAAGCTGGATTGCGCCGCTACGCTTCCGCACAGCATGCTCCAGCATCCATTAATAGAGGAAGGCAGTTATGAATAGTTTCGGCAGTCGGTCTGTCCTACACGTTGGCACCAAAGATTACGAAATTTACCGCATCGATGCGCTCGACAAGCAGGGAATCTCGACTAAACATCTGCCTTATTCGCTACGCATTCTTCTGGAGAATTTACTGCGGACAGAGGATGGGCGGAATGTGACTCAGCATGACATTCGGACGCTGGCTGCGTGGAGTGGCAGGGCCAAGCCCGACAAGGAAATTGCGTTCACTCCGAGCCGTGTGCTGATGCAGGATTTCACGGGAGTTCCTGCGGTGGTTGACCTGGCGGCAATGCGCGATGCGATGGAACGCCTTTCGGGCGACCCGGCTTTGATCAATCCATTGCAGCCAGCGGAATTGGTGATTGATCATTCAGTGCAGGTGGACCAGTTCGGAACTGCGAACGCCCTGCAACTGAACGCCGAGCTTGAATTCCTGCGCAACAAGGAGCGCTACGCATTTCTGCGATGGGGGCAAACCGCGTTTCGCAATCTGGCGATCGTGCCACCGGACACCGGGATCGTGCACCAAGTGAATCTGGAATATTTGGCACGCGTGATTTTCGTGCAGGAGTCACCGGGAAAGCGAGTGGCTTATCCCGATACGGTGGTTGGCACCGATTCGCATACGACGATGATCAACGGCCTGGGCGTACTTGGCTGGGGGGTCGGTGGGATAGAGGCTGAAGCCGCAATGCTGGGGCAGGCGGTATCGATGGTGATCCCGCACGTTGTCGGAGTGAGGCTGATTGGAAAACTGCGCGAGGGAGCGACTGCGACCGATCTTGTGCTGACGATCACCGAAATGTTGCGCAAGCACGGGGTGGTTGGAAAGTTCGTCGAATACTTCGGACCCGGGCTGCAGGAGTTGCCGCTGGCGGACCGCGCCACCATCGGCAATATGTCGCCAGAGTACGGCGCCACCTGCGGCATTTTCCCGATCGACAAGGAAACTCTCAGCTACCTAAGGCTGACTGGACGATCAGAGGAGCAGATCGGCTTGGTAGAGGCATATTGCCGCGAACAGGGCTTGTTTCATGAAGAGAAGACTCCTGAAGCCGAGTATTCGGAGTTGCTGTCGCTCGATCTGGCCACGGTCGAGCCAAGCCTTGCCGGGCCAAAGCGTCCGCAGGACCGCGTGCCCCTTTCAGGGGCGAAAGCGTCATTCGATCAGGCACTGCCGACGCTGATCAAACCGGGCAAAGGCACCGCAAAAACTTCGGAGGCGGCATCCGGAAACGGGCACCTTCATCATGGCAGCGTAGTCATCGCAGCGATTACCAGCTGCACGAACACTTCGAATCCCTCGGTGATGCTTGCGGCAGGTTTGCTCGCGAAGAAGGCCGTGGAGCGCGGGCTGCAGGTTCCCGCATGGGTCAAGACTTCGTTGGCGCCAGGATCCAAGGTTGTACGCGATTACCTGGAGCGCGCCGGACTAACGGGTTATCTCGAAAAGCTGAAATTCAATATTGTGGGTTATGGTTGTACGACTTGCATTGGCAACTCGGGACCGCTGCCCGAGGAGGTCGCGCGCGCCATCGACGAAAACAACCTGGTGGTGGCGTCGGTGCTGTCGGGCAATCGTAATTTTGAGGGCCGAATCAATCCCGATGTTCGCGCAAACTACCTGATGTCCCCGCCGCTGGTTGTCGCCTTTGCCTTGGCGGGCCGCGTCGATGTGGATTTGCGGAAAGATCCAATTGGCAAAGACAAACTGGGGAATCCGGTTTATCTATCCGATCTCTGGCCCACGCGCACCGAAGTGGAAGATGCCATGGGCAAGTCGATTTCTTCGGACATGTTTCGCAAGACGTACAGCGAGGTCTATCACGGAGACGATCGTTGGCGGGGGTTGGCGGTACCCAAAGGCGAAACCTATGCGTGGGATCCGAATTCCACTTACATTCGACAGGCCCCTTATTTCGATGGCATGACGCTAAAACCGCAGGCGGTTGAGGACATCCGGGGTGCGCGCGTGCTGGCAGTGCTTGGAGACAGCGTTACCACCGACCATATCTCTCCGGCAGGTTCCATCAAGAAAGACAGCCCGGCGGGAAAGTATTTGATAGAGCATGGAGTTAAACCGGCGGATTTCAACTCCTACGGCTCACGCCGGGGGAATCATGAAGTCATGGTGCGAGGAACGTTCGCGAACGTGCGCTTGCGCAACAAAATGGTGCCCAATCTTGAAGGCGGATTCACGCGCCATCTGCCGGATGGGACGGAGATGACGATCTTTGAAGCTTCGGAAAAGTACATAGCTGAAGGGGTTCCGCTGGTGATTATTGCCGGCAAAGAGTATGGCTCGGGTTCGTCGCGCGATTGGGCTGCCAAAGGGCCACTGCTGCTGGGAGTTCGGGCCGTCCTGGCGGAGAGCTATGAGCGCATTCATCGTTCGAACCTGGTGGGGATGGGGATTCTGCCTTTGCAATTCCTGGATGGAGCAAATGCCCAGTCGATAGGGCTGAGTGGCGAGGAGGTGTTCGAGATCAGCGGGGTACGCGAGATGGTTGAGCACTTTGCGCCGGGCCGTCAAGCAAAAGTAAAGGCGAAAGGAGCCGGAAAGACGATTGAATTCGAGGCCTTGGTGAGGATCGACACACCGCAAGAAGCGCAATATTACGCGAACGGCGGGATTCTGCAGTTCGTGTTACGGCAACTGCTCGCTGGAAGACCGAAGCCGGCGGCGGTGACGGCATAAGCTTTTGTGCGGCACTGGGCCTACGTAAAACCCAAACCACACAGGACACAGAGCGCGTGGAGGAGGACAGTCCGGGCGGTCAGAATGCTTTTGCCGAGTCGAGCAGAATTGTGACTGGCCCTTCATTGACCAGTTTCACCTGCATCATTTCCTGAAAACGGCCGGTTTCGCAGTGCAAGCCGGTCGCGCGGATTCGTTGAACGAAGTACTCGTAGAGTTCGCGGGCGCGCTCCGGGGATGCGGCCGCATCGAAAGACGGGCGCTTGCCGCGGCGGACGTCACCGTAGAGCGTGAATTGGGAGACGACCAGAACCGCACCCTTGATTGCTGCCACATCCAAGTTCATTTTTCCGGCTTCGTCCTCGAAGATGCGCAGTCCCGTTATCTTGTCGACGACGTAGTCGGCATCTTTCTCGGAATCGTCTTTTGCGACTCCGAGCAGCACGAGCAAGCCGCGCTTGATCTGGCCGGTGATCTCAGGGCCGACGGATACCTCAGCCCGACTCACGCGTTGAACTACGGCACGCATCTTTTCCGCGTCTTCGCCAATAAAGTTTCTCATCATATACGCAAGCTTTGATTGACGACAGCCATGCCGACACCTACAATTCGGTTTCTTTTGCTTCGAAATCTTTGAGGTAATCAAGAATGACCCGGGTTGCAATACGTTCGGCTCTGCTTGTCGCACTTCTCCTTGCGTCTGTGGCCGTGGCACAGCTGCCGTCTGCGCACAACGAAGTGGTCATCAAGAATGCCGTGGTGATGACCGTGACGCACGGCAACATCTCCAACGGCAGCGTTTACATCAAGGATGGCAAGATTGCGGCGGTCGGAAAGGAGGTCAACGCTCCCTCGAGTGCAACAGTAATTGATGCGGGGGGAAAGTATGTTACGCCGGGACTCATTGATTCCCACTCGCATATCGCACTCGACGACGATGTGAACGAAGCAACCAGCCCGATCACGCCGCAGATGATGATGATTGATGCCTTCGATTATCAGGACAAGGCAATCTACCGGGTGTTGGCGGGCGGAGTCACGACGTCGCTGTTACTGCACGGTTCGGCGAACATGATCGGTGGACAGGCGGTGGTGATCAAGCACAAATACGGGTTGAATCGGGACGCCATGCTGTTTCCGGGAGCGCCGCAATCCATCAAATTCGCCAGCGGAGAAAATCCAAAACGGGTGTATGGCAGCCGCGATCAGCTGCCCTCGACGCGCATGGGAAATTTCGAAGTGCAACGCGAGGCGCTGGTGCAAGCGCAGGACTACATGCGTGAATGGGATGACTACAACGCGAAATTGAAGCGGGGCGACAAGGATGCGACTCCACCCAAGCGTGATTTGAAGATGGAGGCGCTGGCTGACGTGCTGCGAGGGAAATTGCTGGTACAGATTCACTGCTACCGCGCGGACGAGTTGCTGACCGAGATGGCGATGGCGAAGGAATTCGGATATAAGCTGCGCGCATTTCATCATGCACTCGAAGCCTACAAAGTGGCAGATCAGCTCGCGGCCAACGGGATCGGTATTGCGACGTTTTCGGACTGGTGGGGATACAAGCAGGAAGCGTGGGACGCGATTCCGTGGAATGCGGTGATATGCATGCGGAAGGGGGTGCGGGTGGCGATCAAAAGCGACTCGGACGATTTTGCCCGCCGTTTGAATCAGGAGGCCGGAAAGACAATTCACTATGGTGGCGCCACGGAAGAAGAAGCTTTGAAGATGATCACGCTGAACGCGGCATGGATCATCGGAGTGGATGACCGGGTAGGGTCGATTGACGTCGGCAAGGATGCGGACCTGGTGATCTGGGACGGATATCCGCTCTCCAGCTACGGCGTGCCCAACAAAGTTTTCATTGATGGAGACGTTTATTTCGACCGCTCGTTGCCGAGGTTCGGCATGCCCCATTACAGGGAGGGGGAATGAGAAGGCAAGTCCTGGGCTGGTTACAGGTGGTTTGCTTCGGCTTTTGTGCGTGCATCCCGATTTTTGCGCAACAGAAGCCGATTGTGCTGCGTGGAGGGAGGCTTTTGACGGTCTCGCACGGCGTCATCGAACACGGTGTCATCGTGATGGAAGGCGGCAAGATCACAGTGGTTGCGACCGAAGGCTCGGCGGCAGTTCCCAAGAACGCGCGTGTCATCGATGTCAGCGGCATGACGGTTTACCCGGGGTTGATTGATTCGGAGACCAACCTGGGTCTGACGGAAATTTCTGCCGAGGAGATGACCAATGACCTGGTCGAAATAAGCGAAGAGATCATGCCGCACATGCATGTGTATGACGCGTTCCATGCGGAGTCCGAACTGATCCCGGTGACTCGCTTGAATGGAGTGACGAATGCCATCGTGGCTCCGCAAAATAAAGACACGCTGCCCGGGCAGGATTCATTTGTGCAGCTTGCGGGGAGATCGGCACAAGAAATGTTGTTGATTCGCGATATCGCCATGCCACTGAACTTCACTGGCGATCAGCGCCGGAACATACCTCGCGACAAGCGAAAGTATCCTTCGACCAGGATGGGAATGGCGGCGCAGTTACGGCAGGCATTTCTTGATGCCCAAGACTATCAGCAGCACTGGGCTGACTATGAGAAAAAGAAGAACGATGCGGCGAAAACCGAAGACAAAGACAAGAAGCCGCCGACGCAGCCGAAACGCGACCTGAAACTCGAGGCGCTCATTCCATATCTGCAAGGCAAGAAGCCGATTGTATTGGCGGCCGAGGAAGCCAGCGACCTTGAAGCCGCCGTGAACCTGGCTCACGAGTTCAATCTAAAGTTTGTCTTAAACCATGTCAGTCATTCGCAACCAGTCCTCGACTACGTCGCGCAGCTCAACGTTCCGGTGATCGTGGGGCCGATCTATGAAGCGCCAAAAGCTTTTGAGCGCTACGATACCGTCTACAGCTTGCCGGGCCAATTGAATAAACGAGGCGTGAAGATAGTGTTCGCTTCATTCGACGCCCACAATGCGCGTAACTTGCCCTACCAGGCCGGCTTCGCCACGGCGTTTGGTTTGCCATACGACGAAGCGCTGAAGGCGATTACGCTGAATGCAGCGGAAATCTGGGGCGTCGCCGACAAGCTGGGTTCGCTCGACGCTGGGAAGACCGCGAATGTCGTGGTGGCAAACGGGGACCCTTTGGATGTCAGGACCGACGTAAAGCAGGTATTCATCGCCGGCCAGGAGATCCCCATGGTCAGCCGGCAAATGCGATTGCGCGATCAATATTGGGGACAGTGAGCGCTTATTAACTTTGCGCCCACACCTGGGTCACACGCGCGAGCATCAGGAGTATGTTTTCGTCGGTTGCGATTGTTTGCATTTCTTGACAAATGCTCACGAGTTCATCAGGCGTTGACGCGCCGGCGGACAAGATCGCTGGCGCGGCTTCCCGCAACGTAATTTCCCAAAATCTCTTTTCTTCGCCGCGCAAGAATGCCAATTGGTTGACCCGAACATTGAGGCGCGAAAATCCCGCCGCGCGAAATAGGCGAGGCAGCTTCACGCCGATATAAGAATCCAATCCACGTGCGCGGTTTACCGCATCGCTGATTTCAACCAACCGGCGGTAAGCGTGGGTCTGCGGTTCGGTAAAGATGCCACCGTCATCGTGGTCTTCGCAGACCAGAACACCTCCAGGCTTCAGAATCGATTTCATTTCTCTAAGGGCCCGGGCCGGATCATCCAGGTGGCAGAAGAGAAACCGAGAATAGACCAGATGGAATGATTCCTCGGGCAGGCCCAGATCATAGGCGTGCGTCTCGTGAAGCGAAAGATTCTTGATGCCGGCCTTCTTTGCGCTCGCTTTGGCAACCTGTAATTGGTCGCCACTCGCGTCGACTGCCACCACCGAACCATGTGGACCTACTCGTGCGGCAATCCACTGGGCGGTCTGACCGGCTCCGCACCCGATCTCGGCCACTCGCATGCCGGCAGCCAGGCCCGCCGTCTTCAGCAAATCACGCGTTCCAGGACCGAAAATGCGATCCAAGAGATCCAGACGAGAGACCGATTGCTCGCCAGTGGCCAAGAAATAGGATTGTCTTTCGTCCGCTTTCCCCGTCATGGCCCGCTCGTAGTCGGTCACCAATGTAAATCACAAGGGGGTATTGAATCGATATTGCCTACGGTTTGACCCCAGCAACTCCAAGCAATTAGGATGCTTGTGGACAGTTGCTGAAGCTTCCGCGTTCCGCTTTTGTTGCGGCGGAACTCTCCTTTACACCGAATCGTACGGGCCATTAGACTACTCATTTCCTTTTAAGCTCATCGGGAGGCAGATGCGAATGGCAGTTGCCGCGAAAAAGGAGTTAGTCGAGAAGGTCAAGCAGATTATCAGCGAGCAATTGGGGATCGATGAGGCCGATATTGTTCCCGGCGCAACATTTACGGGGGACCTGAAGGCGGATTCTCTGGACCAGGTTGAACTTGTCATGGCACTGGAGGAAGCTTTCGACTTAAGTATCTCTGACGAGGACGCGGAGAAGATTCTTAAAGTAACGGACGCCATTGATTACGTTGAGAAACACGCAAAATAGTACAAGGAGAACGCATGGCCGCGGTTGACGAGAAAGTGAAGCAAATCATTGTTGAACAGTTGGGCGTGGATGAAAGCGAAGTGACCCAGAATGCCTCCTTCGTAGACGACTTGGGTGCGGATTCGCTGGATACGGTGGAACTGGTAATGGCCTTCGAAGAGGCCTTCGAAATCGAGATTCCGGATGAAGACGCAGAAAAGATCCGCACCGTACAGGACGCGGTGGACTACATCTCCAAACACGCGAAAGGCGGGAAGTAGTTGGCTCGACGCGTTGTTGTTACTGGGCTGGGCCTGATCTGCGGAGTTGGAAACACCACCGAGGAAATCTGGCAGAATTTGATTGCCGGCAGGTCGGGCATCTGCCGCATCACACAATTTGACGCTTCCCAATTTGCCTGCCAAATTGCGGCGGAAGTGAAAAATTTTGATCCGCTGCAGTTTATCGACAAAAAAGAAATCAAGAAAATGGGGCGCTTTATCCACCTGGCTATTGCGGCCGCGGATGAAGCTGTGAGTTCTGCGGGCCTCAAAGTCACGGACGAAAATTCCACTCGCGTGGGAGTGCATATTGGGTCGGGAATCGGTGGGTTTGACGTGATTGAGCGCGAGCACAAGAACCTGCTCAATGGCGGACCGAGAAGGATTTCTCCTTTCTTCATTCCTGCCTCCATCGTCAACTTAGCTGCCGGTCACGTCAGCATACGGTTCGGCGCCAAGGGGCCGAACCAGGCGACATGCACGGCGTGTACCTCGAGCGCGCATTCCATTGGGGATGCGTACAAAATTATTGCGCGGGGCGATGCTGACATCATGATCGCGGGTGGCACGGAAGCTGCGGTGACGCCGATGTCTGTGGGTGGATTTGGCGCGATGCGGGCACTTTCTACCCGCAATGATGCGCCGAAGAAATCGAGCCGGCCCTGGGATTCAGCACGCGATGGCTTTGTGATTGGCGAGGGAGCGGGAATCCTGATTCTGGAAGACCTTGAGATTGCCCAGCGTCGCGGGGCAAAGATTTTGGCCGAGATTGTTGGTTATGGGATGAGCGGCGACGCTTATCACATCACCCAGCCCGCGGAAAATGGGGATGGCGCCTACCGCGTGATGTTAAACACCCTGAAAGATGCGAAGGTTCAGCCGGAGCAGGTCGGCTATATCAACGCGCATGGTACCTCTACTGAAATTGGCGATAAGCTGGAGACGGTGGCGATCAAGCACGCCTTCGGGGATTACGCCTACAAGTTGCCGGTCAGTTCAACTAAATCGATGACCGGACACCTGCTCGGCGGAGCCGGTGGTTTGGAAGCCGGAATAACAGTACTTGCGTTGCGCGAGCAGATTCTGCCTCCGACAATAAACCTCGAAAACCCCGATCCTGAATGCGATCTGGATTACGTTCCAATCCATGCCCGAAAGGCGAATGTGGAATACGCCATGTCGAATTCGTTTGGATTTGGCGGGACGAATGGGGCCCTCCTGTTCCGCCGCTGGCCGGAATAGCCCTTTCTGCTGCTTAGGTGTAGAACTTACCTGCCAATTGGGCCTGCGCGGCGGGTGCCCGTAAGCCCTTGGAAAGGATGCAGTCCTGCGCTGGGGCATGCCCGCTTTCCACCACAAGTAATGACACCTTGGTACCGGGGATTGTCCTTCTTCGCTTTTGCCAAGCCTCGGAATGCCGCCGAGAATAGGCTTCGAGGCCGGACATGCTCATCGACAGAGGTTTGGGAACCGCTGTTGTGCCGCTTCCTATGAGCCGCAAGGCTTCAGCTCGGGCGGCATTGATCGACCTTAAAGACCCCATAAGAAGCGTACTGTCTGACTGCTTTCGGCAATTCGGTATCGAAACAACCATTCTGACCTCCGACGCTGCCGATCGACTCAAACGGGAGAAATTCGAAGCTTGCGTGCTGAGGCTGGGCGCTCTCGCCGGTCCAGTGATGGAATCGGCCCGCAGCTCACCATCCAATAGCCGCATGATCATTTATGGCTTGGGCGGGAGTGCGCAGGACGCGCTGCGATTCTCCAAGTATGGCGTGAATGCGATTTTTCGTGAGCCGTTGGAGAGAACTGCAGCCATCAAGCTGGTGCGCGCCACGCAGATGCTGGTGCTGCACGAAATGCGCCGCTATGTACGAATCCCGGTGATAACGGAAACCAATGTGGTGGTCATGAACGAAAACCGACGATTCACGGCGACCAGCATCGAAGTCAGTTCGGGCGGCATGTCGATGAGAAGCAATGAGGACCTGGCTCCCGGCCAGACGGTTGAGATTTCGTTTGCGCTGCTGACTCTACCGCGCGTCTGGGTCCGCGCCAACGTGAGCTGGCGGAATCCTGTGGGGAAAGCTTTCGGCATTCGCTTTGACAGCGCGGACAATCGCCGTCTGCGACTCAAAGAGTGGGTCGAAGCTTACCTGGAAAACTAGCTTGTTCTCAGTCTTATTCCAAGAAGAGATATCGGTTGTGTAAATCCTCGTTCTCAGGTTATTGCTGTATTGTTAGGGACCTTTCTCGCTGTTAGCTTATGACTTCCGAGGTACGAATCGTAAGCTAAAGGAGAAGGCCTAATGAATTGGGACCAGATAGCGGGTCAGTGGAAACAAGTGAGCGGTAAGGTAAAAGCCAAGTGGGGCAAACTGACGGATGACGATCTCAAGGTGATCGCCGGACACAAAGACCAACTGGTTGGCAAGATTCAGGAGCGATACGGAATCCATAAAGAGGAAGCTGAACGGCAAGTGCAGGACTGGCACGATGCGCAAGCCGCGGAGACCGAAGCCGAACGAGAACAGATGAAGCGGGCCAGCTAGTTACACCATCGACGATGCAGCTAAAGAGGAGCCGGAGGGGCTCCTCTTTTCTTGAGCACAATTGTCCGCGATTCAATTTCCCGCTTGTGTACTCATGGGGAGTTCAATGAAGCTCGCCGTACCGGGTGCGTGGTACACGCGCTGCACAGCTTTGTGATAATCGTCGGGTCTAGCCCAAAAAATATTCGACACGAAGGTCTGCGGGTTTCGGTCGTACAACGGAAACCAGCTTGACTGAATCTGGACCATTATCCGGTGCCCTGCCAGGAAAACATGATTTGCAGTCGGCAGATTAAAGCGGTAGAGGAGAGGCTTATTGGGTGTGAGGGCTGCCGGTTTCTCCAGGCTCTCGCGATAGCGTCCGCGGAAAATGTCGGCGGAAATCATTAGCTGATAACCGCCCATGGCCGGCTGCGCAGCGACCTCGTCAGGATAAAGGTCGATGAGTTTTACGACCCAATCAGAATCCGTGCCGCTGGTGGAAGCCACCAGATTGGCGAGCGGCTGTCCGCTGATTTTTACCGGCGCCTGAAGAACATCAGAGACGAACGTCAGAACGTCGGGGCGCCCGGAAGCTTCGCGCTGATCCTGTACGAGCCACTGGCGCCACTGATCTCCGCCGTCGGAGTCGGTCACGTGGACTGGACGGGCAATGAAAGGCACAGGCTTCGCAGGATCAGAAGTGTATTCTTCGAACTGTGCGTCAGTCGACGTTGGGGCGTCGAAGCTGAGCTTCAGTCCCGCTTTCAGGTAAAGCGGCGCGGATTGAACCTTACAACCGTTTGGGCACCCTGCAGGCCAGGCCGACAGCCGCAGCCAGGTGTCGGTCCCGGTTTCAAATGCTGAAACAGGTGCGACATCCGCTTTGGGCGCGTCATCCTGGAGATAATGATCGAGGAAGGGACGCAGTATCTTCTCACGAAAGTAAAGCCCAGTATCGCTGCTGAACTTTATTGGACCGAGGGCGCTGCAATCTCCGAGTTCCTGGGCGTGACGCCATGGGCCGAGCACGAGAAATACCTTGTCATTATTCGTATCTTTCGGCTTGATCGCTTTGTAAACCGCAATCGCGCCATAGATGTCCTCCTGGTCCCACAAACTGTGAACCAGCATAACGGGGACTTTTAGCGGCTGACCCGCCAGAATGCGATCCACCGCCTGGTCGCGCCAAAATTCATCATAGCTGGGATGCTGCAACAGCTTTGGCCAGAAGCCCACCTGCTCGAGACCGTGCCGGCGGCCGAGTTCGCCGGCCGAGACTGCCTCCATGAACATGTCATAGTCATCGTAGTGGCTGGTCCACCAATGGATGTCGTTCTTTCGGCTCGCCTCCTGCTCCAGGATGTAAGCGAGGTTCTGTTCGCGGAAGGCGCCGTTGTGGAACCAGTCGTCACCCATCCAGCCGTCAACCATGGGATTCATGGGAACGGAGACTTTCAACGCCGGGTGAGGATTGACCAGCGCCATCAGCGGCAAGAAACCGTCATAGGATATGCCCAGGATGCCGACCCTCCCGTTGCTTTCGGGGACATTCTTCACCAGCCAGTCGATGGTGTCGTACGTGTCGGTGGAATGATCGACCGCAGTCGGGTTCAGTGGCCCGTGCAGAGGGCGCGTCATGACGTAATCGCCTTCGGAGCCATACTTGCCGCGGACATCCTGGACCACACGAATGTATCCGCCACCCAGGATGACTTCAGTAGCGTTGTCATAGCCTTCGAGAGTAGGGCCAAGATGAGAGCTATGGGCGTGAGTTGTGAGCGCCTTCGCGTCATACGGGGTGCGGGTCAGGAGTATGGGCGCACGCTTCGCTCCTCTGGGCACCAGGATGACCGTATGAAGCCGCACGCCGTCACGCATGGGAATCATGACCTCGCGCCTGACGTAGTCGAAGCTCTCGGTAACGCTCACAAAAGTTGACGGCGTTTCGCTCGGCAACTGATTGCTGGAGGGCGCCGTTTGCGCGTGTGATGACGGTGGAAAAAATAAGGACATCATGACGAGAGGCAAAATCAAGGCACGCACAGGGGGTAGGGATCTCATAGGCTCCTTGGACCGAAGTTGGGTTGGAGAAAGGTAGGATTATATGGGAGGAGGCATTCGGTCCTGAAACCGTCCGCTTCGTGAATCAGAGGTTCCCAATATAAAATCAGGAAAGCGATGGCCAGTTCCTCACAATTGGTACAGATCCAGTTGAGTCCGCCGCTGCGGCAGCCGAAGCCAAGCTGGCTGAAAGCCAAAGCGCCTGCTGGCGAAACCTTTCATGAATTGAAGCGGCTGGCGCGCGGCCTGGGTCTGCACACGGTTTGCGAATCCGCCCAGTGCCCCAACATCGGAGAGTGCTGGAACCACGGTACCGCAACATTCATGCTGTTGGGCGACATTTGCACGCGGCGCTGCGGCTTCTGTGCCGTTCCCAAGGGCAAGCCGTTGGCCATCGACTGGGAAGAGCCCGGGCGGGTCGCACGGGCCGTGGCTACTCTGGGGATAAAGCACGCAGTTGTGACCAGCGTCAATCGCGACGACGACAATATTGGCGGCGCCCGAATCTTCGCCGAAACAATCAGAGAAATTCGTAGGCTTTCGCCTGGCTGCCGGGTTGAAGTCTTGATCCCGGACTTTCAAGGCGTAGATGACGCGCTGCGTATCGTGCTTGGCGCCGCTCCCGACGTATTGAACCACAATACCGAGACTGTTCCGCGGCTCTATCGAGTTGTGCGCTCTGGCGCCCGCTACGAACGGTCGTTGCAGCTGCTTGAGAATGCAAAGAAGTTTTCGCCGGGGACGGTAACGAAGTCGGGCGTGATGGTCGGATTAGGCGAGACTGTCTCGGAGCTTATTGAGGTGTTTGGCGATCTCGGTCGGAGGGGCGTGGACATTCTTACCGTCGGCCAGTATTTGCGGCCCTCGCGTGATCATCTTCCCATTGCGCGTTTCTACAGCCCCGATGAATTTCAATACCTGAAGGGCGCAGCCTTGCAGTGCGGTTTCCGGCATGTGGAATCGGGGCCGCTGGTACGCTCGAGCTATCACGCGCACGAGCAAACTGGGGTCGCTTCCCCCGGACACAGCTGATAAATTTCAGAATATCTTGACGCGGATCGTCAGATACTTCTTCGGGTTCTCGCGAATGGCTTTAATCAGATCGCGAGTTTCTACAAGGAGCTTGTCGGTGTTGTTGTAAACCGATTCGTCCTGCAACAGCTTCCCGACTGTTCCCTGTCCAGAATTGAGGCGGTCCGTCAGCGTGGAAAGCTGGTTCACCGTATTCTTTAACTTGTCGGCGAATTCCTGATCGTGCGTCATCGTTCCCAGCGCTCCCTTGCCAGCGCTAACATCCTCAGTGAACTTCTTAACGTTGGCGACGGTGTCGTTCGCGTTGTTGTAAAGCGTCGGATCTGTCAGAAACTTACCGGCTGTTCCTTTGCCGGCGTTCAGGCCGTCAATGATGGTATTCAACTTGGTGATGACGTCGTTGGCGTTGTGGTAGAGCTCATCACTGACGATAGCCTTGCCGATGCTGCCCTTCCCGCTGGCTACGTCGGCGACAAGGCCCTGGAATTGCCTGACAGTTGAGTTCAACTGGTTGTACAGGCTGGCATCGTAAACCAGCTTGCCGAGGGATCCCTGGCCACTTTCCACGAAGGCGAGAATGCGGTCTACCCGCTTTTCCAGAGCATCAAGATTCTGCAGTGTGCTCTGGCTGGCGCGAACCACATCTTCGACTTGCGGAGTTTCTTCGGTCGGAAGCACGTCGCCGTTCTGCGCCTCTGGCCCTCTGGCCCGAGCGCTATTGATGTCGACATAGGTCGCGCCCAGGACGCCAGCGGTCGCCAGGGTGGTTACCGAGTCCTTTCGCAAATTTTCGTGATATCTGGTACTGATTTTCATGGTCACTTGGACAGGAGTCAGGCGGTAGCGAGGGTTGGATACTACCAGCACTTTCGCGACACTGCCGATATCCACGCCCTGCAAACGTACAACGGCTCCCGGTTGGATTCCGGCGGCGTTATCGAAGTAGGATTTGAGGATGATCTTGCGGGTGAATATGCCCCCGGTGCTGGTCATCAGCAGGATCAAGATGGCGAGAATAAGGCTGCCTGCCACCACCGTAAGCCCGACTTTCAGTTGAGACCACTTCAACTGTTTCTGGCTAGGCACTGGCTCTCCGCAACCTCATAAGAACGTCGGTGATTTGAACCCGAGGATGCCTGCATCATAGCAGAGCGGGTGGAAGGCTTTCGATATCAGGAAAGGCGCGCGGGCAACGTCTTGGAAAACATGATCGCCGATAGATAGGCTGCCGCTCCGCTGGCTAAGGTAATAGTTAATCCGAATTGGATTGCAACCACCATAGCCAGAACTGATCCCAGGACGCTGGCACCGGCATTCAACGCCCAAGCCCATTCGACCGCGTTCTCCGCAGCGTCAGCTTTGCCTTTCCGCTGAAGTGGCGCGTAGGCCAATGCGCGCAGACCAGTGGGAAACGGCATCCCCATCGCAAAGCCAAGGGGGATCAATACCGCGGCGCTTACAAGAAACTTGGCGGCAAATGGTAAGCCAATAAGAGTACCCAGCAGAGCAGGCAAGATCAGCACATAAAAAAGGATTCCTGAAGTAATGAAGGCTAAAGGGGCCCAGACTCGGCCGGGGTCCGTGAGCCAGTTGCGTGAGAACAAGCTGCCGAGTCCGCTTGAAAGCAGGAGGAGGAACACCACGACCGTTAAGGCGTAGGTTGGATGCCCGAGGAACAACACGAAACGTTGAATGAAAGCAATCTCGACCAGAATGTAGCCGAGTCCGACTGCGACAAAGTACAGAAGTGAAGTCAGCTTTTGATGCTGCCCACCACGCCAAACCAAGGGAATAATCAGAAAGACGGCGACTGCCGCCAAAGAGATCAGCAGGACCGCGCCTAACACGGCTACACCCAGATTCACTTTCCAGTCGATTGCTTGTGCGAGGTCTTTTCCATGCAGAACTTGATCCAGCTTCAAGGTAAAGAAGAAGAAAGGGGCGTCGTCTCTCACCGGGGACACGTTGTACGGATAGTGCTGCGCGAAGGCGTTCGGATCATTTTCCGCAATCAGGGAGGAGAACGGATCCGGCTGGGGATCAGAAGGAAGATATAGAAGCGCCAATTTTGGATAGTTGCGCAGATGCGTGCGGATGACGTTCTCTTCTTCTGCGGTGAATGGCGTTTTCTTTACCAATACGGCGACTGGGATGCCGTCTTCGTCGAGTGCTCCTTCCGAGACAACGGCGAAATTTCTGGCAGGATTTCCCACGCCAAGCTCATGCAAGGCCTGCATTGCAACGGAAACTACGCGCAGTGCCTCACGGGGCTGGCGGAATTCCCATCGCGTGATGGCTATGAGGCCATCCGGGTTCAGATGGTCGAAATAAGCCCGGAAAGCTTCAACCGTATAAAGGGTGTTCTCACTGAGTGCAAAGGCGCCTGCCGCAGTCGAAGCCCAAGTATCGACCAGGGTCATCTGTACAACATCGAACTTTTGGGATGCGTTGCGGACAAATGAGCGTCCGTCGCTAACAAAAATGTGGACCTGCGGGCGAGTGTACAGATTGAAGGTGTAATCAGCGTAGCGACCACGCATCACGGTGTTGGCGATGATGGGATTGATCTCAATTCCGGTAACTAGCGGACTGCCGTTGGCAAGGGCTCGCAGCACATCAACTCCGCCCCCGGGGCCGATGATTGCATAGGTTCCGCGTGGACGCAGGACATTCGCGATGGCCGGCGGCGCTGCCATCAGATCCCTTTGCCATTCACTGTCATCCCACTGCTCGGGATCAGCGTTCATGATGTAGGTGGATGCATCGGCGTCGATGACAATGGCCTTTGCATCGCCCAGGCGATCGACCTCGATTCGTGAAATCGCATTCCAGCGCGCAAATTCCACCCACGATGGATCCCGGAATCTCCCTTTGGCATAGACGACGTCGATAAGTCTTCCCGAGATGTTTACAGCAATAAGGCCACCCAACCCGACGGCTAGAGCGAGCGCCAGTTTTCGAGTGGTGCTCGATGCAGCCCATATTCCAGCCGCAACCGCCGTCATGAGAGCGGAAAACATGATCGTGTTCGGCCCGCCAAGCAGGTTGAGTAGTGGAACTACTCCGAGGCATGCCAGCGCTCCTCCCATGAGATCAGCTCCGTAGAGCCGCGGAATGTGATTCGGTTGGCGAGCGAAGATCAAAGAAAACTCCAGGCCAGTGATGAAGAACGGCACGGCGCTGGCCAGATACATTGCCGTGAGTCGAAGGAAGTTTTCTCGCGACACGTCAAGCGATACGGGGAGGTGAAGCACGACTTCCAGAACGAATGGTATGGCGAGTGCATTTGCGCAGGAGAGCACAGCCACCAGGCGTCGAGTTTCAAACTGGGCCAGCCAGTTCTTGCCCAGGTAGGCGAATACACCTCCGGAACCGAGACCCAGCAGTGCAATGGAAATTGCGAGAAAGGCGAAATGATAGAAGAGGACAACCGAAAAAAGACGCGTCAGAGCCAGTTCCAGAAGCAAGGCGGCGAAGCTGGCGATGGCCACTCCGGCCAAAAGCAGCGTGGGTCGAGTCTCACGCGTGACGGAGCCCGGAGTCTCCGCGACCGGATTTGTGATGACATGCACGTTGGCTTCAGTAGAAAGGCGACAGTCTAACAGAAGGACTTTGAGGATTAGGGCTAACTCTCGAGCATGACCTGGGCGATGGCGATCTGCTCGGTATGGGAGATAGAAAGCGCGACATGCTTGGCGCCCAATCGGTTGGCGAACTCCGCGGCCTTGCCGTGGAAGATGATCGTCGGGCGTCCACCGGGCGTGCGGGAGACCTCGACATCTCGCCAGGCGACACCGAGGTTCCAGCCGGTTCCGATTGCTTTCATGGCTGCTTCTTTGGCGGCAAAGCGTGCAGCGTAACGCTCCACCCGATTTGCCTTGCTGTCACAGTAACGAATCTCACCGGCGGTAAAGACTCGATGCAGGAAGCGGTCACCGAAGCGCGCGATGGATTTGGCGATCCGGGGCACCTCGGCAATGTCAATTCCGGTTCCGACGATCATTGGGACAAGTTAGCACAATAAAGAGGGAGGTCTGCAATCAACCATTTCTCTGGTAGTAGTGCAGTAACGAAGCGAGCCAGACGCGCGATTAGTGTGTGTCGCAAAAGGCGCGACACCTCGCGCGGCCCGCCCAGATCCCTCGCGGCGCAAAAGAAACTTGCTCGGGATGACAATGAAATTGCACCACGACCTTTCTTTCTAGAAAAGACGGTCCCCACGGTAGATGACCTGCCCGTCTTCGAGCCGAGCTTCTGGCAGCAGTTCATGTTGTTTCAAAGGACCGGCGCCATTGATGTGCAGAACTTGGTGGCCGTTCGCCACCAGCCAGTCGGAAACCAGCATACGGTGGCAATGAAAATAAACCCGTTCCGCGCACATGTATGCGGTGCGGGATTTTTCTGCCAAACCGATGAGTTCAGTGATTGCATCGTGGAACTCGGGCGTGAGCATGTGGTCGGCATAGTTGCGGAAGCTCTGGTTGCGCAATCCGACATTGGGCGAGTCATCGCGGATCTTCTTGCGGAGGCCGCCCAGCCCTTTCATCCAGACGTAGGAGATTCCGAAAGCAGGCAAACTCTTTTCTAATGCCTCGCGGTTGAAATGAGGCAAACGGCGCGACATGGGGAATGAACGGATATCGACCAAAGTTTGGATCCCGTGTGCCTTGAGAGCGTCAACCAGTTCCTGCAAGCTCCGGGTGGAATGACCGATGGTGAATAGCTTTGCCAAGGCAGCATTTCACCACACCGAAGGCGTTGGGCGCACGCTTGGGAAGCTCTAGTCCGATGTATTCAATCCGAAGCGATGTGCTGAAGTGCACGAATTAGTGAATTGTCGTGCTCGGGAAATACGGTTCGGAGGTCGAGCAAGACCCGGCCTTCATCGACCCTTGCAACGACTGGCGGATCGGCGGCACGAAGCCTTTTGCTGATTTCGTCGGCGTCCTTATGACTGAGAGAAACGGCGATAAGACAGGTGGGAAGCGAGGCGGAAGGCGCTGCGCCGCCACCGATCAGAGATTCGCCGTCGACCAACTCCAGCACCAGTTTCGGGGAGCGCGCCGCGCTCACTATCGTCTCAGCCCGATTGGCGATTTGCTGCTTGCTGAGCCGCATCATGCGGACAGCGGGAATCGCGTCGTGGTCGCTCTTCACATATGCCATCAAGGTTGCTTCCAAAGCCGCGTACGTCAGCTTGTCGACGCGAAGAGCGCGGAACAAAGAGTTTGAGCGCATGCGGGCAATCAGATCGGCGCGGCCACTGAGCATCCCCGCCTGCGGACCTCCCAGCAATTTATCTCCGCTGTAAGTGACCAGGTCCACTCCGGCCTGCAGGCTGTCCAGTACCGTTGGCTCGCCGGTCACTCCGACCGATCGCAAGTCAAACAGCGCGCCACTCCCGAGATCTTCCATTAAAGGAATCTTGCGTTTCCGAGAAAGCTGGACCAACTCGTCGAGTTCAGGCTGCTCGGTAAAGCCCGTGATCTGAAAATTTGAGCGATGCACGCGCAGCAGCAGGCGGGTTTTCTCGCTGATGGCTCGTTCGTAATCCTGAATGCGGGTGCGGTTGGTGGTGCCTACCTCACGCAGAACGGCATTCGATTTCGCCATCACGTCGGGAATTCGAAACGATCCGCCGATCTCGACGAGTTCGCC
>Ga0187778_10000653_pt1 | contig 24644 bp, 24 predicted proteins | sample 1015_Q2_SP5_20_M_FD_132418 | JGI IMG/M metagenome (GOLD analysis project Ga0187778, IMG submission 132418) | Tropical peat soil microbial communities from peatlands in Department of Meta, Colombia - 1015_Q2_SP5_20_MG | ecosystem: Environmental > Terrestrial > Soil > Wetlands > Peat | place... | reverse complement strand
CGCGTGCGACGCACGCGCCGACTCGCAGTGAAGGTACCCGCGGGCGTCGATTCGGGCGACCGCGTGCGGCTCGCCGGCGAGGGCGAGGCGGGCCGCAACGGCGGTCCGCCGGGTGACCTCTACGTGGAGATTCACGTCCGCGAGCATCCGATTTTCGAGCGCGACGGCGAGCACCTCTCCTGCGAGGTGCCGGTGAGCTTCGCGACCGCCGCGCTCGGTGGCAGCATCAACGTGCCGACGCTTGAGGGCGACGTCGCCCTCAAGATTCCCAGCGAGACCCAGTCCGGCCGCGTCTTTCGCCTGCGCGACAAGGGCGTGAAGCCGGTGCGTGGCGGCGCGCGCGGCGATCTCTTCTGCCGCGTGGTGGTGGAAACGCCGGTCCACCTGTCGGCGGAGCAGCGCGAGCTCATTCGCCGGCTGGACGAATCGCTGAAAGCCAATGCCGATCGGCACGCGCCTCGCTCGAGCAGCTTTTTCGAAGGCGTGAAGCGCTTCTTCAGCGGCGATACGGGGAAGGCCTAGCGGGTATGCCGGCCGACACACGCCAGCCGCCGCTCTCTCGCGTCGTGCTGATCGGCGTGAGCGGCCGCATGGGGCAGGCGCTGCTGCGCGCGGCGCCGGGATTCCCGCAGCTGATTGTGACGGGCGCGATCGTCTCCGCCGGAAGTCTTGCCCTGGGGCGCGACGCCGGCGAGCTCGCCGGCCTTGGCCCGGCCAATCTCCCCGTCACGAGCGACCTGCCACGCGCGCTCGATCAGGCAGATGTCGTGATCGACTTCTCGAGCGCCGCCGCGACCGCCGGCACACTCGCGGCCTGTCGCGCGGCGCGCAAGCCGCTTCTCATCGGTACCACCGGATTTTCCGCCACGCTCGAGTCACAGCTCGGGGCCGCTGCGCAAGAGATCCCGCTCCTCGTGGCCGCGAACACGAGCCTCGGTGCGGCCCTCCTCATGGCACTCACCCGCACTGCGGCGAAGTCGCTGCCGGCGAGCTTTGACATCGACATCCTCGAGCTGCATCACCGGCTCAAGCAGGACGCCCCGTCCGGAACCGCGCTCGCGCTCGGTCGCGTCGCGGCACAGGCCCGCGGCCTGACGCCGCCGACAGCGGGTGATGTCCTCGCGAGGCGCTCCGGCCCCCGTGCGGAGGACGAAATCGGCTTTGCCACGCTGCGTGCCGGGGACACCGTCGGCGAGCACACCGTGCTCCTCAGCGGCTACGGCGAGACGCTCTCCCTGACCCACCGGGCGACCGATCGTGCGATCTTCGCGCGCGGGGCGCTGGCGGCGGCTCTCTGGCTCCTCTCCCGGCCGCCGGGGCGCTACGACATGGAGGATTTCCTACGACTGAAAACAGTTGCTTAGGTGGATCTTCGCGAAACCGTCTGAACTTGTGCCCGACCCCGCGGCGAGGGGAATTTTCCGTGGACACATTGCCCGCAAAGCCCGTAAAATTTCTGCCTAATCCGTGTACGGGTTAGTCCATGCAAGGCGGGAGGATGTTCGACGAGAACTCCTCCCGCTTTGTGTATGTGCGTGAGGGAGAGCTGATTACGTGAGCGTACCTGCGGTGCTCGCGCTGGCCGACGGAACGATCTTCCGCGGACAGTCGATCGGAGCCAAGGGCAACACCACAGGCGAAGTCGTTTTCAACACTGCCCTCACCGGTTATCAGGAGATCCTCACCGATCCCTCGTACGCCCGCCAGATCGTCACGCTCACCTGCCCGCACATCGGTAACACCGGCGCGACGCCCGAAGATCTGGAGTCCGCGCAGGTTTATCCCGCCGGCCTCGTCATCCGCGATCTGGCGATGCTCGCGAGCAACTGGCGCGCCAGCGAGTCGCTGCCGGAGTTTCTCGAGCGCGGCCGCCTCGTCGCGATCGCCGGCATCGACACACGCAAGCTGACGCGCATCCTGCGCGAGAAGGGTGCCCAGGCCGGTTGCATCATGACCGGCGACAAGGCCGACCAGGCCGCGGCCGTCAAGGCGGCGCGCAAGTTTCCGGGACTGAAGGGCATGGACCTAGCGAAGGTGGTCAGCACCAAGAAGAGCTTCCAGTGGAACGAGGGAACGCTCTGGCCCGAGCCGACGCGAGCGCCGATCCGCGCCAATCAGCGCCTGCATGTCGTCGCTTACGACTTCGGCATCAAGCGCAACATCCTGCGGCTGCTCGCTGACAGCGGCTGCCGCATGACGGTCGTACCGGCGCAAACGAGCGCCGAGGATGCGCTCGCACTCGAGCCCGATGGGGTGTTCCTCTCGAACGGGCCGGGTGATCCGGAGCCGTGCGCGTACGCCATCAAGGCGACGCAGAAGTTCCTCGAGACCGATCTGCCGGTCTTCGGCATCTGTCTCGGTCACCAGATCCTCGGACTCGCCGCCGGCGCACGCACCGTGAAAATGAAGTTCGGGCATCACGGCGCCAACCACCCGGTGCAGGACCTCGAGACCGGGCGCGTGTTCATCACCAGCCAGAACCACGGCTTTGTGGTGGACGAAAGCACGCTCCCCGGGAGCGTCAAGCCGACACACCGCTCGCTCTTCGACGGCTCGCTGCAGGGCATCGCCTTCGCCGAGCGCCCGGTGTTCGGTTTCCAGGGACACCCCGAGGCGAGCCCCGGTCCGCACGACCTGCGGCCATTGTTCGAGCGCTTCAACCACTTCATGCTGCGCCGGCTGCAGGCGCAGCTGAAGTTGGCCGAGCAGACTCTGCGCCGCCAGCAGGCGGGCGGCGGCCGCTGAGCGTGGGGAAGCGTACCGACATCGAGAGCATCCTCATCATCGGCGCCGGTCCGATTGTCATCGGTCAGGCGTGCGAGTTCGACTATTCGGGCGCCCAGGCCTGCAAGGCGCTGCGCGAGGAGGGCTATCGGGTCATTCTCGTCAATTCCAATCCCGCCACCATCATGACCGACCCGGAGATGGCGGATGCCATCTACATCGAGCCGGTGAACGCGCGCACGGTCGCACGCATCATCGAGAAGGAGCGCCCCGATGCGCTGCTGCCCACGATGGGCGGGCAGACCGCGCTCAACACTGCGCTCGATCTGGTGCGCGAAGGGGTGCTCGAGAAGTTCGAGGTCGAGCTGATCGCCGCGTCGCGCGCCGCCATCGACATGGCGGAGGACCGCGAGCTCTTCCGTAACGCCATGCGTGAGATCGGGCTCGAGACGCCGCAGTCGCAGATCGCACGCAGCCTCGATGAGGCGCTGGCGATCGCCGGAGAGATCGGCTATCCGGTGGTAGTGCGCCCGTCGTTCACGCTCGGCGGCAGCGGCGGAGGTATCGGCTACAACCGCGAGGAGCTCGAGGACATCGTGGCGCGCGGACTCGACGCCTCGCCGACCGGCGAGGTGCTGCTCGAGGAGTCAGTGATCGGCTGGAAAGAGTTCGAGATGGAGGTGGTACGCGACCACAACGACAACTGCATCATTGTCTGCTCGATCGAGAACCTCGATCCCATGGGCGTGCATACCGGCGACTCGATCACCGTCGCCCCGGCGCTCACCCTCACCGACAAGGAATACCAGCGCATGCGCGACGCCGCGGTCGCAGTACTGCGCAAGATCGGGGTCGACACCGGCGGCTCGAACGTGCAGTTCGCCGTGAACCCGCAAGACGGGCGACTGCTGGTGATCGAGATGAATCCGCGCGTGTCGCGCTCCTCGGCGCTCGCCTCCAAGGCGACTGGCTTTCCGATCGCCAAGATCGCCGCCAAGCTCGCCGTCGGCTACACGCTCGATGAGCTCAAGAACGACATCACCGGCGGGGCGACCCCCGCCTCGTTCGAGCCCTCGATCGACTATGTGGTGGTGAAGATCCCGCGCTTCACCTTCGAGAAGTTCCCGGCCGTCAACGACCGCCTGACGACGCAGATGAAATCCGTGGGCGAGGTGATGGCGATCGGCCGTACCTTCCAGGAGTCGTTGCAGAAGGCGCTGCGGGGACTGGAGACCGGGCTCGACGGCCTCAGCCCCCAGCTCGCCATGCCGCTCACCGACGAGGCGCAGGACAAGCTCGCTCACGAGCTGCGCGCGCCGGGGGCGAACCGCCTGCTCTACGCGGCGGACGCGTTCCGCGCCGGCTGGCCCCTGACACGCATCGCCGAGCTCACGCGCATCGATCCGTGGTTCCTCGCGCAGATCGAGGAGCTCGTGCGGCAGGAAGCCCAGGTACTCGAGGAGGGACTCGGCGCGCTCACCGCCGAGCGGCTGCGCCTGCTCAAGCGCAAGGGCTTCTCCGACAGTCGCCTCGCGCGTCTCGTCGACATGCCGGAGAAGGCGATCCGCGACAAGCGCCACGAGCTCGGCGTCGTGCCGGTGTTCAAGCGTGTCGACACCTGTGCGGCGGAGTTCGCCACCTCCACCGCGTACCTCTACTCGACGTACGAGGAAGAGTGCGAGGCTCAGCCCACCACGCGGCGCAAGATCATGATCCTCGGCGGCGGCCCGAACCGCATCGGGCAGGGGATCGAGTTCGACTACTGCTGCGTGCACGCAGCGCTGCAGCTGCGCGAGGATGGCTTCGAGACCATCATGGTCAACTGCAATCCCGAAACCGTCTCGACCGACTACGACACCTCGGACCGGCTGTACTTCGAGCCCCTCACGCTTGAGGACGTGCTCGAGATCCTGGCGGTGGAGAAGCCCGAGGGCGTCATCGTGCAGTTTGGCGGTCAGACGCCACTCAAGCTGTCGCGCGCGCTCGAGGCGGCCGGTGCGCCGATCATCGGCACCTCGCCCGACTCGATCGATATCGCCGAGGACCGCGAGCGCTTCCAGGCGCTGGTGAGGAAGCTCGGACTCAAACAGCCGGCCAACGCCACCGCGCGCACCGAGGATCAGGCCGTGCAGCTCGCCCGCGAGGTGGGTTTCCCGTTGATCGTGCGGCCCTCCTACGTGCTCGGCGGGCGTGCCATGGAGGTCGTGTTCAACGAGGAGGACCTGCACACCTACATGACGCAAGCGGTGGAGGTGTCGAACGACAGCCCGGTGCTGCTCGACCGCTTCCTCGACGTCGCCATCGAAGTCGACGTGGATGCGGTCTGTGACGGTGAGGACGTGCTGATCGGCGGCATCATGGAGCACATTGAGCAGGCCGGCGTGCACTCCGGAGACTCCGGCTGCTCGCTGCCGCCGAACAGCCTGACGCGCGAGCTGCAGTCGGAACTGCGTGTGCAGACTCGCAAGCTCGCGCGCGCGCTGAACGTCGTCGGGCTCATGAACGTACAGTTCGCCATCCAGGCCGGCGTCGTCTACGTGCTCGAGGTCAACCCGCGTGCCTCGCGCACCGTGCCGTTCGTCTCCAAGGCGACCGGGCTGCCGCTCGCCAAGATCGCGGCGCGCGTCATGACCGGGCGCAAGCTCAAGCAGCTGGTGGGTGCGGTCGAGCGCGTGCCGGGCTATTACTCGGTGAAGGAAGCGGTGTTTCCGTTCGTCAAGTTCCCCGAGGCCGACCCGATCCTCGGTCCCGAGATGAAGTCGACGGGTGAGGTGATGGGCACCGGACGCACCTTCGGCGAGGCCTATGCCAAGGCGCAGAGCGCCTCGGGCGTAACGCTGCCGCGCCAGGGCGTGTGCTTCATCAGCGTGCGCGATCGCGACAAGGGGCCGGCAGTGGAGCTGGCGAAGAAGCTCATCGAGCGCGGCTTTGAGGTCGTGGCGACCACCGGCACCGCGCAGGCGCTGACCGCCGCGGGCATCGCCTGCCGCCGCGTGAACAAGGTCAGGGAAGGTCGCCCGCACATCGTCGATATGATCAAGAACGACGAGATCGACCTCATCGTCAACACCACCGAAGGCAAGCAGGCGATCCGCGAGTCGAACTCCATCCGCCGCGAAGCGGTGCATCGGCGCGTGACCTACTACACAACGCTCGCCGCGGGCCTCGCCACCTGCGAGGCGCTCGATCACATGGACGAGGTTGAGGTGAATCGCCTCCAGGACCTGCACAGCGAAGCACTCGGCGCATGAAGCACCCCATGACGCTCCGGGGTGCCGAGGCGCTGCGCGCGGAGCTGAAGAAGCTCAAGTCCGAGGCGCGCCCCAACATCATCAAGGCCATTGCCGAGGCGCGCGGGCACGGCGATCTCTCGGAGAATGCCGAGTATCACGCCGCGCGCGAGCAGCAGGGCTTCATCGAAGGCCGCATCAAGGAGATCGAGCACAAGCTCGCGAACGCGCAGGTGATCGACCCGACGAAGCTCCCGAACACCGGCAAGGTGGTGTTCGGGGCGCAGGTCGAGCTCGAGGATCAGGCAGGGGGCGCGCGCGTGGTGTACCAGGTGGTCGGCGAGGACGAGGCGGACATCCGTGCCGGCCGGATCTCGGTCAGCTCGCCCATCGCCCGCGCGCTGGTCGGCAAGTCCGAGGGCGAGGTCGTGGACGTGGCTACCCCCGGGGGTACGCGGTCCTACGAGATCGTCGGCGTGCGCTTCGCTTAAGCGTCCGGGATGAGGATGCGCGGCGGCTCCTCACGCGCACGGTAGAGCACCGCGACGTTGCCGATGCGGTGCACCAGCGCGCTGCCCGTGAGCTGCGCCAGCGTACGGAAGAGCTCATCGCGAACCTCGTGATCCCCGGCGGGCGCCTTCACCTTGATGAGCTCGTGATCGGTGAGGGCGCGCGCGGTCTCAGCAAGCACCCCGGGGGTGAGTCCCGCGCCGCCCACGCGGATCACGGGCTTCAGGCTGTGCGCAAGTCCGCGCAGGTGCCTGCGCTGCCGCTCGGAGAGCGCGGGGGCCTGCGGCTCGGCGCCCGCGTGCACTGCCTTTTGCATCAGTCCATTCTATGAGGAACTTATGCTCCCCAAGGGACACCTAAATTCATGAGCCGCCGTTCCAGGAGCAGCGGGCGCTGGTTGAGGGAGCACTTCGCCGATCCGTTCGTGCAGCGTGCACAAAGTGAGGGGTGGCGGTCGCGGGCAGTGTTCAAGCTCGAGGAGATCGACCGGCGTGAGCGGCTGCTCAAGCCAGGGCAGGTGTGCCTTGACCTCGGCGCAGCCCCGGGTGCCTGGAGCCAGTACGCGCAGCGGCAGGTCGGCCGCCAGGGCCGCGTGGTGGCCACCGATATCCTGCCCATGAGCGAGCTGCCGGGAGTGAACTTCGTTCAGGGTGATTTCCGCGAGGCGGCGGTTTTCGAGCAGGTGATGGCTCTTGTGCCCCGAAGGGAGGTGGACGTCGTGCTTTCCGACATGGCGCCGAATCTGAGCGGTGTCGACGTCATCGATCAGCCCCGCGCCATGTTCCTCGCGGAGCTCGCCCTGGAGATGGCGGGGCGCGTCTTGAAGCCGGGGGGCGCTGCCCTGATCAAGGTATTTCAAGGTGCGGGCTTCCCGCAGCTCCTCCAGAGTGCTCGCGCGCGATTCGGCCGCGTGAAGCTGGTGAAGCCGCAGGCGTCCCGCTCCCGCAGTCCCGAGATCTATTTGCTGGCCATGCAGTTTCGCTTGGTGTAGGTTGTTTTTTTCCGGCGGCGGTCGCGCACCCGGATAAGGACGGAAGCCTTTGAACGATTTGACAAAGAACATCCTGCTCTGGGTCGTCATCGTGCTCGTGCTGCTGGCGGTGTTCAGCCGCTACATGCCGACCGTCGGCCAGCCGCAGGATATCTACTACTCGACCTTCCTCGAGGATGTGAAGAACGATCGCGTCGAGACCGTCGTCCTGCAGGGCGACATGATCTACGGGACGCGCAAGGACAAGTCGACCTTCAAGACGCGCAATCCTGAGACCGATTACACCGCGCTGATCGGCACACTCGAGAAGGCGCACGTCCAGATCGAGTCGCGCGAGCCGAAACAGCCGAATTTCATCGGCCAGCTGCTGCTGCAGATGGCACCGGCGCTGCTGCTGATCCTGGTGTTCCTTTACATGCTGCGGCAGATGCAGGGCGCTTCCGGCGGACGGGGGGCCATGTCCTTCGGCAAGAGCCGGGCACGGCTCCTGGGGGAGGACCAGGTCAACGTGACCTTCGCCGACGTCGCCGGGGTCGATGAAGCCAAGCAGGAGGTCGGCGAGATCGTCGACTTCCTCAAAGACCCCGGCAAGTTCCAGAAGCTCGGCGGCAAGATCCCCAAGGGCGTGCTGATGGTCGGCTCGCCGGGCACCGGCAAGACGCTGCTGGCGCGCGCCATTGCTGGCGAGGCCAAGGTGCCGTTCTTCACCATTTCCGGGTCCGACTTCGTCGAGATGTTCGTCGGCGTCGGCGCCTCGCGCGTGCGCGATATGTTCGAGCAAGCCAAGAAGCACGCCCCGTGCATCATCTTCATCGACGAGATCGACGCCGTCGGCCGGCACCGTGGGGCGGGACTCGGCGGCGGACACGACGAGCGCGAGCAGACGCTCAACCAGCTACTGGTGGAAATGGACGGTTTCGAGGGCAACGAGGGCATCATCGTCATCGCCGCCACCAACCGCCCGGACGTGCTCGATCCGGCGCTGCTGCGACCGGGTCGCTTCGATCGCCAGGTGGTGGTGCCGCTGCCGGACGTGCGCGGCCGCGAGCAGATCCTGCGCGTGCATATGCGGCGCGTGCCGCTTGCCGATGACGTCAAGCCCGCGCTGATCGCGCGCGGCACCCCTGGCTTCTCCGGCGCCGACCTCGCGAATCTCGTCAACGAGGCGGCGCTGTTTGCCGCGCGCGCCAACAAGCGCATCGTCGGCATGGACGAGTTCGAGCGGGCCAAGGACAAGATCATGATGGGCACCGAGCGGCGCTCCATGGTCATGAGCGAGGCCGAGAAGCGCATGACGGCTTACCACGAGGCCGGCCACGCCATCGTCGGCATGACGGTTCCGGAGCACGATCCGGTCTACAAGGTCACCATCATCCCGCGCGGCCGCGCCCTCGGCGTGACGCAGTTCCTTCCCGAGCAGGATCGCTACAGCTTCTCCAAGCGCCGCCTCGAGAGTGCGATCGCTACGCTCTTCGGCGGGCGGATTGCCGAGGAGCTGATCTTTGGTCCCGAGTCGGTCACGACCGGCGCCTCGAACGACATCGAGCGGGCCACAGAGCTGGCGCGCAACATGGTCACCAAGTGGGGACTTTCGGACCGACTCGGCCCGCTCACCTACTCGGAGGAGACCGGTGAGGTCTTCCTCGGCCGCAGCGTGACGCAGCACAAGCAGGTCTCGGATGTCACCGCGCATGCCATTGACGAGGAAGTGCGCCGCGTGATCGAGAGCAACTACCAGCGCGCCCGGCAGATCCTCACCACCTCGCTCGAGAAGCTGCATCTGATGGCCGAGGCGCTGATGAAATACGAGACCATCGACGAGGAGCAGCTGAAGGACATCCTGGCCGGCAGGGCGCCCAAGCCACCGGCCGGCTGGGACGACACACTGTCCAACAAGCCGCCCACCGCGCCGGCACCGGCCGGTACGCCCGTAACGCCCGCGGCGCAGCACTGAAGTCACCGAGCGCCGCCGCCAGCGAAGAGGGGGCTTGCGGGCCCTCACCCACGCATGTCATCCGCGCCGGTAGTGCTGCGCTGCGCAGACAAGACGCTCGATCTGACCACGCCGGTGGTCATGGGGGTGCTGAACGTCACCCCCGATTCCTTCTCCGACGGTGGAAGCTTCTTCTCCGTGGAGGCGGCGGTGGAGCAGGGCGCGCGCATGGCCGCCGAGGGTGCGGCGCTCATCGACGTGGGGGGCGAGTCCACGCGGCCGGGGGCGGAGCGCGTGAGCGCGGCCGAGGAGCTGCGGCGCGTGATTCCGGTGATCGAGCGGCTGCGCGCGCGCACGGCCGTGATCCTCTCCGTCGACACGAGCAAGCCCGAGGTGCTGCGCGCCGCGGCCGCCGCGGGTGCCGGTCTCATCAATGACGTGCGGGCGCTGCGCGAGCCGGGGGCGCTCGAGGCCGCCGCGGCGCAGCACTGCGCGGTATGCCTGATGCACATGCAGGGCACGCCCGAGACCATGCAGCGCGCGCCACACTACCACGACGTCGTGGCGGAGGTACGCGCCTTTCTGGCCACACGCGTGGCTGCCTGCCGCGCCGCGGGGATTGCCGCCGAGCGATTGGCGGTCGATCCGGGATTCGGCTTCGGCAAGACCATGGAGCACAATCTCACTCTGCTGCGGCACCTTGCGGAGCTGGCGGCCGACGGAGCACCGGTGTTGGTTGGGTTGTCGCGCAAATCGATGCTCGGCACACTTACTCAAAGGCAGCCGGCGGAGCGCGTCTACGGCAGCATCGCACTGGCGGTGATTGCCGCGCTCAACGGGGCGCGCATCATCCGCGCGCATGACGTGGCGCCAACCGTCGATGCCCTGAAGGTGGCGGCGGCGGTTGCGCGGCTTGGAGCGCGCTAGCGGTGGGGAGAGAGGCGGGTCGCCGTCGATCCCCGCAGCGTCGACTCGGGGACGGCGGCTTGCAGGGGCGGTGAATGGCGCGACGATACTTCGGCACCGATGGGGTTCGCGGGCGGGTGGGCGAGCACCCGATGACTGTGGATTTTGCCCTGCAGCTCGCGAGCGCCGCGGCGCGCGTCCTGGCCCCGGACGGTGGCACCGTGCTGATCGGCAAGGATACGCGTCTCTCGGGCTACATGTTCGAATCGGCGCTCGAAGCGGGATTCGTCGCTGCCGGTGTGGATGTCATGCTGATCGGTCCACTGCCGACGCCCGGCATTGCCTACATGACACGCCGCTTAAATTGCGATTTCGGCGTCGTCATCAGTGCCTCGCACAACCTCTACGACGACAACGGCATCAAGTTCTTCGACGCCTCGGGAGCGAAGCTCTCTGACGAGCTCGAGGAGCGCATCGAGACCGAGCTCGCACAGGCGCCGCTCACGCGCACCTCGCGCGACCTGGGCCGTGCGACGCGCGCTGACCGCTCGCGCACCCACTATCAGGAGTTCTGCGCCTCGACGCTGCCGCCCGGAGTGGACCTGTCGGGCCTGAAGATCGTGATCGACTGCGCCAACGGCGCCGCCTACAAGGTCGGTCCGCGCATCCTGGCGGATCTCGGCGCGGAGATCGTGCCCATCGGCTGCTCACCGAACGGGCGCAACATCAACGACGGTTGCGGCTCGATGGCTCCCGATCTGCTGCAGCTCACCGTGCCGGGAGTGCGCGCCAACGTCGGGCTCGCGCTCGATGGCGACGGCGACCGCCTGGTCATGGTCGATCATCTGGGGCGCATCGTCGATGGCGACCAGCTGTTGTACGTCATTGCCTGCGCGCTGCAACGCTCGCAGGAGCTGCGCGGGCCGGTGGTCGGCACCGTCATGAGCAACCTCGGGCTCGAGATGGCGCTGCGCGCGGTGGGCATCGAGTTCCGCCGCGCCGCGGTCGGCGATCGCTACGTTCTCTCGATGCTGCGCGAGACCCGCGGCAACCTCGGCGGGGAGACCTCCGGGCACATTCTGTGCCTCGACAAGACGACCACCGGAGACGGCCTGGTGAGTGCTCTGCAGGTGCTCGCGGTCATGAAACGCACCGGCTGCTCGTTGGCGGAGCTCACCTCTGCCATGCGCAAGTATCCGCAGGTGCTGCTCAACGTGCAGGTGGCGAAGCGCTTCGATCCGGCGACCGTGCCGGCAGTACAGGCGGCGGTGCAGCGCATCGAGCAGCGTCTCGGTGAGTGTCGCGTCGTGCTGCGCCCTTCGGGCACCGAGCCGGTGATCCGCGTCATGGTGGAGGGGCGGGACGAGGCAGCGACACGCGCCGCCACCACCGAGCTCGCCGAAATCATCCACGGCGTCGCCGGCTGAGGCGCCGTCGGGCGGCTCACACGTCGGCTGACGGACTCGTCGGCGACTCCCAGGCGCGTTGCCAGGAGGCCGCCGGGATCCGTACCTTCAGGCGGTCTTCACCTCGATACGGCGCGGCTGCAGCTCGGCCCGTTTCGGGATGCGCACCGTGAGGACCCCGTCCTTCAGGCTCGCTTCGACGCGCCCACCCTCGAGCTCGGAGCTGAGCACGAAGCTGCAGCGGTAAACGGTCGACCGGACGTCGGCGTAGAGCGCCTCCATGTGCTCATCCATCGCGAACTCAAGTCTGCCTTCGACGGTGAGCGTATTGCCCTCGACCTGCAGAGTGAGATGCTCCTTTGAGACACCCGGCATGTCGGCTTGCAGCGTGATGCCTTCTCCCGTCTCGAACACGTCTATCAGCGGCCGCATCGCGGACTCGCTGCGCGTCGTACCGGGATTTCCTGACACGCTGGCCGACTGCTGCTGCTGGACGCTTGCTTGATTGGCCATGGGGTTCTCCTCGAGTCTTTCCGCTCACTGCACTGCGATCTGCCGCGGCTTGGCGGCTGCCCGCCTGCCGACGCTGATGGTGAGAATGCCGTCGACGTATTTAGCCTCGACGCGGTTCGGGTCGACGTCCTCCGGCAGGCTGAGGCTGCGGCGGAACTCACCGCCGAAACGCTCGCGGCGATAGTAGGTAGCACCCTCGGACTCGGGCAGCTGACGCTCGCCGGCGATGGTGAGCAGGTTCTGCCGGATCGAGATATCCAGCCCCTTGGGATCTACCCCGGGAGCGAACGCATAGACCGTCACGGTCTCGGGTGTTGCACCGATATTGACGGCGGGGAATGTTCCAATGGGCAGCGAGCGGATGTCGCGGGTTCCGGTGAGTGTCGGGCTGCCGAGAAGCTCGTCGAGCTCCTGCTCGAGCCGCCGGAAGTGACCGGAGAGCGGGTGCTCGTAACCCCAGATTCGTGCGAACATAGGCTTGCCTCCTCTTCGGTGGGTGGTTGACTGGGCCGAAAATAGGCGCAGTCCCGGAAAGTTCAAGGGCGGGCGCAGCGAGGAGGCACCCCCGGAAAGTACCTACGACGGGCGGCGTTGCGCCACCCCCCTCGCATCGCTATCATCCCGCGCCCTTTGACAGCCCGTGAGCGCGATCCAAGCCGAGGTCGGTCCATGCGCCGCCGCCCCATTGTCGCCGGAAACTGGAAGATGCACGGCTCGCGCAGCGAGACGGCGCGCCTCATCGAGGAGCTCCTGGCGCACGCTCCGGTCGATCCCGCTGCCACCGGTGTCGTGTGCCCGCCGTTCGTCTACCTGCAGGAGGCCGGGCGACTGCTGCGCGACTCGGTGTTCAGCCTCGGCGCCCAGGACCTCTGTGCGGATACGCACGGGGCCTTCACCGGCGAAATCTCCGCGGCGATGCTGAAGGACGTCGGCTGCGAGTACGTGATCGTCGGGCACTCCGAGCGGCGACTGCTGTATCGCGAGAGCGACCAGCTCATTGCCCGCAAGTTCGGCGCGGCGCACGGCAAGGGCCTGGTGCCGATCCTGTGCGTCGGCGAGCAGCTTGCCGAGCGCGAGGCGGGACGGACCCGCGAGGTGGTCGCGCGACAGCTCGATGCCGTGCTCGAACTCTGCGGAGCCGGGGCGCTCGAGCACGGCGTGATCGCCTACGAGCCGGTGTGGGCCATCGGCACCGGACGCAACGCGACGCCCGAGCAGGCGCAGGACGTGCACGCCTTCATCCGCGCCCGGATCGGAGCCCGGGATGCTAGAATTGCCGGCGTTACCCGCATTCTTTACGGCGGCAGTGTCAAGGCGGGTAACGCGGCGGAGCTCTTCGCGATGCCGGACGTCGACGGCGGCCTGGTCGGCGGCGCCTCGCTCAAGGCGGATGAGTTCCTGACCATCCTGGCCGCCGCGCGCAGACCCGAGGATGAGTGAGTTCTTCCCATGCTGCGATTGATCTTGACTTGTGTGCAGGTATTCTCGGCGTTCGTGATCGTCGGTCTCGTGCTGCTCCAGCGCGGCAAGGGTGCGGAGGCGGGCGCGGGCTTTGGTGCGGGGGCTTCGGGCACCGTGTTCGGCGCGCGCGGTGCGACCACGGCGCTGTCGCGTGCCACCGCGGTCTTCGCCGCGATCTTCATGGTCAACAGCCTCGCGCTCGCCTACATGGGCACGCGCGCCAGCGAGGCCCCGCAGAAGACCATTCTCGAGGAGGCCGCGGCACCCAAGACGAAATCGCTCCCGGGCTCAGGGTCGACCTCACCGTCGCCGCCGCTGCCGTCGGCGCCCACCTCGACGCCGGCACCGAGCCAAGCACCGCTGCCGGTACCGCCGGCGAAGTGACGTCCGGCGCAGTCCGCGCTGAGTCTTCCGATGTTGCCGACGTGGTGGAATTGGTAGACACACTAGCTTGAGGGGCTAGCGCCGCAAGGCGTGTCGGTTCGAATCCGACCGTCGGCACCAAAACGACTGACTACGCTGCTACAATGCCAACCCCTTGAGCGGGCGGGCCGCTTGCTCGTCTGCCTGCTTTCGCACCCGGGCCGCATGCTGTCGAACTATCTGCCGATACTGATATTCCTGATCGTCGCCACTGCCCTGGCCGTGGTGCTGCTGGCGCTCGGTACCGGGATCGGGCGCTACTTCTCCCGCTTCCACCGCGACCCTGCCAAGCTCTCGCCCTACGAGTGCGGCTTCGAGGCGTTCGCGGATTCGCGCAGCAAGTTCGACGTGCGCTACTACCTGGTGGCGATCCTCTTCATCGTCTTCGACCTCGAGATCGCGTTCCTGTTTCCCTGGGCCGTGGCGCTCGGGAAGATCGGACTGCTTGGCCTCACCGCCATGGCCATCTTCCTCGCGATCCTCGTGGTCGGCTTCGTCTACGAGTGGAAGCGAGGAGCGCTCGAGTGGGATTAGCGGCCGAGAGCCCGGAGGGCTTTGCGCAACGCGGCTTCCTCACCGCGCGGCTCGATGACCTCATCAACTGGGCGCGCACCGGATCGCTGTGGCCGATGACTTTCGGCCTGGCGTGCTGCGCGGTGGAGATGATGCACGCCGGCGCCTCACGCTACGACCTCGACCGCTTCGGGGTGGTGTTCCGCCCGAGTCCGCGGCAATCGGACGTGATGATCGTCGCCGGCACACTGGTCAACAAGATGGCGCCGGCGCTGCGCAAGGTGTACGACCAGATGGCCGAGCCGCGCTGGGTGATCTCCATGGGCTCGTGCGCCAATGGCGGCGGCTACTACCATTACTCGTATTCCGTGGTGCGTGGTTGCGACCGCATCGTGCCGGTGGATGTGTATGTTCCGGGCTGCCCGCCGACGGCGGAAGCCCTGGTGTACGGAATCGTGCAGTTGCAGAAGAAGATCGCGCGCACGAACACGATCGCCAGATAAGCGACGGATGGAGCAGGTCAGCACGTGAGCGAGCTCATCGAGGCTCTCGCGGGTAAGGTCGATGCGCAGCTGCACGGTGCCGTGCGGCGCGTCACGGCGCGCGCGCAGGAGCTGGCGTATGAGACCGACGCCGGGGCACTGCTCGGCGTCTGCCGCACATTGCGCGATCACGCGGACCTCAAGTTCGAGATGCTGATGGATCTCGCCGGCGTCGACTTCCTGCATTACGGGCGCGACGACTGGGAGACCGAAGGCGCCAGCCGCTCGGGGTTCAGCCGCGCGCGGCGCCCACAATCCGCCCGGCCCGACCCCGAGGCACCCGGGCGCTTCGCGGTCGTCTACAACCTGCTGTCTATCAGCCACAACCGGCGGGTGCGGCTCACCGTCCGCTGCCCGGACACGGCCGAACCGGTGCTCGACTCGGTGGTGGGGATCTGGGCGAGCGCCAACTGGTTCGAGCGCGAAGCCTTCGACCTGTTCGGCATCCTCTTCCGCGGGCACCCGGACCTGCGCCGCATCCTCACCGACTACGGCTTCATCGGCCACCCGTTCCGCAAGGACTTCCCGCTGAGCGGCAACGTCGAGGTGCAGTACGACCCGGACAGGCAGCGCGTGGTGTACCAGCCGGTGAGCATCACGCCGCGCGTGCTGGTGCCGAAGGTCATCCGCCACGACCATCGCTATGAGCCGGCGCTCCGCGACGGCCAGGTGCCGCGCTGATGGCTACCCCGAGCGCCGAGATCCGCAACTACACGATGAACTTCGGGCCGCAGCACCCGGCGGCGCACGGCGTGCTGCGCCTGGTGCTCGAGCTCGACGGCGAGGTCATCCAGAAGGCTGACCCGCACATCGGGCTGCTGCACCGCGCCACCGAAAAGCTCGCCGAGTCCAAGCCCTTCAACCAGTCGATCGGCTACATGGACCGGCTCGACTACGTCTCGATGATGTGCAACGAGCACGCCTACGTGCTCGCCATCGAGCGGCTGCTGGGCATCGAGCCGCCGGAGCGGGCGCAATACATCCGCGTGATGTTCGATGAGATTACCCGCATCCTGAATCACCTCATGTTCCTCGGCTCGCACAGCCTCGACATCGGCGCCATGACGGTGTTTCTGCTGTGCTTCAAGCAACGCGAGGAGCTCATGGACGTCTACGAGGCGGTCTCGGGCACGCGCATGCACGCGACCTACTACCGCCCGGGAGGTGTGTACCGCGACCTCCCCGACTCCATGCCGAAGTATCAGGCCTCGAAGTGGCATTCGGCGAAGGACGCCGCGCGCATGAACGAGGCGCGCGCGGGGTCCATGCTCGATTTCATCCAGGCGTTCACCGCGGCCTTTCCCGCCGCGGTCGACGACTTTGAGACGCTGCTCACTGACAACCGCATCTGGAAGCAGCGCACCGTGAACATCGGCGTGGTGAGTGCCGAGCGCGCCCTGCAGCTCGGCTTCTCCGGGCCGATGCTGCGCGGCTCCGGCATTGCCTGGGATCTGCGCAAGAAGCAGCCGTACGAGGTGTACGAGCGGATGGACTTCGACATCCCGGTGGGCGTCAACGGCGACTGTTATGACCGTTACCTGGTGCGTGTCGCGGAGATGCGCCAGGCGAACCGCATCGTCCGCCAGTGCGTCGAGTGGCTGCGCGCCCATCCGGGTCCGGTGATGATCGACGACCGCAAGGTGCGCCCGCCGCGGCGCGAGCAAATGAAGGAGGACATGGAGGCCCTCATCCACCACTTTAAATTCTTCACCGAGGGCTACGAAGTGCCGGCCGGCGATACTTATGCCGCCATCGAGGCGCCCAAGGGCGAGTTCGGCGTCTATCTGATATCCGACGGCGCCAACAAGCCCTATCGGGTCAAGTGCCGCGCGCCGGGCTTCGCGCATCTTGCCTCCCTCGAGGAGATGTGCCGCGGGCACATGATCGCGGACGTGGTGGCGGTAATCGGCACGCAGGACATCGTGTTCGGGGAGATCGACCGGTGAGCCCGGAGCGCAGCAACGTCGGCGTCGCCGGCACCGCCCTGGTGAGCAAGCTGACGCTGCTGTCCGAGGAGACCACCCGGGAAATCGATCGCTGGGTGGCGAAGTTTCCGCCCGGCCGGCACCGTTCGGCGTGCATCGCGGCGCTGCATGCCGCGCAGGAGCAGAACCACGGCTACCTCACGGCCGACCTCATGGACGCGGTGGCCGAGTACCTGAAGCTGCCGCCGATCCAGGTGTACGAGGTGGCGAGCTTCTACTCGATGTTCGAGGCCCATCCATGCGGTCGCCACCACGTCAGCATCTGCACCAACATCTCCTGCATGCTGAATGGCGGCGAGGAGCTGCTGGCACACGCCGAGCGCAAGCTCGGCATCCGGGTGAACCAGAGCACGCCGGACGGGCGCATCTTCCTCAAGAAGGAGGAAGAGTGCCTGGCGGCCTGCACCGGGGCGCCGATGATGATGGTCGATCACGTGTTCCACGAGCACCTGACGCCCGAGAGGCTCGATGCCATCCTGGATGAGCTGAAGTGAGCGGCCTCGAGAGCAAGTACGCCGAGCGGATGAACCTCGTGGCCTTCGAGCCGCTCAAACTCGCGCGCTCCTGGACGCTCGAGACCTACCGCAGCATCGGCGGCTATGAAGTCTGGGAGCGGCTGCTGCGCGAGAAGCCCGAGCGCGGCAGCATCATCGAGCAGGTCAAGGCCTCGGGACTGCGCGGCCGCGGCGGTGCCGGCTTTCCGACCGGCACCAAGTGGAGCTTCATGCCGCGCAACTCCCCGGTGCAGAAATACCTGGTGTGCAACTCCGATGAGAGCGAGCCGGGCACCTGCCACGACCGCGACATCCTGCGTTACAACCCGCACGCGGTCATCGAGGGGCTCGCCATCGCCGGCTATGCCACCAACTCGACTGTGGCCTACAACTACATCCGCGGCGAGTTTCTCGGCGAGCCGGTACCGCGCTTCGAGGCCGCGCTCGCCGAAGCGTACGCCGCGGGACTCCTCGGCAAGAACGTCAAGGGCTCCGGCATCGATTTCGATCTTCATACCTTCGTCGGCGCGGGTGCCTACATCTGCGGGGAGGAGACGGGGCTGCTCGAGTCGCTCGAGGGCAAGCCCGGCAGGCCGCGCTTCAAGCCGCCGTTTCCCGCCAACCACGGCGTTTACGGGGCGCCGACCACCGTCAACAACACCCTGACCTTTGCCTCCGTGCCGACCACCCTGCGCAAGGGGCCGGCGTGGTTCTCGGACCTGGGACCGGCGAACTCCGCCGGCACCATGATCTATTCGGTCTCCGGACACGTCGCGCAGCCGCGCAACCTCGAGTTGCCGCTCGGCATCCCGTTCGCGGATCTGCTGGCGCTGTGTGGCGGGGTGCGCGGCGGCCGCAAGCTCAAGGCGGTGATCCCGGGCGGTGTGTCGGTGCCGGTGGTGCCGGGCGAGATCATGTTGAGAACCAGCATGGACTACGACGCGGTGAAGGCCGCGGGCTCGGCGCTCGGCACCGGCGCGGCCATCGTTATGGACGAGACGACCTGCATGGTGCGGGTGCTCGAGCGCATTTCGCGCTTCTACATGTCCGAGTCGTGCGGGCAGTGCACGCCCTGCCGCGAAGGCACCGGCTGGATGAACCGCATGCTCAAGCGGGTGCTCGGCGGGCAGTCGAGCCGCGAGGAGCTCGGCCTGCTGCTCGATGTGGCGAACCACATCGAAGGGCACACCATCTGCGCCTTCGGTGACGCCGCGGCGTGGCCGGTGCAGAGCTTCCTCAAGCACTACCGGCACGAGTTCGAATACATGATCGACCACGGCGGGCGTAGCCTGGTCGCCGACGGACAGGGAGCGCAGGCGGCCTGAAGCCGCGCGAACGGCAAGCTCATGGCGGATGACCTGATCAACATCGAAGTCGATGGCGTGCCGCTGAAGGCGAGGAAGGGCGAGACGATCATTCGCGCCACCGACCGCGGCGGTATCTACGTGCCGCGCTTCTGCTACCACGAGAAGCTCGCGGTCGCGGCCAACTGCCGCATGTGCCTGGTCGAGGTCGAGAAGGCGCCCAAGCCGCTGCCAGCGTGTGCCACGCCGGTGGCGGAAGGCATGAAGGTGTTCACCAAGTCGCCGCGCGCCATCGGCGCGCAGCGCTCGGTCATGGAGTTCCTGCTCATCAATCACCCGCTCGATTGCCCGATCTGCGACCAGGGCGGGGAGTGCGAGCTGCAGGACCTCGCGGTCGGCTTCGGCCGCGACATCTCGCGCTACAACGAGGGCAAGCGCGCGGTGGCGGACGAGAACCTCGGGCCCCTCATCGCGACCGACATGACGCGCTGCATCCAGTGCACGCGCTGCATCCGCTTCACCGAGGAGATCGCCGGCATCCAGGAGCTCGGCACCATCGGGCGCGGCGAGTGCATGGAAGTGCGTAGCTACATAGAGACCGCGGTGAACCACGAGCTATCGGGCAACGTCATCGACCTGTGTCCGGTGGGGGCGCTGGTGTCGAAGCCGTACCGCTTCACGGCACGCGCCTGGGAGATGGGCGCCGTGCCGCTCATCTCCCCGCACGACCCGGTCGGCACCAACATCTACGGACACGTGCTGCGCGGGCGGCTGATGCGCGTGGTGCCGCGCGAGAACGAGGCGATCAACGAGACCTGGATCGCCGACCGCGACCGCTTCAGCTACGAGGGTGTTTACAGCGCCGACCGGCTGAAGGCGCCGCTGCTGCGTCGCGGCACGGAGTGGCTCGAGAACGATTGGGAGCCGGCGCTCACGACGGTCGCCGAAGGCCTCCGGGATCGCGCCACGAGCCTCGGGGTGCTCGCGAGCCCCTCGAGCACGCTCGAGGAGCTGTACCTGGCGGCGCGCCTCACGCGCGGCCTGAAATCGCACAACATCGACCATCGGCTGCGGCAGCGCGACTTCCGTGATGAGGCGGCGGACCCGGCGTTTCCGGCCCTGGGAGTGCGCATCGCCGAGGTGGACACGCTCAATGCGCTGCTCGTCATCGGCTCGAACCTGCGCCGCGAGGTGCCGATGCTCGCGCACCGCGTGCGCAAGGCGGCGCAGCGCGGCTGCGCCGTGGCGCTGATGAATCCCGCACGCTTCCCCTACCAGTTCCCGGTGCGCGCCTACCTGACCTCCGCGCCGGCCGATCTCGTGGCGGACCTCGCCGCGGTGCTCGGCGCCGCGGCCGCGAGCAGCGGTCAGCCGCTGCCGCCACACGTCGCCGCCGCGGTGAGCGCCGCCGCCGTGAAGGACGCGCATCGCGCGCTGGCCCAGGCGCTGCTTGCGGGCGAGCGGCGCGCGATCTGGCTCGGCGCGCTCGCGGCACGTCATCCGGCGTTCGCCGATCTGCGCGCACTCGCCGCGGCGCTGGCGCAGCTCTGCGGAGCGACGCTCGGCGCGATCGCCGAGGGCGGCAATGCGGCGGGTGCCTATCTCGCCGGTGCCGTGCCGCATCGCGAGGCCGGTGCCAAGGCGCTCGCGCGGCCCGGCCTGAATGTGCGCGAGATGCTCTCCGAGCCGCTGCGCGCCTACGTGCTGCTGGGGGGCGTCGAGCCTTCGATCGACGCGCTCGACCCCGAGAGCCTGCGTACGCTCGCCAAGGCCGAGTTCGTCGTCTCGATCACCCCCTTCGCCAGCCAGGAGCTCAAGGCGGTGGCGCACGCCATGTTGCCGATCGGCACTTTCGCCGAGACCGCCGGGACCTACGTGAACTGCGAAGGCCAGTGGCAGAGCCAACCGGGCGCGGCCACGCCGGTCGGCGAGGCGCGCCCCGGCTGGAAGGTGCTGCGGGTGCTCGGCAATCTGCTCGGTCTCTCGGGCTTCGATTACCAGTCCGCGGAAGAGGTGCTGGCCGAGGCGCGCCGCGCGTGCGAGGCGCTGCTGCCGCCGGCCTATCGTGGCACGCACACCGTGCGGCTGCCCGAGCCCGATATGCGCTCCGAGGACGTCGTGGTCTGCGACGTTCCCATGTACCAGGTCGACGCGGTAGTGCGCCGGGCGGCGTCGCTGCAAAGGACCCGCGAAGGCCGCACCGCGGTCGCGACCTACTGAGGCAGGCGCGCAACGTGCTCAAGAGGCTTACAAACACGTGGCTGTCGCTGCCGGACTACGCGCACGCGACCGCCTGGATCCTCGTCATCACCGTCTCGCTCATCATCCTGGTCGCGCTGCTGACGCTGTGGGAGCGCAAGGTCATCGGCTGGATGCAGCTGCGGCGCGGACCGAACCGCGTGCGCCTCTTTGGCCTCCTGCCGGGTGTCGGCCAGCCGTTCGCCGACGTTTTCAAGCTGCTCATGAAGGAAGTCGTGATCCCGGCGAACGCCGACCGCCTTCTGTTCCGCTTGGCGCCGATAATCGTGCTGGTGCCGGCGTTGGCCGCCTGGGCGGTGATCCCGCTCTCGCCCACGGTGGTGGTGTCGCAGGCCGATGCGGGGCTGCTCTACCTGCTGTCGCTCACCTCCATGGGGGTATACGGCGTCATCCTCGCCGGCTGGTCCGCGAACTCCAAGTACGCCTTCCTCGGCGCGATGCGCTCGGCGGCGCAGATGGTGGCCTACGAGATCGCCATGGGCTTTGCGCTGGTCGGCGTGCTCATGGCCACCGGCAGCATGAATCTCGGCACCATCGTGCGCACGCAGGAGGGTGGACTGCTGTCGTGGAACTGGTTCTGGCTGTTCCCGCTGCTCGTGGTGTACTTCATCTCGGGCGTCGCCGAGACCAACCGTGCACCGTTCGACGTCGCCGAGGGCGAGTCCGAGATCGTCGCCGGCTTTCACGTCGAGTACTCGGGCATGGCGTTCGCGCTGTTCTTCCTCGCCGAATACGCCAACATGATCCTGATCTCGACCCTTACCGCGGTGTTCTTCTTCGGCGGCTGGCAGGGCCCCTTCCAGGGCTACCCCGCGCTCGGCAACACCTTCCTCGGGCAACCAGGTTTCCCGTGGCTGTTCCTCAAGGCGTTCTGCCTGGTGTTCCTGTTCCTGTGGTTCCGCGCCACCTTCCCGCGCTACCGCTACGACCAGATCATGCGCCTCGGCTGGAAAGCGCTGATACCGGTGACGCTGGTGTGGATCGCCGTCGAGATGCTGCTGGCGACGTACCGCGTCGGGCCGTGGGCGCGCCCCTGGTATCACTGAATGAGATGAAGCGATGGCGCTGAATCCCCTCAAGACATTCCTGCTGCCCGAGCTCATCAAGGGTCTCATGGTGACGGCGCGCACCTTCGTCACCGACAAGTACACGCTCAATTACCCGGAGGAGAAGACACCGCAGTCGCCGCGCTTTCGCGGCCTGCACGCGCTGCGCCGCTACCCGAACGGCCAGGAGCGCTGCATCGCCTGCAAGCTCTGTGAGGCGGTCTGTCCGGCGGTGTGCATCACCATCGATTCGGACGTCGCGCCCGACGGCACGCGGCGTACCACGCGTTACGACATCGATCTGTTCAAGTGCATCTACTGCGGCTTCTGCGAGGAGGCCTGTCCGGTGGACGCTATCGTGCTGACGCGCATTCACGAATATCACATGGAGCGGCGCGGGGAGAACATCATGAGCAAGGACAAGCTGCTCGCGGTCGGCGAGCGCTACGAGGCGATGATCGCCGCCGACAAGGCCGCGGACGCTCCCTACCGATGAGCGCGGGCGCGAAAGCGGCGGCGGACCCTGCGGCATGCTGATCCAGGCACTGTTCTACCTGTTCGCGACCATCCTGGTGCTCGCGGCGCTGTGGGTGATCACCGCACGCAACCCGGTCTACTCGGCGCTAGGCCTGGTCATGTGCTTCATCACCTCGGCAGCCATCTGGCTGCTCCTCGAGGCGGAGTTCCTCGCGGTGGTACTGGTGCTGGTGTACGTGGGCGCGGTGATGGTGCTGTTCCTGTTCGTGGTGATGATGCTCGACATCAATCTCGCCAAGCTGCGCGAGGGTTTCACGCGCTTTGCCTGGCTCGGCTGGCTGACCGCGCTCGCCGTGATCGTGGAGATCGTCGGGGTGATCTGGGCGCGCCGCGGCCTCGGGCTCGATGCCGGCCACGGCGGCGCCCCGACGCCCGCCACCTACAGCAACACGCTCGCACTCGGGCGCGTGCTCTACACCCGCTACGCCTACCCCTTCGAGCTCGCCGCCATGCTGCTGCTGGTGGCGATCATCGCCGCCATCGCGCTGACGCTGCGCCGCCGGCCGGGACTCAAGCAGCAGAACGTCGCGGCCCAGGTCGCGGTGCGGCCCGCGGAGCGGCTGCGCATCGTGAAGATGGATGCGGAGAAGCGTGCATGATCACGCTCGCGCAGCTGCTGACCCTCTCGGGCGTGCTGTTTGCGCTCGCGGTGGCCGGCATCTTCCTCAACCGCAAGAACGTCATCCTGCTGCTGATGTGCGTCGAGCTGCTGCTGCTCGCGGCGAACTTCAACTTCATCGCCTTCTCGCGCTACCTCGGGGACATCAACGGCCAGGTGTTCGTGTTTTTCGTGCTCACGGTGGCGGCCGCCGAGTCGGCGATCGGACTTGCCATTGTGGTGGTGCTGTTCCGCGAGCGCCGCACCATCGACGTTGAAGACCTGAACGCGCTCAAGGGCTGACCGTGCAGCCGCTCAACCCCACCGTACTGCTCGCCATCCCGCTGCTGCCGCTCATCGCCGCCGCGCTCGCCGGTCTCGGCGGCCGGCTGATCGGGCGCGCCGGGGCGCACACCGTCACCTGTCTTGCCGTGGCGGCGTCGTGCGTGCTGTCGCTGCTCGTGCTTCGCCAGGTCTATGGGGACGGCGCGCCGGTCTACGACGGCCGGGTGTACACCTGGCTGGTGAGCGATGGCATGCACATGGAGGTCGGCTTCCTCATCGACCGGCTCAGCGCGCTGATGATGGCGGTGGTGACCTTCGTGTCGCTGTGCGTGCACGTCTACACCATCGGCTACATGAGCGACGACGAGGGTTACACCCGCTTCTTCAGCTACATCTCGCTGTTCACCTTCTCCATGCTCATGCTGGTGATGGCGAACAACTTCATGCAGCTGTTCTTCGGCTGGGAGGCGGTGGGGATGGTGTCCTACCTCCTCATCGGCTTCTGGTACACGCGCCCGACGGCTATCTTCGCCAGCCTCAAGGCGTTCATCGTCAACCGCATCGGCGACTTCGGCTTCGTGCTCGGCATCGCCGGTATCGCCTATTTCACGCAGTCGCTGAGCTACCGCGAGGCGTTCGCGGCCGCCCCGCAGATTGCGCACCAGCTGCTGCCCATGACGGCGAACTCGGGCGTCCCGGCGCTGACGCTCATCTGCGTGTGCCTGTTCATCGGTGCGATGGGCAAGTCGGCGCAGGTGCCACTGCATGTGTGGCTGCCCGACTCCATGGAAGGGCCGACGCCGATCTCCGCGCTGATCCACGCGGCCACCATGGTGACCGCCGGCATCTTCATGGTGGCGCGCATGTCGCCGCTGTTCGAGTACTCCGAAGGCGCGCTGTCGTTCGTGCTGGTGATCGGCGCGACCACGGCGTTCTTCATGGGACTGCTCGGCGTGGTGAACAACGACATCAAGCGGGTCATCG
>Ga0187778_10000651_pt1 | contig 24712 bp, 24 predicted proteins | sample 1015_Q2_SP5_20_M_FD_132418 | JGI IMG/M metagenome (GOLD analysis project Ga0187778, IMG submission 132418) | Tropical peat soil microbial communities from peatlands in Department of Meta, Colombia - 1015_Q2_SP5_20_MG | ecosystem: Environmental > Terrestrial > Soil > Wetlands > Peat | place... | reverse complement strand
GCAACAGTGACGACCAATTACGATCTCGGCATGTGGCTCGTCTCGAAGGGCCTGGAAAAGCTCAATCCGATGAACATGGGCGGCACCACGGATCTCGGCGGCTTTACCGTTTCGCTGGTGCGCGCCGACCATTCGTCGGGCGACATGACTAACGGCACGCCGATCTATCTCGGCAATCCATGTGGCGCCATCGTCAAGGCGGCCGGCGAACCGACCGTCTATCACTTAGGCGATACCGATATTTTTTCCGACATGGCGCTGATTGCCGAAATTCATCAGCCGCGGATCGCCATGGTGCCGATCGGCGACCGTTTTACCATGAACGCAGCCACCGCGGCGATGGCAGTGAAGCGCTTCTTCAAGCTCGATACGGTGATCCCATGCCACTACGGCTCGTTCCCCATCATCGACGCCACCGCCGATAAGTTTGTTGCGGCGATGAAAGGGCACGCGACCAAGGTGCTGGTGCCGGAAAAAGGCAAAGCCGTTCGAGTGTGAACCACAGCATCGCTGTAGGCTCGCGATCGGGGCGAGCCTCCAAAAAGCAAGCGCCCGGCTGTTGCCGGGCGCTGGCAGGGCATGATGTTTGGCCACTTCGCTCAATGTCGGGAATGTTCCCAAGCGATGCGGGAGATATCGCCGCGGGTAATGCCGATGTCGGCTAATTCTCGGTCGCTCAAATGCGAAAGCTCTTGCACGGCGAGGCCGTATCGCTTCCACGTCTGAAAGAAGCGGATGATTGGTAACAGCATGTTTTTCTTATCCTTTCTCCGGCAAAACGGCCGGAATCATCAGAGAAATATAAGTCTTTGTTGTTGCATCGCAATAAAACCATTGCAGTGCAGCTAAGCAGAAACACATAGCTTAGCGCAGGCTTATAAACGATTTTTCGGTGTGGCGGGCGAATCGCGATATCAATTCGCTATAAGCCATGATGAAAATGCAATGCTATGCTAAATGATTGGTAGTCTCGGCAAAGGTTCCATTTTGCTTCATTTTTCTCGCATCGCCCGAGTTCCGCCCACGCCTGATCCCGTCTCCGCCGCAGTCCTCCGTTGAAATTTCCTCGTCGTTGAGTTCACCCCGGGGAGTATCATGGGGACGTCTCTTGATCACCGCAGATGCGCGGAGGAATGCGTCGCGATGGCTCGGCGAGCCGAGGACGATCAGGACAAAGCGCTTTGGCTCACCTTGGCTCAGTCGTGGGTCCGCTTGGCGGAGCATGTGGAGCGCACGACGCTCGCAGCCGAAATAGATGACGAAGAAATGCAAAACGAGCGGGTATCCTAGACGGATACCCGTAAGGCGCGGCGTCCACCTACGACGTTACGTACCGAGCTCGGTTGATACCTGTCTTATTGGCCGTGGCTTGCCAGAACCTGCTGGCACGCGTGGCTGATCTTAGCGCGGTTCGCCTGCAAGCAGCCCAATATGCCGAGCGTGTCGTTGGGATTGATCTGCAACTGGGTCTGGCAAAACCTTGTCACGTCGGGATGACAGGCGACGCGTTCCTGCTGATTTCCCTGACCCATCGACGAAACGGGCGGCGGCTGCGGCGGCAGTTGTTGGGCGAGTGCAAACCCTAGGCTAAGCGTGAGAGCGATCGACACGACCGATATCCGGACCATGGTCCCCCTTTCCGGGCATCCGGCCCATCCCCTGATCGCGACTCTTATCTCATATTTTCTCGTCACTGTCGCGCGCTGCCGCGGTCTCTCGCCGAGTTATACGCAAAAGCGGCGACAGCTGCGGCCCTGCGGCAACAGTATTGCGCGCCGGTGCGATGGAGAGATACATCTCGCGGGAGAGGGCGGTTAGCTCAGTTGGTAGAGCGTCTGCTTTACACGCAGGATGTCGGAGGTTCGAGTCCTTCACCGCCCACCAATCTTTGCCACCGCAACAATAAAGCGCCCGCTGCCATCGCAACTTTTGCGATTGCGATGGCTGGCGGGCATTGAGCAGCGCTGGACCCGCGCTCGCGGATCCATCAGGAGGTGATCAGATCGCCTCTTTGAGTTCCTTCGAGGCGCGGAAAGCAACCTTCTTGCTGGCCTTAATCTGTATTGGCTCGCCGGTGGCCGGATTGCGGCCCATGCGTGCGGCGCGCTTCCTGACTTGCAAAATGCCAAGGCCACCGATGCGGATGCGCTCGCCTTTTTTCAGATGCTTGACGATATTTCCGACAAGGCCGCCGAGGATCGCTTCGGCCTGTTTCTTGGACAGTTCGTTGTCCTCTGCGAGGCTTGCGGCGAGGTGCTTCAATGTCACTGTAGTCGCGGTCGTCTTACTCATCAGTCCCTCCTCGATGAAGCGGTAGCGTGGAAAAAGCGCCGCTCACGGCGAAGCAGTTAAACGATTCGGTTCCGGCTGACCACGCTTGTTTTGCCGATTCCACCGATGTTTTCGGCATCGCCACGGTATCTGGTTCGCCTCTATGGCACGCATAAGGCGTTGGGAAAAGCCCGAATTTCGGCCTAAATCCTTGACTCGGGGCGCCCCGAGCCTTAACTGCCGACCGCGCCCGCGGGGGCGTAGCTCAGTTGGTTAGAGCGTCGGCCTGTCACGCCGAAGGTCGCGGGTTCGAGCCCCGTCGCTCCCGCCATGATTTCAGAGACTTAGGTCGTTTGCCCGGCCAGTCTTCATGTTGCATTATGTTGCAAGCGTTCTCATTGGGCTTAAACAACTTGCAATAGCCCTCGGCTTTGCGTGCAACATGAATGCGATAATGGGGCCGCGGGCAACACTGGTGGCGCGATTCTCACATTGCTAAGCCGACAGGGCAGCCCGTCATCGCGGCTTGATCGCGCGCAGCAGGAAAATCGCGCACGCCGCGATCGAGCTCGACGTGAGCGTAACCGTCGCCGTGAAATCATGTTGCCGTCAGCACCTCGGCGACCTCGCTGACGGTCATGTCGGACGCGCGCGAATATTTATGGGCTTTCGCACCACGGTTCTTTCTTGACAAGGGCGCAGGGCTCACAGCCGCCGGTGGGTATTTGTCCGCCCTCGCACTTACAACTTAGTATATTTGTTAAGAGCTCACCTGGCGCACATTGCTCGCCATGCAATGGATGAAGATGGAAGTACGGAGGACGAATGGATTCGCAGTAAAGAATTCCATCGGTCGATTGACGGAGAAAACGTGTACCCCCGGGACAGCTTTCATCGGACGTCTGGCCGAACGACCGCCCCACGCTAGCAGCCGATGTAAAAATGATGAGCAAAAAGATCATGGCGCGCATGGGAAACCCGTAATGGCGCTCGGCGGCAGGAAGGCCCTCGGGCCATCTCCGCAACAGGCCTGCAACATGGGGCTGAAAACAGTAGAGAATTCAAGGGGCGGGGTCGGCCTGTCACGCCGAAGATCGCGGGTTCGAGCCTACGCCCCCGGCAAAATTAATGGAATCCATAGCTTGGCTATCGGACCGCCCGCGGGTTTCGACGTCCTGCGCTGAAACCTAGAATTTATAGCCGGCTTTCGCCAGTACCGAATTTACGGACACACGGGGGTTGATCGTCACCGGATTTATTCCTCCGGCTAAGGTTATCCCAGGAAATTCATAGTAGTTGTACTCGACATCGCCGGTGATGTGATCAGTGATGGCGTATTCGAATCCGCCTCCGGCCGTCCGGCCCGTGTGCACCGTGTCAGACCAGCTTTGGTGCAGTCCCGCGGTTTGCGAAAACTGAAATCCGCCAAAAGCGACGCCGCCAACAACATAGATGAACAACTGGTCGAAAGCTCCGCCCGCCCTGGTGCGCAGCGAAGCGAGGTAAATCAGCTCAGTTTGACAATTCGTACCGGCGACTGCCGCGCAAATGCTATTGGCCTTCAAGATCGATCCGCTGAAATCTCCCTCGCCGCCGAGTACAAACTGGCCGAACTGGTAGTTGAGGCCGACCTGTCCGCCGTAGAGAAACCCCGAACCGGTTTGGCTGAACAAGCGCCATTCGGATTCGTTCAGCGCGCCGCCGAGTTGGACGCCGCCATAGATTCCACTCCAGGAATAAGGCGGCGCGACCGGGGGCGGCGGAGCAGGCAATGGCGGAGCGATATCCGCAGCCAATCGCGGTTGACCGCCGACAAAATGATGGCGGCGGCGAAGCGGAAATTCCTCATGCAACGATTTTTCCGGTGACTGAAATTATAACAGCCTTTCAACTTAACTTTGTAGCCGCCTTTCCGCAACCGACGCGCGAGATCGCAAACGGTAGTTAACAAATAAAGCTTTGCCGTGGGCGTAATGGACCAGATATTGCTGGTTTTTCTGACCCGTGCGTATCCACCTACGGCTGTGGACGGCTCGGAGCGAGCGATCGCTTCAGGCAAAATGGGGTAGGGCTTAGATTCACCGCAGCGGCCAGATGCCAGGCGGACAAATGATGACATCGTAGCCGGTCGGCAGCCCGCCGGGCGTCTTGCCTGGAACCGGCGTGCACTCGGCGGGGATCGCTTGGCATCCCAGGACCGTGCAGGCGATGCGGGCGGGGGCCTGTGCCGTGGCTGCCGGACGCTGATGGCGTGCCGGATTGGCGCGGCGGTGGGTGCTCATGGATGCAACCGCGCCGGAGACGAGTGAAGCGGTCAAACCGAAAAGGACCAAGACGAAAAGAACTGGGGCGAAAATAACGAACCCTCACGAAGCGCTTCCTTGCGATTTTCTCGTTGGCATCAACGAAGCCGCGCCGGCAAAGTTTCGCCGGCGCTTGAGGGGCACGGCACGTCGCGGCATCCGCCTCAATCCAGATAGAGCGGCGCCGGCTGCGCGAAGAAGCTCCATAGGATGTGATAAACGAGCGCGTAGTTCTTCTGCTGGAAGCTCGCGTGCGAAATCCCCGGCATCACGGCGAAATGCTTATCGGGGTTGGGCAGCCGCGCGAAGAACGCGATCAGATCGTCGAAGCTCGCGATACCGTCCCACTGGCCGCGCATGATCAGCGTCGGCACGGTAATCTTCTCCGGATCGACCACGGGGAGATTGCTGCACATGTCGACATAGGTTCCGGTCGGCACCGAACTGTCGAGCGCGGTGACGGCGTCGGCGAAGGCATCGATGACATCCTCCTCCGCCGTGCCCGGATGATCGCGGTCGAAGATCGAATGGATGAAGGCCTTATCGATCGGCCGGCGATTCTTTGCCTTAAATTCCGGGAGCTTCTTCCTCCGCTCGGCGAGCGTCGGAGAACCTGCGCCTGTCCAAACCATGGCGTCGAGCGCAAGCCTGCCAACAAGCTCGGGATGGCGCTGCGCAAACAACGCCGCGCGTAGCGCGCCAGACGAGATTCCGTAAACGAGCAGCGGCCGCTTGCCGTGGAGCTTTTGAATATAGGTCGCAGCGGCAAGGCAGTCGTCGGCACCCTGCGCAATCGGGGCGTTGTTGTCGCGGTCTTTGGTCGAACGGCCATAGCCCTCCATATCGACGCACCAGCAATCGAAACCGCGCCGCGCGAACCAATCCATCGCCGAGGAATCCGGGCGACCTTCGACTTCAAGGTCGAATGTAGGTTGGGCCGCCATCGACGAGCCGTGCACGAACAGGATCGTGCCGGCGCCGCGCTTCGGGTCGCCGGCGCGTTTCTCGAACATGAAGAGCTTTACGTTGCCATCTTTCGTCGTCCAATGCTCTTCGCCCCTGACCGCGGCGGTCTTGCTCACGTCGTTCATTATTCACCTGCCGAATAAGTTCGTATTGGAGAGGAAATTTCACATGCTCTATTCGATCGTCGCGATGTGATTGTGTTTGATCACCTTAGCCCATTTCAAGACTTCGGCGGCCATGAAGTTTTGAAATTCCGGCTGGCTCATCACCAAGGGCGTGGCGCCCTGTTTTTCCCAGGACGCTTTGATGTCCGGCCGCTGCAGGATCGCGGCGATCGTTCGGTTGAGGAGGTCGACGATCGGCTGCGGGGTATGCGCGGGCGCCATGAAGCCGACCCACAAAGTGGCGTGAAAGCCCGGCACGCCCGCTTCGGCGATGGTCGGCACATCAGGCAGAATGGGAGATCGCGTTGTGCCGCTCGTGCCGAGCGCGCGCACCAATCCGGATTTGATCAACGGCGCCACGGTTGGAACGGAATCGAACAGAAGCTGAATTTCGCCGCTGAGAATATCGCTGCGCATGCCGGTCGAGCCCTTATAGGGCACATGCACGATGTCGATGCCGGTGAGGTTCTTCAAAAGCTCCGCCGCCATGTGATAGTTCGATCCCGGCCCCGATGAGCCGAAATTCAAGGTGCCCGGCTTGGCGCGCGCCAATGCCAGGAGCTCGGCCAAGGTCTTGGCCGGCACCGAGGGATGCTCGACCAGCACGAGATCGGTGTCGATCAACGGCGCGATCGGCACGAGATCCTGCAACAGGTGGTATGGCTTGTTCGTGTAGAGCGTTTCGTTGACGGTCTGAGTGCCGGAGACCATCAAGAGCGTGTAACCGTCCGGATCGGCCTTGGCGGCCATGTCGGTGCCAATCGTGGTGCCCGCGCCGGGACGATTCTCGAGATAGAACGTCTGGTGCAATGCTTTGCGGAGCTCCTCGGCGATATCGCGGGTGTAGACGTCGGTCGGACCGCCAGCCCCGAATGGCGCGATGATCTTGACGGGTCTTGATGGATAATCGTCGGCCCGCGCGGTCGAGGCGGCGATAGAACTCGCCAAAACAAAGAGCGCCATGGCGCGCGGCAAATACGAAAGCATTCTTGCTCGCTCCGCGGTTTATGCTGTCCAGCATGCCGGCGAGCGCAACGGTTCGTCTCGCCGGCGAGCCGGCGTGGGGATAGCCGAATTTCTGTCGACCCGGTAGCACGCCGGCCGGAAATGTGCCGGCCGGCAGAATGACGATTGTGGCGGCGGGTGATTTCCTACCCGGCAGTCAAATTGCCGTCATAGCCGTCGGCGATCCTGCGAAAAACTCCCGGCTATACACGGGCTGCCTTGCACCTTTTTGTGCGCTGCGCTAAGGGTCCCGACGTTCGGCCTGCAGCGCGAATCCGCTTGGTTTTGAGGCAAATCAGCGCATCTCCGTTGCATCCGGGATAGCGCCGCGCAGGACACGTTACCTATATGGGGATGCCTATATGGGAACGTGCCCCAGTTTGCCCCCTGAGTTAAGGGTTCATGATGGGTCAATCGCTGACTCAATTGCTGCTCGCCTACCTGCCGCTCATCGTTTTTATCGGCGTCGCGGCGGTCATCGGCCTTGCGCTTTTGATTGTCGCATTCGTGGTTGCGTATAAGCAACCGGACCCGGAGAAGCTGTCGGCGTACGAATGCGGCTTCAACGCATTCGACGACGCACGGATGAAGTTCGACGTGCGTTTCTACCTGGTCGCGATCCTGTTCATCATTTTCGATCTCGAGGTCAGCTTTCTGTTTCCGTGGGCGGCGGCTTTCGGCCGTCTCGGCGCCGCGGGCTTCTGGTCGATGATGGTCTTTCTTGTGGTGCTGACGGTCGGATTCATCTATGAGTGGAAGAAGGGAGCGCTCGAATGGGATTGAGCGAACCCGCCATCGTCAAACCGCGTCAAGGCTTGATCGATCCGCGCGCCAGCCAAGCGGCCCCTGCCGACGATCCGTTTTTTTCCGGGCTTAATAGCGAGCTCGCCGATAAAGGCTTTCTTGTCGCGGCCGCGGACGACCTTATCGCCTGGGCGCGCACGGGTTCGCTGATGTGGATGACGTTCGGGCTCGCTTGCTGCGCCGTCGAAATGATGCAGATGTCGATGCCGCGTTACGACGCCGAGCGGTTCGGTTTCGCGCCGCGCGCTTCGCCGCGCCAATCCGACGTGATGATTGTCGCGGGCACGCTCACCAATAAAATGGCGCCGGCTTTGCGCAAGGTCTACGACCAGATGCCCGAGCCGCGCTACGTGATTTCCATGGGGTCATGCGCCAATGGCGGCGGCTACTACCACTATTCCTATTCGGTGGTGCGCGGCTGCGACCGCATCGTTCCCGTGGATATCTATGTGCCGGGTTGTCCGCCGACCGCAGAGGCGTTGCTGTACGGCGTTTTGTTGCTCCAGAAAAAGATTCGCCGCACCGCCACGATCGAACGCTGAAAATGGACGAGACGCTCGACAAGCTCGGCAGAACGATCGCTGGCGCGCTCGGTCCTTCGGTGACCGGCTACGCCGTCGCGCATCGCGAACTAACCGTAACGGCACAGGTCTCGGAAATCGTAACGGTCATGCGTTTTTTGCGCGACGACCCTCGTTGCCTATTCTGGTGCCTTATGGATGTAACCGCCGTCGATTGGCCGAGCCGCGACCTGCGCTTCGACGTCGTCTATCATTTGCTGTCGCCGAAACACAACGCGCGTATTCGCGTAAAGATCGACACCGACGAGACGACCCCCGTGCCGTCGGTCATCGAAGTTTTCCCCAACGCGGATTGGTACGAACGCGAGACTTACGATCTTTATGGAGTGGTATTCACCGGCCACCCAGACATGCGGAGAATTCTCACCGACTACGGCTTCGAAGGCCATCCCCTACGCAAAGATTTCCCGCTGACCGGCTTTGTCGAAGTGCGCTACGACGACGAGCTCAAGCGCGTCGTCTATGAGCCTGTGCGTCTTAATCAGGAATTCCGCAACTTCGATTTCCTCTCGCCGTGGGAAGGCACCGACTATGTGTTGCCGGGCGACGGAAAATCGAGCGGAAAGGGATCGTGACATGAAGCCGACACTCAAAGCCGGCCTCACGCACCGGTTCTCCTACAAGGTGCCCGAGAACAAGACCGTCCCCTATACCTATCCGGAATCGCCCGAGATTGCGGCGATGCCGAAGGTTTTCGCTACCGGCTTTATGATCGTGCTGATGGAATGGGCCTGCACGCAACTTCTGGCGCCGCATCTCGATCCGGGCGAAGGCAGCCTCGGCGTGCATGTTGATGTCAGTCATCTCGCCGCCACGCCGCCGGGAATGACTGTCACCGTCGATGTCGAGTGCATCGAAGTCGCGGGTCCCCGAGTTTCCTTCAAGGTCAAGGCGCACGACGGCTTGGACCTGATCGGCGAAGGGCGGCACGAACGCTTCGTCGTGATGTGGGACAAGTTCAATACCCGTCTTGCGGCTAAAGTCGCGAAAGTCGCTCAGGTGGCGTGATGGCGGAGGCTGCGACACGCAACTTCACGATCAATTTCGGGCCGCAGCATCCTGCGGCGCACGGCGTTTTGCGGCTTGTACTTGAGCTCGATGGCGAAGTTGTCGAGCGGGTCGACCCCCATATCGGGCTCCTGCACCGCGGCACCGAGAAACTGATCGAATACAAGACATATTTGCAAGCCGTGCCCTATTTCGATCGGCTGGATTATGTGGCGCCGCTCTCCCAGGAACACGCCTTCTGCCTTGCCATCGAGCGCCTGCTTGGCATTGCGGTCCCGAAACGCGCGCAAATCATCCGCGTGCTCTATCACGAGATCAGCCGCCTTTTGTCTCACCTTCTCAACGTCACCACGCAAGCCCTGGATGTCGGCGCGCTCACCCCGCCGCTGTGGGGATTCGAGGAGCGTGAGAAACTGATGATGTTCTACGAGCGAGCGTCGGGCAGCCGCATGCACGCCAACTACTATCGGCCCGGCGGCGTGCATCAGGACCTACCGCCGAAACTGATCGACGACATCGCCGCGTTTTGCGACCCGTTTCTTAAAGTGTGCGACGATCTCGAGGAGTTGCTTACCGAAAACCGCATTTTCAAACAGCGTAATGTCGATATCGGTGTGGTGAAACTCGCCGACGCCTGGGCGCGCGGATTTTCCGGCGTCATGGTGCGCGGTTCGGGTGCGGCGTGGGATTTGCGCAAGGCGCAGCCCTACGAATGCTATGCCGAGCTCGATTTCGACATTCCGATCGGCAAGCACGGCGACAATTACGATCGCTACTGCATCCGGATGGAGGAAATGCGCCAGTCCATCCGCATCATGAAGCAGTGCGTCGACAAATTGCACGCGCCGGAGGGACAAGGGCCGGTCATTGTCCAAGACCAAAAGATCGCGCCGCCGCGGCGCGAGGAGATGAAGCGCTCGATGGAGGCGTTGATCCATCATTTCAAGCTCTATACGGAAGGTTTCAAAGTCCCGGCGGGAGAAGTCTATGCCGCCGTAGAAGCGCCCAAGGGCGAATTCGGCGTCTATCTCGTCGCCGACGGCAGCAACAAGCCGTATAAGTGCAAGATCCGCGCGCCGGGCTTCGCACATCTCCAGGCCATGGACTTCCTCTGCCGCGGTCACATGCTGGCCGACGTGTCGGCGGTGCTCGGCTCGATCGATATTGTATTCGGCGAGGTCGATCGATGAGCGTGCGCCGATTGGCCCAGAAGCAGCCGCCGAGCTTTGCCTTCACCCCGGAAAATCTCGCCTGGGCGAAAGGTCAGGTCGCGAAATATCCCGACGGCCGCCAACAATCCGCGGTGATCGCGATATTGTGGCGCGCGCAGGCGCAATGCGGCGGCTGGCTGCCGCAGAAGGCGATCGAGGCAACCGCGGATTTGCTCGGCATGCCCAAAATTCGCGTTCTGGAAGTGGCGACCTTCTATACGATGTTCAATCTTGCCCCGGTCGGCCGGTTCCACGTTCAACTCTGCGGCACGACGCCGTGCATGTTGCGCGGCTCGGAGGATTTGAAAAAAGTGTGCCGCCGCATGATCGGCGAGGAGAACGAAGTGAGCGCCGACGGCGTGTTGTCCTGGACCGAAGTGGAATGTCTGGGCGCGTGCGTGAACGCGCCGATGATTCAAATCAACGCCGATTACTACGAGGACCTCACTGCGGAAAGCCTAACGCGGATCATCAACGACCTGTCCGCCGGGCGAGTGCCGAAACCGGGTCCGCAGATCGACCGTATCAATTCCGCTCCGGTCGGCGGGCCGACGACGCTGACGGACCCGTCGCTGTTCGAGAATGAAGCGAAAGACCCGGGACGCAACTAATGCTCGCTGATAAAGACCGGATATTCAAAAATCTCTACGGCCAGCACGATTGGGGCCTTGACGGCGCACGCCGGCGCGGCGCGTGGGACGGCACGAAAGCGATTTTGGCCAAGGGGCGCGACGCGATCATCAATGAGGTGAAAGCGTCCGGCCAGCGCGGCCGCGGCGGCGCGGGATTCGCCACCGGGCTGAAATGGTCGTTCATGCCAAAACAATCCGACGGCCGCCCGCACTACCTCGTGATCAATGCGGACGAGTCCGAGCCGGGTACGTGCAAAGACCGCGAAATCATGCGGCACGATCCGCATCTTCTGATCGAGGGCTGCCTGATCGCGGGCTGCGCCATGGCGGCGAACACGTGTTACATTTACATCCGCGGCGAATTCATCCGCGAGCGCGAGCGGCTCGAAGCCGCGGTGCAGCAGGCCTATGACGCAAAACTGATCGGCAAGAACAATATCAACGGCTGGGATTTCGACATCGTCGTGCATCACGGCGCTGGCGCTTACATTTGCGGCGAGGAAACGGCGCTGCTGGAAAGTCTCGAGGGAAAAAAGGGAATGCCGCGGCTCAAGCCGCCTTTCCCGGCGAATATGGGTCTCTACGGCTGTCCGACCACGGTGAACAATGTCGAGACCATCGCGCAGGTGCCCGACATCATGCGGCGGGGCGCCGCGTGGTTCGCCAGCATCGGCCGACCGAATAATACCGGTACGAAGCTCTACTGTATTTCCGGCCACGTCGAGCGGCCCTGTACCGTCGAAGAGGCGATGGGCATTCCGCTGCGTGAGCTGATCGATCGCCACGCCGGCGGCGTGCGCGGCGGCTGGGACAATCTGCTCGCCGTCATTCCCGGCGGCTCATCGATGCCATTGGTGCCGGCCGGGTCAAACGAGGCCGACACATTGCTCATGGATTTCGACGGCTGCCGCGAAAAGAAGTCGGCGCTCGGCACCGCCGCCGTCATTGTTATGGATAAATCGGACGACATCGTCACCGCGATGGCGCGCATCTCGTACTTCTACAAGCACGAGAGCTGTGGCCAATGCACGCCCTGCCGCGAAGGCATGGGCTGGATGTGGCGCGTGCTCACCCGCATGGCGGAAGGCCGCGCCCACAAACGCGAGATCGATACGTTGTGGGAAGTGACAACGCAGATCGAGGGCCACACCATCTGCGCGTTCGGCGACGGCGCGGCCTGGCCGGTGCAAGGCCTGCTGCGGCATTTTCGTCCGGAAATCGAAAGGCGCATAGACCGCTATACCGCGAACGCCGATGCTGCGGGCGTGCTCGATCCGCCCGTGCCGGCGGCGGCGGAGTAGGAACGGTATGACAAAGCTCATCGTCGACGGCAAAGAGATCGACGTCCCGCCGGAATACACGCTGCTCCAGGCGTGCGAAGCCGCTGGCGCAGAGATTCCGCGTTTCTGTTTCCACGAGCGTCTGTCGATTGCCGGCAATTGCCGCATGTGCCTCGTGGAGCTCGTCGGGTCGCCCAAGCCGGTCGCGAGCTGCGCCTGGGGGGTGCGCGATTGCCGTCCGGGTCCAAAAGGCGAGCCGCCGGAGGTGAAGACCCGCTCGCCAATGGTGCGCAAGGCGCGCGAAGGCGTGATGGAATTCCTGCTGATCAACCACCCGCTTGACTGCCCGATCTGCGATCAAGGCGGCGAATGCGATCTGCAAGACCAGTCCATGGCCTATGGCATCGATTCCAGTCGCTTTGTCGAAAACAAGCGCGCGGTCGAGGACAAGTATCTCGGCGCGCTCGTCAAGACGTCGATGAACCGGTGTATCCAGTGTACGCGCTGCGTGCGCTTTGCCACCGAGGTCGCCGGCGTGCCGGAACTCGGCGCCATCGGACGCGGCGAAGATATGGAAATCACGACCTATCTTGAGACCGCCATGCGCTCGGAGCTGCAGGGCAATGTAGTGGATATCTGTCCGGTCGGCGCGCTCACATCGAAGCCGTATGCCTTCACCGCGCGCCCCTGGGAACTCAACAAGACCGAATCGATCGACGTGATGGACGCGCTCGGATGCGCGATCCGCGTCGATACGCGCGGCAGCGAGGTCATGCGGATCCTGCCGCGCACGAACGACGACATCAACGAGGAATGGATTTCGGACAAGACGCGTCACGTGGTCGACGGGTTGCGCACGCAGCGCCTCGACCGGCCGTATCTGCGCGAGGGGGGGCGCCTTCGTCCCGCGACGTGGAACGAGGCGTTCAAGGCCATCGCGGCCAAACTTGCCAAGATCAATCCCAAGCGGATCGGCGCGATGGTCGGCGATCTCGCCGCGGTCGAAGAGGTATTCGCGCTCAAGGATCTCATGACGCGTCTGAAAGTCGGCAATCTCGATTGCCGGCAGGACGGCGCCGCGGTTGATCCGGCGTGGGGTCGCGCAAGTTACTTGTTTAACGCGGGCATCGCCGGCGTCGATGCTGCCGACGCGCTCCTGATCGTGGGCGCCAATCCTCGCAAGGAAGCGCCAATCCTCAATGCGCGCATCCGCCGACGCTGGCGCGCCGGGAAATTTCCGATTGGCCTGATCGGGCCGAAAGCCGACCTTACCTACGCTTACGACTATCTCGGCGCGGGACCGGAAACGCTCGCTGCAATGACCCGGCATTCGTTCGCCGCGGCGATCCGCCAGGCTGAGCGTCCGATGGTGATTGTCGGCGCAGGCGCATTGGCACGCGGCGATGGCGCCGCCGTCGCTTCGCTTGCCGCCAGGGCTGCCCTTGATCTTGGCGCGGTCAAAGACGGCTGGAACGGCTATTGCGTGTTGCATTCCGCGGCGTCGCGCGTCGGCGCGCTCGATGTCGGCTTTGTTCCGGGGCAGGGCGGTCTCAACGCGCGCCAGATGGCAACGTTTGGGACGCTCGACATTCTCTTCATGCTCGGCGTAGACGAAATCGACATCGCGCCGGGCGCCTTCGTCGTCTATATCGGCACGCACGGCGATCGCGGCGCCATGCGCGCGGATGTGATTTTGCCCGGTGCCGCCTATCCGGAAAAATCCGCCATCTATGTGAACACCGAAGGCCGCGTGCAGATGGCGACGCGCGCCTCGTTCCCGCCCGGCGATGCGCGGGAAGATTGGGCAATTCTGCGAGCATTGTCGGACGTGCTGCAGAGCCGGTTGCCCTACGATTCGCTTACCGCGCTAAGGCAGGCGCTGTTCAAGGCCTATCCGCATCTGATGAAGATCGGCCAGATTGCGCCAGGCGATCCGGTGGATCTCGGCAAACTTGCCGCGTTGGGTGGCAGCGCCGACAAAACGCCATTCGCTTCGAGCGTTGGCGATTTTTATCTGACCAACTCAATCGCGCGCGCCTCGGCGGTCATGGGCGAATGCTCGGCGCTGGCGCAAGGCCGAGCGGCCATGACGGCGGCGGAATAGGGGGCGCGGCGATGGCGGCATTTTGGTCCGATTACATTTGGCCGTTCGCCGTCATGGTGGCGGAAAGCCTGCTCCTTCTCATCATTCTCCTGATCGCGGTTGCCTATGTGCTGTTGGCGGATCGAAAAATCTGGGCCGCCGTGCAGATCAGGCGCGGGCCGAACGTGGTCGGGCCGTGGGGTCTGTTCCAATCTTTCGCCGATTTGTTCAAATTCGTGCTCAAGGAGCCGGTTATCCCGGCGGGCGCCAACAAGGGCGTGTTTCTGCTGGCGCCGCTGGTCACCTGCGTGCTGGCTCTTGCGGCTTGGGCCGTCATTCCGGTCAATGCCGGCTGGGTCATTTCCAATATCAATGTCGGGATACTTTATATCTTCGCCATTTCTTCGCTCGGCGTGTACGGCGTGATCATGGCGGGCTGGGCCTCGAACTCGAAATATCCATTTCTCGCCGCTCTGCGCTCAGCTGCGCAGATGGTGTCCTACGAGGTCTCGATCGGCTTCGTCATCATCACGGTGCTGCTCTGCGTCGGTTCGCTCAACCTGACGGCGATCGTCGAGGCGCAAAACGGAAAATGGGGAATGTTCAGTTGGTATTGGCTGCCGCTGTTTCCGATGCTCATCGTATTTTTTGTTTCGGCGCTGGCGGAAACCAATCGGCCGCCGTTCGATCTGGTCGAAGCGGAATCGGAGCTGGTGGCCGGTTTCATGGTCGAGTACGGCTCCACGCCCTACATGATGTTCATGCTCGGCGAATATGTCGCGGTCTGCACCATGTGCGCCATGTGCACGATCCTGTTCCTCGGCGGCTGGCTGCCGCCGTTTCCGGTCGCGCCGTTTACCTGGCTCCCCGGCGTCGTCTGGTTCGTGCTTAAGGCGTGCTTTGTTTTTTTCATGTTTGCGATGGTGAAGGCCTTCGTGCCGCGTTATCGCTACGATCAACTGATGCGGCTCGGCTGGAAAGTGTTCTTGCCGATTTCGCTTGCCATGGTCGCCATCGTGGCGGGCGTTCTGCAAATCACCGGGTGGGCGCCGAAATGAAGGGAGGACGGCATGGACTATTCGCTGCCGGCCTGGCTCGGCGCTCTTGTTGGGACGATCGTCGCCGTCGCGATCTACGCGCCAGGCATCCGGATCATCGAGCGGGGCCTGCGCGCGCGAAGCGGGCCGCTAACGCTCGAACGGCGCCGCGCTTTCGAGGAGCGGCTTTCAGTCATTCGCCGCATGATTTTGGGCGCCGACATCGCCATTCTGGCGATTGGCGGCTATTGGATCGGCAAGGTGCTCGGCGGCATGCGAGGTTGACATGAGACTGGATCAAGCCGCCCGCTCGCTGTTTCTCAAGGAATTCGCGCAAGCCTTCTTTTTGTCGATGCGCTACTTCTTCAAGCCGAAGGCGACGGTCAACTACCCGTTCGAGAAAAATCCGATTTCGCCGCGATTTCGCGGCGAGCACGCACTGCGGCGATACCCCAACGGCGAAGAGCGCTGTATCGCTTGCAAATTATGCGAGGCGATCTGCCCGGCGCAGGCGATTACGATCGAGGCTGGTCCGCGCCGCAACGACGGCACGCGGCGGACGACGCGTTACGACATCGACATGGTCAAATGCATCTATTGCGGCCTCTGCCAAGAAGCTTGCCCGGTCGACGCCATCGTCGAGGGACCGAATTTCGAGTTTGCAACCGAGACGCGCGAGGAACTTTACTACGACAAGGAGCGCCTGCTCGCCAATGGCGACCGCTGGGAGAGCGAGATCGCTACTAACATCGCACTCGATGCGTCTTTCCGCTGAGACCCGCCAACAATGATTTTGCACGCCGTCTTTTTCTATCTGTTTGCCGGAATAACCGTGGCCTCGGCTGTCATGGTCATTGCTTCGCGCAATCCGGTGCACTCGGTACTGTTTCTCATTCTCGCCTTCGTCAATGCGGCGGGACTCTTCGTACTGTTGGGCGCAGAGTTTTTGGCGATGATCCTCATCGTCGTCTATGTCGGGGCGGTGGCCGTCCTGTTCCTGTTTGTCGTGATGATGCTCGACGTGGATTTTGCCGAATTGCGCCGCGGCGTTCTGTCCTACCTGCCGGTCGGCGGCCTCATCGGCGCCGTGCTCTTGGCGGAACTCTTGGTCATCGTCGGGGCGTGGGCCATCGGGCCGGAGGCCGTCAAAGCGATCGCCTCGCCGATACCGCCCTCGGCCGACATCCCGAATACGCAAGCGCTCGGCCTCGTGCTCTACACGCGTTACGTCTACTTCTTCCAGGCCGCGGGCGTCATTCTTCTTGTTGCGATGATCGGCGCCATCGTGCTGACGCTCCAGCACAAGCCCAACGTGCGCCGTCAGATCATCGCCGATCAGGTTGCGCGCCATAAAGTGAGCGCCATCGAGATCGTCAAAGTGAAATCGGGGCAGGGGCTGTCATGATCGTCGGGCTCGGCCATTATCTTTCGGTTGCCGCGATCGTGTTCACGCTCGGCGTTCTCGGCATCTTTCTCAACCGCAAAAACGTGATCGTCATTTTGATGTCGATCGAACTGATCCTGCTTTCCGTCAATATCAACCTGGTCGCGTTTTCAAGCTTCCTGGGCGACATCGTGGGGCAGGTTTACGCCTTGATCGTGCTGACGGTTGCGGCGGCGGAAGCGGCGATCGGCTTGGCGATCCTGGTCGCCTATTTCCGCAACCGCGGATCGATCGCGGTCGAAGACATCGATCTGTTGAAGGGCTGACCATGATCCCGAAAAGTGGAAACCGGTTTTCGGATGAGATCATGCGTCAAGAAAAAATCGCGTGTAGTCGTTTGAGCGAAGGGGAACGGGGCAAGTTCTAGAATGTATCAGGCTATTGTCGTTCTTCCGTTCCTTGGCGCGATCGTGGCGGGCTTGATTGCGCTCGCCGGCGCACGCAACCGCTTTCCGGGCGAAGACCCGCCGGAGCCTCTCGACGCTGCCGCCCATCGTTCGGATGCGCATAGTTCCGACGTCGATCGCTCCGATCCCCATAGGTCCGACGCGCATGGCGAGGACGAGGGGCACGAGCCCTCGGCGGCCGGATCGCTCCTTGCGGAACTCGTCACGTCTACGTTCCTCGTGATCTCATGCGTGCTGTCGTGGATCGCGTTTTTCGACGTCGGCTTCGCCGGCCACGATGCGCACATTCCGCTGTTTTCGTTTATCACCTTCGGCGACCTTCATTCGGAATGGACGCTGCGGATCGATCCTTTGACCGCGGTGATGCTGGTCGTCGTGACGACGATATCGTCGCTCGTGCACATCTACTCCATCGGCTACATGGAGGAGGATCCGTACAAGCCGCGCTTCTTCTCCTATCTGTCGTTCTTCACCTTCGCCATGCTGATGCTGGTTACGGCGGATAATTTGCTGCAGCTCTTTTTCGGGTGGGAGGGCGTCGGGCTCGCAAGCTATCTGCTGATCGGTTTCTGGTACCATAAGCCCGAAGCCAATGCGGCGGCGATCAAGGCCTTCATCGTCAATCGCGTCGGCGACTTCGGCTTTTCGCTCGGCATTTTCGCCGTCTTCTATCTGACCGGGGCGATCGACTTCGATACCATTTTCGCTCAGGCGCCGGATCTGGTCGGCAAGAGCTTTCATTTCCTAAGCTGGAACGTCGACGCGCTTACGGCGGTCTGTCTCTTGCTGTTCATGGGCGCCATGGGCAAGTCGGCGCAGTTTTTGCTGCATACTTGGTTGCCCGACGCCATGGAAGGGCCGACTCCAGTCTCGGCGCTGATCCATGCCGCCACCATGGTGACGGCGGGCGTCTTCATGGTCGCGCGCTTGTCGCCATTATTCTCCTTGTCGGCGGACGCATCCGCGTTCGTAACGTTCATCGGCGCGACGACGGCGATATTCGCGGCAAGCGTTGCACTGGTCAAGAACGACATCAAGCGCATCATCGCTTATTCGACTTGCTCGCAGCTCGGTTACATGTTCGTCGCGATGGGAGTCGGCGCGTATTCGGTTGGGATGTTCCACCTGTTTACGCATGCTTTCTTCAAGGCGCTCCTGTTCCTCGGCTCCGGCTCGGTCATCCTGGCGATGCATCACGAGCAAGACATCCGCCGTATGGGCGGCCTTTGGCACAAGATTCCGTTCACTTTCGCGGTAATGGTGATCGGCACGCTGGCGCTGACCGGCTTTCCCTTGACCGCCGGCTTCTACTCCAAGGACGCGATCATTGAGGCCGACGTTACCGCGCAAAGCGCGGCTTCGAGCTACGCCTTTGTCATGACCACCTTGGCGGCGGCGCTGACCTCATTCTATTCCTGGCGGCTGATCTTCAAGACGTTTTTTGGCGAACCGCACGATCGCCATCATTATGAAACGGCGCACGAAAGCCCGAAAGTGATGCTCATTCCGCTCGCCGTATTGGCTTTCGGCTCGATCGCCGCGGGCTGGCCGTTTCTCCAGGTGTTTATAGGTCATGGCGCCGATGTGTTTTTCGGAGCGTCTCTGAAGCTCGCGGAGGCGGACACGATCTATGAGGAGACCGAAAAGCTTCCTCTCTACATCAAGCTTGCTCCGACGATCATGATGGCCGTTGGATTTCTGGTTGCCTTGCAATTCTATATCCGTAGGCCCGATCTTCCCGCCGCTTTGGCCCGGAGCCAAAGACCGCTCTATGAGTTCCTGTTGAACAAATGGTACTTCGACGAAATCTACGACTTCCTTCTGGTTCGCCCCACGCTCTGGCTCGGCCGGCTGTTCTGGAAGGGAGGCGACGGCTTTGTGATCGACGGGTTCGGGCCTGACGGCGTTTCGGCGTGGGTGCTCGACGTGACGCGCAACGTGATACGCCTGCAGACAGGGTACCTCTATCATTACGCCTTCGCGATGCTGATCGGCGTCGCCGCAGCCGTCACCTGGTTCATGTTCACAGGGCTGCACTGATGACGAGTTGGCCGATCCTTTCCGTTGTGACGTTCCTGCCGCTGGTCGGCGCGCTGTTCATCGCCTTCTTGAACGAGGACGCGGCCGACGTGCGCAATGCTCGCTGGGTGGCGCTGTGGACGACGCTCGTCACTTTCGTCATTTCGTTGATCCTGATCTGGCGGTTCGACCCGAGTTCCTCGGATTTCCAATTCACCGAAAGGCGGCCATGGCTCGGCGGCTCCATAACCTATGCGATGGGAGTCGACGGTATTTCGTTGCCGTTCGTGATACTGACCACGGCGTTGTTGCCGATTTGCATCCTGGCGAGCTGGACCGCCATTCAGCGCCGCGTGCGCGAATACATGATCGCGTTTCTCGTCCTGGAAACGCTGATGGTCGGGACGTTTTGTGCGCTCGACCTGGTCCTGTTTTATCTGTTCTTCGAGGGTGGGCTGATCCCGATGTTCCTGATCATCGGTGTGTGGGGCGGCCCGCGCCGCGTCTATGCGAGTTTCAAGTTCTTTCTCTACACGCTGCTTGGCTCGGTGCTGATGCTGCTTGCCATCATGGCGATGTATTGGCAGGCCGGCACCACCGACATTCCGACGCTGCTGCATCACCCGTTTCCGCTGACGTTGCAGACCTGGGCATGGTTCGCCTTCTTGGCTTCGTTCGCCGTGAAATTGCCGATGTGGCCCGTTCACACCTGGCTGCCCGATGCGCATGTCGAAGCGCCCACGGCGGGCTCGGTAATCCTAGCGGCGATCTTGCTGAAAATGGGCGGTTATGGCTTTCTGCGCTTTTCGCTGCCGATGTTTCCGGAAGCGTCCGCGCATCTGGCGCCGCTGATTTACGCCCTTTCGGTCGTGGCGATTGTCTACACTTCGCTCGTGGCGCTGGTGCAGGAGGACGTCAAAAAGCTCATCGCCTATTCGTCCGTCGCGCATATGGGCTTCGTCACGATGGGCATTTTCGCGGTGACGGCGCAGGGAGTGGCCGGCGGCATATTCCAGATGATCTCGCACGGCATCGTCTCGGCCGCTTTGTTCCTGTGTGTCGGCATCATCTACGACCGCATGCACACGCGCGAGATCGCGGCCTATGGCGGTCTCGTCAATCGCATGCCGCTTTACGCCTTCGTCTTCATGGTGTTCACGCTGGCGAATGTCGGATTGCCCGGCACCTCGGGCTTCGTCGGCGAATTTTTGACGCTGATCGGCACCTTCCGCGTCAACACTTGGGTGGCGAGCCTGGCGACGCTCGGCACCATTCTTTCCGCGGCTTATATGTTGTGGCTCTATTGTAAAGTGATTTTCGGTAAACTTGAAAAGCCGAGCCTTTTCACCATCAGGGATATCGGCTGGCGCGAAATTGCGATCATGGCGCCATTGGTGATCTTGACGATCGTCTTTGGCGTTTATCCGAAGCCCGTTCTCGATATTTCGTCCGCTTCGGTAATGCAGCTCATCGACAATTACCAGCATGCGGTCGCCGCCGTGCACACCGCGGCGCTTACGAGGTAGGGCGATGACGGCCGCGCAGCTTCAAACGCTAGTTCCGCTCCTGCCGGAATTCGTGCTCGCCGTCGGCGCGATGATGCTGCTGATGCTGGGGGTGTACCGCCCCGCCGGCAACGGCCGCGTCCTCGACGCCGCCGCGATCAGCCTTCTCGTCATTGCCGGCGTCATTATCGCGCTATTGCCTTCGGGAAAGCTGATCGCATTCGGCGGCAGCTTCATTGTCGACGACTTCGCGCGCTTTCTGAAAATTCTAGCGCTGCTCGGCTCGTCGGCTGCAATCGTCATGTCGCTTGACTATCTCGATCACGAAAGGCAGCAGAAATTCGAATATTCCGTTCTTATCGTTCTTTCGACGCTCGGCATGCTGATGCTCATTTCAGCCGCCGACCTCATCGCGCTTTATCTCGGCCTCGAACTGATGAGCTTGCCGCTCTATGTCGTGGCGGCAAGCCACCGCGATTCGCTGCGTTCGACCGAGGCCGGGCTCAAATATTTCGTGCTCGGCGCGCTGTCCTCGGGGATGCTGCTTTACGGCGCCTCCTTGATTTACGGGTTTACCGGCACCGTCAGCTTCACCGGCATCGCGCATGCGGCCGGGCAGGGCGGGATCGGCTTGATTTTCGGCATTGTTTTTCTGTTCGCTGGCTTCTGCTTCAAGGTCTCGGCTGTGCCTTTCCATATGTGGACGCCGGACGTCTATGAAGGTGCGCCGACGCCGGTGACCGCCTTTTTTGCCGCGGCGCCCAAAGTGGCCGGCCTCGCCATGTTCGTGCGCGCGGCTGTCATGGCATTCCCTGGCATCACGCCGCAGTGGCAACAGATCGTCGTGTTCGTGTCCATAGCGTCGATGGGTCTCGGGTCGTTCGCAGCGATCGGTCAGCGCAATATCAAGCGCCTGATGGCCTATTCGTCGATCGGCCATATGGGCTTCGCGCTGATCGGGCTCGCGGCCGGAACCAGCGAGGGCGTGCAGGGCGTGCTGGTCTATGTCGCCATTTACGTCACCATGACGCTTGGCGTTTTTGCCGTGATCTTGTCGATGCGGCGCTCTACCGGCATGGTGGAGTCGATCGACCAGCTGGCCGGGCTCGCGCGCACCCATCCGACCATGGCGTTCTTTTTGGCCATGTTGCTCTTTTCGATGGCCGGCGTGCCGCCGCTGGCCGGATTTTTTGCCAAATTTTACGTCTTTCTCGCCGCGATCAAAGCCGGCCTCTACGTGCTTGCCGTGCTCGGGGTGCTCGCGAGCGTTGTCGGAGCCTATTATTATCTCGCCATCATTAAGGTGATGTACTTCGACGAACCGGTCGAAAGCTTTAATCAGATGCCTTACGAGCTTCGCGTGGTCCTCGCACTCTGCGGTCTGTTCAATATTTTCTTTTTCCTTTATCCGGCGCCGCTCGTTGGGATGGCGAGCGCCGCTGCGTATTCTCTGTTCTAATGCAGCTAGATCCCATTGCGGTCGACGCCGGGGTGCGGCTTGAGGCTCTCGCCGCAACGGGGTCGACCAATGCGGAAGCGCGCCTGCGGGCGCGATGTGGCGAAAACCGACCGCTCTGGATTACGGCTGCTGAACAGACACAGGGGCGCGGCCGCAGGGGCCGGCCTTGGATTTCGCCGCCTAGCAATCTTTATGCGAGTTTGCTCCTTAGTGATCCTTCGCCACACGAACGCGCGCCGGAATTGGCCTTCGTCACTGCCTTGGCGGTGCGCGACGCGATCGTTGCGCGAGCGCCTGCGCTGGCGCCGAAGCTGCGGTTCAAATGGCCGAACGATTTGTTGCTCTCGGCCAATAAGTGCGCCGGCATTTTGATCGAAGGCGAAGTCGGCGTGAAAGGCGAGGGCGGCTTAGAGGGGCGACTAACGGTCATCGTGGGAATCGGCGTCAATTGCACGACGCATCCGACGGCGCTTCCAGGCGCGACCGATGCGCGAGAAGCTTGTTCTTCGGCTGGCGATGCGATGGTTGCCTTTCCCGCCACCGATCTTCTCGCCCACGGCGCAAACGTGACGCCGCCGCAACTCTTTCAAACCCTTTCGGCGAGCATGTGCCGGCGCATTGCACAGTGGGATCGCGGCGCCGGCTTCCCTGCTATTTTGGGTGACTGGCTGAGCTTCGCGTCGGGTATCGGCGAAAAGATAACCGTGCGCGACGGCACTGCCGCGCTGCAAGGTCGCTTCGTGGGTCTCGATCGGTCGGGCTGCTTGGTGCTCGGTCTGGCCGATGGCGGCCTGAAAAAGATATCGACGGGCGATGTTTTTCCACTCAGCGTCCGCGGTTGGCGGCGCATCTGGAGCGCGTGGACCTAGCCAATGGCGCAAGGCGAACTGGTATTTGCGCCGCTCGGCGGCATCGGCGAGATCGGGATGAACCTCTCGATCTACGGCTTCGGCGACGCGCGACGCCGGCAGTGGATCATCGTCGATTGCGGCGTGTCGTTCGCCTCGGAAGATCATCTGCCCGGCGTCGATCTCATCCTGCCCGATATCCGCTATTTGATCGAACAGCGCAAAAACATTCTCGGCCTCGTGCTGACCCACGGCCACGAGGACCATATGGGCGCGCTGATCGACCTTTGGCCGCGGCTCGAAGTTCCGATCTATGCCACGCCCTTCACGGCGGCCTTGTTTGAGGCGCGGCGCGCTTCGGAGCCGGGCGCGCCCGAGATTCCGATACAGATCGTTCCCGTGGGCGGCGGCTTCGCGCTCGGACCGTTCGCCGTCGATTTCATCAATGTCGCGCATTCGATCCCGGAATCGAATGCGCTTGCAATCCGCACATCCGCCGGAACGGTGCTGCACACCGGCGACTGGAAAATCGATCCCACGCCCTTGGTCGGCGCGCCGACCGATGCGGCTAAACTGACCGCCCTCGGCGACGAGGGGGTGCTTGCGCTCGTCGGAGATTCCACCAACGCGATCCGCGACGGACGATCACCGTCGGAATCCGAAGTGGCGAAAACCCTCGCTGAACTCATCGGCACGGCGCCACGCCGTGTGGCGGTGACTACCTTTGCCTCCCATGTCGGGCGCCTGCGCGCCGTAGCGGAGGCGGCGCGCGCGGCGGATCGCGAAGTTGTGGTGGTCGGCCGCGCGATGGAGCGTGTCGTGCAGGTCGCGCGCGAGACCGGCTATTTCGATGGAATACAAGACTTTCGCAGCGTCGAAAGCTACGGCTATCTGCCGCCGGAGAAAGTTTTGGCGCTGTGCACCGGCAGCCAAGGCGAGCCGCGCGCCGCGCTGGCGCGCATCGCCGAGGACGAGCATCCGGACGTCACGCTGTCGCCTGGCGATCGCGTGATTTTCTCGGCGCGTCCGATACCGGGCAATGAGAAGGCGATCGGGCGCGTCATCAATGGTTTGATCGAGCAGGGCGTCGAAGTCATCACCGATCGAACGCACCTCGTCCACGTTTCCGGCCACCCGCGGCGCGACGAGTTGCGTGAGATGATCGGCTGGGTACGTCCCCGCATCCTTATCCCAGCTCACGGCGAAGCCCTGCACCTTGCCGAACATGCCGAAGTCGCTCGCCGCGCCGGCGTGCCGAAGGTTCTGGTCTGCCGGAATGGCGACCTCGTTCGCCTGGCGCCCGGCGCCGCCGAAATTATCGACGAACTTCCGTCCGGCCGCCTCTATAAGGACGGCGCGCTCGTCATCGATGCCGAGGCGCGCACGGTCGCGGCGCGGCGGCGCCTGAGCTTTTCCGGAATGGTTTGCGTCGCGCTCGCAATGACCGACAAAGGCGCGCTCGCCGCCAACCCGGTGGTCGAACTTATCGGCTTGCCGGAAGCGGATGCCAGCGGCGCCTCGATGACCGAGATCGCACTGCACGCGGTCGAGGACGCAGTCGAGGCGCTGCCGAAGCCGCGGCGGCGTGATCCCGACGAGGTGGCCGAGACGATACGACGGGCAGTGCGCGGCGCCATTGCCGAGCGCTGGAACAAGAAGCCGGTCTGCCATGTGCACGTGCTCAT
>Ga0187778_10000649_pt1 | contig 24738 bp, 22 predicted proteins | sample 1015_Q2_SP5_20_M_FD_132418 | JGI IMG/M metagenome (GOLD analysis project Ga0187778, IMG submission 132418) | Tropical peat soil microbial communities from peatlands in Department of Meta, Colombia - 1015_Q2_SP5_20_MG | ecosystem: Environmental > Terrestrial > Soil > Wetlands > Peat | place... | reverse complement strand
TTATCAACGATGTGGCCGTGATGATGAGAGCGAATATGGAACTTGTACAGATCGCCCTTTTTTACACCCGGAAGAAAGCCTTCCCATATCCCTGAGCTGCCTCGCGGATGAAGCGCATGCGCCTTGGGATCCCAGCGATTGAAATTTCCGATTAGGTTCACTTCCATTGCATTGGGCGCCCACACACTGAAGCATGTGCCCTCCTGGTCACCCGCATTGGTCAAGTGTGCACCCAGTTTGTTGTAAGCGCGGTAATTCCGGCCTTCGTTGAAGAGATAGATGTCCTGCTCGCTGAGCAGGCTCACGTCAGAGCGAGTATCCGAATTTATGGTTTCGTATGCATCCATGACTGGTAGTTCTAGTTTACCGGAATGAGAAAGTTGCAACTAACACGACCATTAGTTTGGAAACTGTCCACAGGACTACCACAAGCTGCGTGCTAGACTGAGCTTTTCATGCCAGTACTTCGCGTCCTCATTTTGTGGCACCAGCATCAGCCTTTCTACAAGGACTTGGTCACCGGGGAATACCGTTTGCCGTGGGTGCGTCTCCACGCGCTGAAGGATTATTACGGGATGGTGAAACTCCTCGACGAGTTTCCCGAGGTGCATCAAAGTTTCAATCTTGTTCCCTCGCTAATCGCCCAAATCCAGGATTATGCCACGGGAGTTGCGCGCGATCCCTTCCTGGACGTCGCTTCAAAGCCTGCTCGCGACCTCACTCCAGAGGAGCGGCGGTTTGCCTTGCAGTACCTGTTTCAGGCAAATCCAGTCAACACGATTGGGCGCTACCCGCGCTATCGCGAGCTGTGGGAGCGCTTTCGTGGAACAGGCGATTCGCCTGAACGCGCCGACAGATACTTCCAGCCACAGGATTTCACAGATTTGCAGGTGCTCTCGCAGATTGCCTGGTTCGATGAATTCTTTCTCGCGGAGCCGGACATTGCCAGGTTGGTAGAAAAAGGCAGCGGATTCTCTCTGGACGATCAGAAATACGTCATCGCTCGCGAGCGCGAACTTATTGGCAAAGTCCTGCCGGCTCATGCGGCGGCTGCGCAGCAGGGAAGAATTGAAATCTCCACATCGCCTTTCTACCATCCCATTCTGCCGGTGGTTTGCGACACAAATCAGGGCGCGGTTTCCAGCCCGGGACTACCGCTACCGCAGAATCGTTTCCGCCATCCCGAGGACGCACGCGAGCAGCTGATTCGCGGACTCGATTTGCATCAGCAGGTTTTCGGAGTTCGCCCGGTTGGCGTCTGGCCATCGGAGGGCAGCGTCTCGGAAGAAGTTCTGGCGATTGCACAGAGCCTTGGTGTCCGCTGGATGGCGACCGACGAAGGCGTGTTAGGCAGAAGCTTGCGAATCAATTTTGCCCGCGATGGAGATGGTCGCCTGAACAATGACCTGGCCAGGAAGCTGTACACCATCCACCAGTTCGAAAACGATGCCACAAGAATGAATCTCATCTTTCGTGATCACACAATCTCGGACCTGGTGGGATTCGTATATTCGGGGATGCCCGCCCAGGAAGCCGCCGCTCACCTCATGCGAAACCTTAAAGAGGCGGCACAACCTATTCTAAGCACAGGTGATGACGCCGTGCTTCCAGTCATCCTCGACGGCGAGAACGCGTGGGAATACTACCCGAAATCGGGGCGCGAATTTCTGCGCCGCTTCTATGACACGCTGCAGCACGAACCCGGAGTAGAGGCGGTTACGGTTTCTGAAGCCATTGAACGACACGAGAATTTCGGGAAGCTCAACTCGCTGGTTCCAGGCTCCTGGATCAACGCCAACTTCAACGTGTGGATCGGCGCCCCTGAGGACAACAAGTCCTGGGACTATCTCTATCATGCTCGCAATTTCTACTCGCAGGCCGCGGCACGCGCCAGCGAGTCCCAACGCAAACTCGCTTTCGAGGAAGTGTTAATTGCCGAGGGCAGCGATTGGAATTGGTGGTATGGGCCCGAACATCATTCGGCCAACGACCGCGAATTTGACGAACTCTATCGCAAGCATCTTTCCAACGTCTATCAGGCGCTGGGCGCAACCCCGCCCGACTATCTTGCCCAGCCAATCACGGCCGGAATTTCGCGGCCGGAATTCATTCCGCAAACTTCGTACATCCATCCCAAAGTAGCCGGAGATATGGTGCGTTATTTCGAATGGATGGGCGCTGCAGTCTACCGGGCGGATCGCCGAGCGGGGGCCATGCATGGCAAGCGCTTCCTTCTGGACTGCGTCTACGCCGGAATCGATGAAAACAATGTCTACGGACGATTGGACTTCACCGAGAAGCCGCTCAACATGGAATTCGACTTGGTGGTGAACCTGGAATCGTTTGCAGGGCCCGCACAGCAGCCACAGCGGGTTCTGCGAGTCGATGTGAGGGTGGTGAAGGGAGAAATGGAATCGTGGAGAATCAGCGAAGCCCATGGAGATCAGGCACTCGCTGATTCGCGACAGGACAGGAGCGATGCGAAAGTGGCCTTCGCCCGCAATTTCGAATTCAAATTGCCCTTGTCCTGGCTGCTGGCAAGACCTGGTTCTGACAGACCTGGTTCTGAGGCCAAGGAAAAAGTGCGGCTGCGGTTCAGCATCTGGCAAAATCGCCTGCCGATCGATGCCCTTCCGTTGGAAGGGTGGATCGAGCTCCAGCTCCTAACCGAGCCAGAGCTCGCCGCCTTAGCTTTCTAGCCCAAATCGGCCTATTGTCCTGCTGGGGCCGCGCTCATCTCTATTGGGCGACTTAACTCCATTACCAGCTCCGTTCCTGCCGGCAACACCGCGGAGTTCTTCTTGCTGAGCCAGTGCGCGACCGTTGCCGTGGCACCGACGGCGCCTCCGATAACTAAACCTTTGCCTCCGCCGGCAAGTCCGCCGATGAGCATGCCTCCGCCCGTGCCCATCCCAATCTCCGTCAAATCCTTGCCATCATGCCCACGGCCTTTGAACTGCCCTTCGCTGTTGACATCGGTGCCGCGCCGCACACTGGTGTCTACCAGAGTCGCATTCAGCATGAAGCGCTCGCCGTTTGGCATGATCAGGGCCTCGGGGAAAATTCCAATTGTTGGTTTGCCCGTGTAGCGGCGTGGCTCATCTACTCGGGTAACGCGCCCTTCGACGGTCGCGCCGATTGGAATCACCGTTTTGCCGCCGAGCATCACCGCCTCAGTGATCCTGCCTGAGAACGGATCACCGGCCTTACTCGAGTAAGTGGCAAGATTATTTTGCAGCTTCACTTTCAAAGCCGTTCCCGCAGGCAGGGAGACATTCTGGCCCAGCATCGCGCCTGACAGCAAAAACATGCTGAGTAAGGTCAAGACTTTCTTCATGCAATCCTCCATTCGTTTACTTCGATTAAATCTCCGCTACAACCCGAAATTCGACCGTTCGATCTTCACTGCCTTAGTTTTTTCACGACTTCTACAACCGCATCCACCGGAATGCGGTCATTCTGGTTTTTGCCGCGATAAATGAACCTCACCGTGCCACTTTTGTCGATGATCAGCGTCGCCGGGTGAGCGATGTTGATGGCGTCATGCCCGAAGCGGTGGTGAAGTCCATAAGCCTTAGTCACCGAGCGATCTTCATCCAGCAGGAACGGAAACGACACGGGATGTTGCTGTAGATACTTCGCCGGTTTAAACATTCCCTCCCGCTTCTCAGCAGCGATAAACACGACCTGCGCGCTCTCCCGTTCGATCTCAGCTTTCCGTGACTCAAACTGAGCCATGCGCTTGCGGCAGTTTGGTCACCAGGTCCCTCGCAAGAACTCCACGATTACTGGCCCTTGTTTCGTAAATTCAAGCAGCGAGTAATTCCGCTCGCCACCGGCACTATTCAGAACAAAATCTGGCGCCTTGTCGCCGATGTTTAGAGTATCGGTAGAGCTCGGCATCCTTGTTGCGACATTAGAAGATGCGGATGGGCAGAGCAAGATGGGAACGGCAATCAGAATCAGCGTAGATACTATGCGCCCATTTCCGGTGCCTGTGACCTACGTAAGTTGAGTTGGCCTCCCTGAGAACGTAGATTGAGAAGGCGATGTTTAGCTCGTTGGCACAACGTAGCTCCTGGCCCTCCAGCTTTGTCACCAGCCTGGTGGGCTGGATTAGCTTCTCCATAATCGTGCCGCTCGCGTTCGGCTATTCCGGGCTGCCTTGGCCTTTGTTGAAGATCGCTTTAGTGATGGCCGTGGTACAAGTCGTGATCTTGAGGTTGGCCTTCTTTCCGCTTCGCATGGACCGGGGATTGCCCATCGGTGCACTGTGGGGTGGTTTGAGCGGTGTTGTGCTCATCTGGCTGGGAGAAAAATGGTTTGTCGTGCTCCACGAGAGGCCCATCTTGTGGCTGGCCAATGGTGCCTATATTGGCTTAGCGGTGGGAGCGTTCCTCTCCTATTTCTACCGCGATGATCAGGAAATCCAAGAGAACGCCCAGCAGCAAGGACAACGCCCGAAGTACGGTCGCGACGCGCATTGGCTTGAACCATTCATTTTTGGCGCACTGGCGTACCTGCTGGCTTTTCTGCCACCGTCGCCCGGACTCGCATTTTATGTTTTCGTGGTAGGTGCCTTCAGTGGAGTCTTCGCAGCGGGCGCCAGCCACTTTTCCCCCGATCGTTGGAAAAGTTCCTGGGTGATGTTGCCGCTGATCCTTGTTTCAGGCTCGCTTCTGGGCATGCTCAGCAGCCTCCTGTTTCGCCAGTTTGCCGCCGAGTTCCGCGGGCGTTACTGGATGATGGGTGCGATCGCCGGTTTCCTAACTTACCTAAGCACATTCTTGCGAGGACGAAGTCTGGGCAGACAGGAGGCTCGCGCCTAATTGGGTTCGGAGCGGTATGAATCTCTTGCTTGTCAATCGCGTCCTACATATCGCGGCCACCTGCACGTCTCTTGGCGGGTTGTTCTACGCCCGCATGGTTCTCCTCCCGTCGTTGCAAATGCTGGCTGAGCCCGAGCGCGGAATTTTTCTCGGCCAAGCCATCCGAAGATTTGCCTACGTCAAGTGGACCGGGGTCACAGTAGTCGCTATTACCGGCATTATCCAGTGGTTGCACGTTTATCCTTACGTCACTCACCAGCAACTCTATCTGTTCTACTTCGCGATCAAGATGACGGGAGCCTTTGGCTTGTTTTCGATAACCTTTCTGCTCGCTCTACCGGCCGATGCATTACGCGGAATGCAGGCTAAACGCGCCTTCTGGTCCGGAGTAAACATAGTTTGCGGACTTGCCATCCTGGTGGGTGCCGCGCTGATGCGCACGGCACACTAGACCGAACCCCGCCCATGTTCAGCTGTCACCAACGCCTTCCATTCGCTGATCTATAATTGCGCTTTTCACAGATAAGGACGCAATCATGCCTGCAACCAACATCGCCCACATTCATGCCCGGGAAGTGCTCGATTCTCGCGGCAATCCTACCGTCGAAGCCGAAGTTGTTTTGGAAAACGGAACTAAAGGCCGGGCGATCGTGCCCAGCGGAGCATCGACCGGCGAACACGAAGCCGTCGAACTGCGCGATGGCGACAAGAAACGGTACCTCGGCAAGGGCGTGCTCAAGGCGGTCGAGAATGTGAATCGCGACATCGCCCGTGAGCTTACCCAGTTCAACGCAGCCGATCAGCGCGGATTGGATCAGAAAATGATTGACCTCGACGGAACCGATAACAAGGGCCGTCTCGGGGCAAATGCGATTCTCGCAGTTTCCATGGCAGCAGCGCGGGCAGCCGCCGCGTCTTATGCGTTGCCGCTTTACCGCTATCTCGGCGGGGCTGGAGCCAACACCCTTCCCGTTCCCATGATGAATATCCTCAACGGTGGCGCACATGCCGACAACAATGTCGATTTCCAGGAATTCATGGTCATGCCAGTCGGCGCGAAGTCCTTTTCTGAGGCCCTTCGCTGGGGAGTCGAAGTATTCCACACCCTCAAGAGCGTGCTGAAAAAGCGCAGCTACAATACGGCCGTTGGCGACGAAGGCGGCTTCGCGCCATCGCTCAAATCAAACGTCGAGGCCATCGAAGTAGTGCTCGAAGCCATTCAGCAGGCCGGATACAAACCCGGCGAACAGATCGCCATTGCACTCGATCCTGCCGCGAGCGAGTTCTATCAGGATGGAAAGTATGTCTTCAAGAAATCCGACAAGTCAGCCAAGAGCTCGGAGGAAATGGTCAGGTTCTGGGCAAAGTGGGCCAACGACTACCCCATTGTTTCGCTCGAGGATGGATTGGCCGAGGATGACTGGAACGGCTGGCAGATGCTGACCAAGGAACTCGGCGGCAAAATTCAGCTGGTCGGGGACGACATTTTCGTCACGAATATCGAAATTTTTGGGCGTGGCATCGAAAAAGACATCGCCAATTCGATTCTCATCAAACTGAATCAGATTGGCACGGTAAGTGAAACCCTTGACGCCATCGACCTTGCCCGCCGCAACGGATACACCTCGGTGATCTCGCACCGCTCTGGCGAAACCGAAGACACTTTCATCGCTGACTTAGCAGTAGCAACCGGCGCCGGACAGATCAAAACCGGCTCGGCCTCCCGCACCGACCGCATCGCCAAATACAATCAGCTGTTGCGGATTGAAGAGGAGCTGGGAAAACCCGCGAGATTTCTGGGATTGAATGCGCTGAATTATCACAAGGACAGGTAGGGGTTTGGCACTCTCACCAATGGTGTCATTCTGAGGAGCGCAGCAACGGAATCCGCATTTCCGATCAGGTACTATAAGCCTATGAAGCTTTCAATTCTCTTATTTCTCTTCTGTCTTCCCGCCGCAGCTCAGGTCGCACCTGCAGCCACCAACGACACTCCCGCCACCAAAGAGCAGATTGAGAAGCTGTTCGAGGTCATGCACATTCGCGAGCAGAGCCATCTCATGATGGATTCGATGCAGAAACAAATGCTGGCCATGAGTACGCAGAGCATCAAGGTGCGATATCCCCAGATCACGGCCGCCGAACTGGCTCGCGCAAATAGGATTTCCGAGGAAACGTTCAAAGACTTGCCGTTAGACGCCATGCTCGACGACATGATTCCTATCTACCAGAAGCACCTGACGCCGGCCGATGTTGACGCGATGATCGCTTTCTATTCCTCCCCGACCGGGCAAAAATTGATGCAACAAATGCCGCAGATCACGCAGGAAGCCATGCAGGTTTCGTACAAGCGCATGCAGAAGCAAATCGATCGCGTCCTGCAGCGCGTTGACGACTCGATAAAAGAAGACGAATCAAAACCGCAGAAGCCCAGTCCCGAGCAAAAGCCTGACAATAAACCGAATTAGTACATTCCACTTTGCATTCCGGGGAAGGCTGTGACGAGAACTCTGCTGTTCTGGTCAGAATCCCATCGTGTCGTCTGCGGAAGGCCCGTATGTAGCCGGAAGAGGCTTATTGTTTAGCCGCAAGTACACTCCAAGTTGCGCCCTGTGATGTATCAAGTGGTTCAAAAACATCTGCCGGTAAGCCATCAGCTTGGTTCCGCAAAAGATGGGTTTGCCCTGGAAAGTCAATTTCCAGTCTTGCATCCAGCCATCGTCTTTGGTGTTCTGCAGGGCGGAGCGTGCCTTAGCGACATTTTCATCAAAGGCTTTCAGCAAGCCGTTTAACTCGAACGGTGGACGTTGCCGGGGTGGGCCAGAACCGAAGTCCAGGCTGGGAGTCGTCAAAATCGTCGCGCCGAACCCTGCCAGCTCAGCAACGTGGGGCCCCAGTTTCCCCAAGACCATAGACTTCGCATGCGGCGCGAAATCCGGTTTATCGAATGGAACCCGCTCCAACGTGATACGAGTGGTTTTCATTTCCTGATCGAATTCTGGCACCAACAGTTCGGTAATGGACATGAGTGTTCTCCCCGCGTCGAGTATAGAGCACTGCTGGAACCTTTTTGGACCACAGAAACCACAGGGATCAGGCAAACTCGCTCCCGATCACTGTGTCTCTGCGTGGATAACGTTTAGAATCTTTCTTCTGTTTCCCGGAAGCTAAGAGCTAGAAGCCAGGAGCTAGTAGCCGGATTATGACTCATCCAAAACCTCTCGTACTCATCATCCTCGATGGCTGGGGATATCGCGCTGAAACCAAAGCCAATGCCATCGCGCTGGCGCGCAAGCCCACCTATGATCGCCTGCTGCTCGAGTATCCCAACACTCTGATTCATACCAGCGGCAAATACGTCGGCCTGCCTGATGGGCAGATGGGCAATAGCGAGGTCGGTCATCTGAACATCGGTGCCGGGCGCATCGTACACATGGATATCACGCGCATCGACCTGCTGATTCGAAGCGGTGAATTTTTCAGCCATCCAGTTCTGCTGGCCGCAATGAAGCACGCGCGCACCAGCGGACGGCAACTGCACTTGTTCGGCCTAGTCTCAGATGGCGGCGTCCACTCGCAGCAAACTCATTTGTATGCGCTGCTGAAAATGGCTAAACAAAACGGACTGGAGCGCGTCTTTGTGCACGCCTTCATGGACGGCCGTGACACGCTCCCCACCAGCGGCACGGGATATTTGGAACAGCTCAAACAAAAGATGCGCGAGTACAACTGTGGCCAGATTGCCACTGTGAATGGCCGCTACTATGCGATGGACCGCGATCGCCGCTGGGAGCGGATCGCGAAAGCGTTCAATGCCATGGTCTACGGCAATGGTGAGGGCGGAAATTACACCGACGCCGTTCAGGGTGTCAAAGAGTCGTACAACCGGGGCGTAACCGACGAATTCGTTGTCCCCTTCGTTTGTACCGACAGCCGAAACGAAGCGGTGGCAACCATTCGCGATGACGATTCCTGCATTTGCTTCAATTTTCGCGCTGACCGTGTTCGCCAAATCACGCGCGCCCTGGCTCGCAATAGCGGACTAAACGAACAGGCTGGCCGGGACCTGCCCGGCGCCGAAGACCTTGACGCAGGGATTCCCCGCAGTCGGGTGCCCAAAGACCTGCACTACGTCTGCATGACTCGCTACGACAAGAATTTCAGCCTACCAGTTGTGATTCCGCCGGAATCTCTGGCAAACATCCTCGCCGATGTCATGGCCCAGATGAAGCTTCGCAATCTGCGGGTTGCAGAAACCGAAAAGTACGCGCATGTCACGTATTTTTTCAATGGCGGGGTCGAAAAACCTTTTCCCGGAGAGGACCGGATTCTGGTTCCCTCGCCCAAAGTCGCGACTTATGATCTCAAGCCTGAAATGAGCGCGGCAGGGATTGCTGACGCCGTGGTAAAGGCGGTAAACGACAATGCGTTTGATGTAATCATTGTGAACTTCGCCAACGCTGACATGGTTGGGCACTCCGGAAAAATCGAGCCAACGGTGAAAGCGGTTGAAACAGTAGATGCCTGCCTGGGCCGGATCGAACCTGCCGTTCGCGCGCGCGGCGGGGCCATGCTGATCACCGCCGATCATGGCAATGCTGAGATGATGATCGACCCCGTAACCGGAGGCCCACACACGGCGCATACCACAAACCCAGTGCCGTTCATCGTGGTATCCGACGACAGCAAGGACTTCACCCTGAAACCGAATGGCTCGCTCCGTGATATTTCGCCGACCATTCTGGGCATGCTTGGCATTAACGAGCCCACAGAGATGACCGGCCAGGACTTGCGGGTGAAGAGTCACTAAGGGCGCCAGCGGGCCAATCTCATGCGGCACCTCATGCCGCAGTCAATTTTGCGCTGAGCGCCTTTGCCAGCACCTCCACATCGTGCATTTTGCCTTCAGCTTCTTCGGGAAGTTGTGGAACCTTCAAGGCCATTTGGCAGCAAAGCAGGAGTGCGGTGATCGTGTCTTTCAATTCTTGACGTAACGATTGAACCGCATTTTCCCGGGCATCCAGCACCTCACGTTTGCGGCGATCCAGGGCGCAGCGAAACTCTCGCACGACCCGCGCGACTCCCGAGATGGCAAAGTTCGCATAAACGGGAACCGCAGATCCAAGATGTTTGCAGATCACTTCGTCATGATCCAGCCCAGAATCAAGCAGCAGCTGATCCACGATTACAGCCGAAAATTCCTGGGTCTGCAGTTTCTCGATCGCGTCTTCTACCGTAGGGCACAACGCTACCTTTTCTTGACTGGCTTCTTCGAGTGCCTGGGCACAATCCTTGGCTTTCCCTAAAGACGAGAGCAGTAGAATCATACGTGCTGGCTATGCACGCCACGAGCCAAGTTGAAGCATTGAAAACACACACGCTTAGCGGAGGCGAACGGAATGACCAGTTCCGCGTTGGGAATACCAGATTCAAATCAGACGACCTGAATCTGGTACTCCTTGAGTTTCCGGTAGAGAGTGGTTTTGCCTATACCCAAGAGGCGCGCAGCCAGCAGCTTATCGCCGTTCAACTGCACAATTGTGTTGAGGATGGCCTGTTTCTCGAGCTCGGAAATGGGAACGATCTTGCTGGTACCATTCCCCGGAAGTTGGGCGTGTCCGTTCGAGCCCGTGATTGAGCTCGGCAGATCGCTGACTCGGATTTCGTTATTGCTGGTGATAGCACATGCCCGCTCTAAACAGTTTTCGAGTTCGCGCACGTTGCCCGGCCAATCGTAACCTAACAACATTTTCAGCGCGTCGTCGCTCAACCGGTGTTCTCGTCCACAGTCGCGTGACAAACGCTCCAGGAAATGGCCAATGAGGATTGGGATGTCTTGACGACGTTCACGCAGGCTGGGCACGCGCAGGTTCAGTACGTTCAAGCGGAAGTAAAGATCACGGCGAAATGCTCCTTGCGCCACCGCCTGCTCGAGGTTACGGTTAGTGGCAGCAAGAATGCGAACCTCGATTGTAATTCTCCGGGTGCTGCCGACCGGACGAATCTCTTTCTCCTGAATGGCGCGGAGCAGCTTGGCCTGCAAATCAACCGGCATTTCTCCGATCTCATCGAGGAAAACCGTGCCACCCCTGGCCATCGCCAGGAGACCCTCTTTGGCCTGCACGGCGCCGGTGAACGCGCCCTTTACATATCCGAAGAGCTCGCTCTCAATGAGGGTTGGAACCAGAGATCCACAGTCCACGGGAATGAACGGCTTATCGCGTAACGGACCAGAGAAATGAATGGAACGCGCCACCAGTTCTTTCCCGGTCCCACTTTCTCCCAGTACCAATACAGGATGGTTGCTTCGCGAGGCTTTGGCGATCATCCGGTAAAGTTTTTCCATTTCCGGCGCGCCGCCGACAATGCTTCCGAACGCTTGTCTCGACTTGACTCGCTCGCGCAGCACTCGATTCTCGGTCTTGAGCCGCAAATGACCCGCGACGCGGTCTAACAGCATGCGCATCTCATCCATGCTGAAAGGCTTCGTGACGTAATCGTAAGCCCCGTTTTTCATCGCTTGTACGGCCGACTGCACACTGGCCGAGCCAGTGACTACGATTACCTCGGCATCAGAGCGGCGCTGCTTGATTCGCCGCAGTACCTCCAGCCCACCAGTTGCCGGCATTTTTAAGTCAAGCAGCACAACATCCACGTCATTTGATTCAAGCAGTCGCTCGGCGTGGTCGGCTGACTCGGCGACCATTCCTTTGAAGCCCAGTGATCGCGCAACCTCACGGCAAGCTTCGCGTACTGAACGGTCATCATCGACAATCAATAGGTTGAGAAAGTTGTTGCTCTCCACTTCAGGATCACTAATTGCGGCAGCGACAGCAGTGCTCATAAAGTTTTCCTCCGGTTGGGGGTCCGGGATCGCTGGTCTGGTTCTGTTGCCGGCAAATGAACTATCACCCGTGTGCCTTTGCCCGGTTCGCTTTCGATTTCAACCTTTCCTTCTTGTTGCATCACGATGCGACGCACCGTGGCCAGACCCAATCCTGTTCCTTGGCCAATCTCCTTGGTCGTGAAGAAAGGGTCGAAAGCTCGCGCCAGAGTGTTCGCATCCATGCCTACACCCTTGTCCGATATAGCCAGTTCGATTGCGCCGGCGCTGTCTCCCTCTAGAACTGCGGGACCGTTCCGAGTAACGATGGAAATCTGCCCGCCGTATGGCATCGCATCACGGGCATTTAGGACCAGATTCAGGATGATTTCCTGAAGTTCACTGGGATCCATTCTGACGAAGTTGAGGTCGGCGGCGAGATCTAGTTGCAATTCGAGGTTCTCCCCAATCAGACGCGCGAGCAGGGCTCGCATACTTTCGACGACCTGATTGAGGCTAACCAAGGTCGGCTCACCAGTTCCCTGCCTGGCGAGAACCAACAAGTGCTGGATCATGCTGGCTCCCTGAGCGCTGGCTGTGCGGATTTCCTCTGCGTAACGGCGCAAGGAGCTGGACTTAGGGAGCCCTGCCATCAACAAGTCGGAACACAGCACAATTCCCGTAAGCAAGTTATTAAAGTCGTGCGCGACCCCGCTGATGAGCCGCCCGATGGTCTCCATTCGCTGAGCTTCTGATACCTGTCGCGTCGAACAGTCGGTAGCGGCGGGTTTCAATTTAGGCTGGGGTAGCGCGCTCATAAGTACCAGCTGTTCAGGATCAGTCGAACGCCCGCAGGCTCAAACCCATCGAACTGATCGCCTTTCCCTCATCGAAAGTCCAGGAAAAGGATCGATTTCAAGCTTAGGAGCTTCGTCAGCGTGTGACCGTGATGGTCAAACACGACGGCGAAGTCTGTCGGTGTAACCAAAAAGGCAAGGTGCGAAAAGCCCCGAAATGGTCTTTTTTCAATAAGAAGTGCCATTTCGGGAGGAACTCTTGACGGGCTCGAGGCCCACAGTCGGCGGGTTGAGCGCATGGCGATAGGCAGTGGAAATGTTGGTCTCAGCTTGTGCACTGTTGCGACCAGACCCACTCGCCCTTTCGGTTAGCCCTTGTGCATCGGCTTCGCTTGCAGGATGTCCCGACAGACCTAATAATGATGAAAGCCATGAGCGGGGAAAAAGTACTTATCGTTGAAGACGAGGAAAACGAGCGAACCGGGCTGGCGGAGCTGGTTTCTGCCTGGGGATACCGCACGGAGACTGCTCGGGACGGCGCGGAGGGCTTCGAGAAGGTAACGGACTGGTCGCCTGCCATCGTGGTCACCGATCTCAAAATGCCGCGCATGGGGGGCCTGGAGCTTCTCGAACGAATCGCCAACGATAGCCGAACCGTTGCTGTGATCGTCGTTACAGCCCAAGGCACCATCGACAGCGCGGTGCAAGCCATGCGCACGGGAGCTTATGACTACATTACCAAGCCCATCGATACCGATAGGCTGCGGACTATTCTGCAAAATGCCTCGGCTTTGCTCGGAACCAAGACCGAACTGGAGGTGACGCGCCGGAGGCTGCGCGATGCCGGTACACTCGGCAGTCTGGTGGGGTCATCAAAAAAAATGCAGGAGATCTTTCGGCTGATCGAGATGGTTGCTCCCAGTACCGCGTCGGTTCTGATCACGGGTGCCAGCGGCACTGGGAAGGAACTGGTGGCCCGAACGATTCATGAGCTCAGCCTTCGCCGAACAAAAGCCTTTATTGCAATCAACTGCGCGGCCATCCCTGAAACTTTGATCGAAAGTGAGATCTTCGGACACGAGAAGGGGGCGTTCACTGGCGCCCTGGAACGGCGAACCGGCTGTTTCGAACTCGCAGAAGGCGGTACTTTGCTTCTCGACGAAATCGGCGAAATGCCGGTAGCTACGCAAGCTAAGCTGCTGCGCGTTCTCGAAGACCGTACACTGCGCCGCTTAGGCAGCAAAGTCGAAACTGAGGTGGATGTGCGCGTCCTGGCTTCTACCAATAAGGTGCCCGAAGAAGCGGTCGCCCGAGGAGAGCTGCGCAACGATCTCTACTATCGCCTTAATGTCTTCAACATCCAAATGCCGTCTTTGCGGGAACACAAGGAGGACATCCCCGCACTGGTGGAATCTCTTTTGAAAGACATGAGCGCCAAACATGGCCGCAAGGCAGCCGCGGTGAGCGAAGCCGTTTTACATCTGTTTCAGAACTATTCCTGGCCCGGAAACGTTCGTGAGTTGCGCAACACGTTGGAGCGTGCCGTGATCGTGTGCGAAGGGGCGGTCATCGAAACCAAGCATCTGCCGCCCGGTTTCGGCCAACCTACGGTGCGAACCTCCTCGGAGGATCCCGATGCCGTACACCTGGGGGTGGGGACGACAGTAGAAGAAGCGGAAAAGTTGCTAATCCTGAAGACGCTGGAAGCAACCAGCAATAACAAGACGAAGGCTGCGGATATTCTTGGCATAAGCTTAAAGACTTTGCATAACAAGTTAAAGGAGTATGGGAGCGCGCAGGCCGATAAAGAGGAACAGCCAGTTTGAAGTATCAAGCCCGGTTTCGCCTAGGCGATCGACTTGGCCATAGCTGAGAAGCTCAGACACGCGAGGACAACTTAGAATGCGCCGAAAGACCCAAATCGTGCTGGCCATTACTTTCATGGTCGCGGCGCTGGTTACGTTGTTCTCGTACATTTACATCTCTGAAATACTGCGGCAAGAGATCACAAACGCGGCTGAAATCTCGGCAGAACTTACCTCGCAATTAGCCCGTCTTGCCAATAATGCAGTCCCAGACCTGACCAGCACACGGGTAAATACCGATAATCCCAACGCAGTGCGCCGCGGCATTACTTACTACCTTTCCACCGACAACAACCTGAATGCGACCTTGGAGTCGGTGGTCGGGGCTTTTCGGTATGTGTACGATGCATCGATTGTTGATGCCAAGGGTCAGGTAATTCTGCACACAAACCCCGACCTCGTGGGCAAGCTGGTCGCCGAGCGGCCCGAATTTCAACTCCTGCAAAATGCGCGCTTCCGGCGGCAGTTGCGCATGATTTACAACCCGCCGAACATCTATGAAGTCCGCATGCCCTTACAACTGAACAGAGCGCCTTTCGGTAGCGTCCGCCTGGGAATCAACACCGTATTCATCAGGGCCGAACTGACCCCCCGCTTGCGGCGCGCCATCATGTTTTCAACGGTCGCCATGTTTCTTTCCCTGCTCCTGGCAGCCGTGCTCTCCCACATTGCCCTGGGCCCATTGGAGCGCCTGAGCCGCAGCATCGACCGGATCGGCGCGGGCACCCCCGAGCCGATTGCCAATGATGATTCGAGTAAGGACGAATATGGCTTGGTGAGTTTAAAGATCGCCAACCTTGGCCGCCAAATGCGCGATGCGCGAGAGATCTTCTCTGCCTTGAAAGACAATGTCGATCAGGTGATGGCCAAGCTGCAGGATGGCCTGATGCTGTTTACCCGGGATGCGCGGGTTGTTCTGGTCAGTGCCTCCGTCGAGCGGTTCCTGGGGCGTCCTCGAAGCGAACTTTTGGGCCGCACCGTAAGAGAGATCTTCTCCCCTGAATCGCCGTTGGGAACATTGCTGCTTGATGCTTTCCGCCTGAAGCATCGCATCGATCAGGATGAACTGGAAACCGCAAGTGGTAAACGCGTGCAACTCTCCCTCGACTTCATTCAGGAACGCGGCACGCCCATCGGTGCGCTGCTCACCTTGCGCGACGTTGAGTCCGTACGCAAGATCGAAGACGAGATTGAGCTGTCACGTCGTATGTCGGCCAGTGGGCGGATTACACGCGGTGTAGCTCATGAGGTAAAGAACCCTCTGAATGCTATTGTTTTGCATTTGCAACTGTTACAAACCAAGCTGCAAAAGGTCGACCCAGAGACTCGCCGTCACATTGACATTATTGACAACGAACTGCATCGCCTCGATCGGGTAGTACAAATCCTGGTCGACTTTACTCGACCGCGCGATCTTCATCCAGAAGAGATTGATCTCCGTCGTCTGTTAGACGATGTCATTGTATTGGCCACACCTGAGGCGGAAAAGCATGGCGTCAATATCAGTGTGCATTTCGCCAATGAATCGCTCCCCGTGCGGGTGGACAGCGACTTCATGAAGCAGGCCATCCTGAATGTGGTCATCAATGGCGTGCAGGCTATGCCGAGTGGCGGGGCCCTGGAAGTCGCCGCGCGCCGGGACGGAAATGGCAGTGTGATCACCGAAATCCGCGATCAAGGCGGTGGGATTCCACCCGAGGTTCAAGACAAAATCTTCGAGCTGTACTTCACGACCAAAAAGGACGGCAGCGGGATTGGCCTCGCCCAAACCTACCAAGTCATGCAATGGCACTATGGTTCAGTGGATTTCGACTCCGTAGCGGGAAAGGGAACAACTTTCCGACTCTGTCTGCCCACATCGGAGACAGCCGCTGAACTCAACGGCGCCAAGCAACAAAACGTAGCCCAAACTCTCGCGACACCAGCCGATTGAGATTGCTCTACTGTTCGTCTTTGGCGTTCTGCTCAGGTATCTCCTCGGCCCCGGGCATCACTTTTTTCAATGGCGCCTTGCGCTGCTCTTCCAGTTCCGGATGCGGCAGTGGTTTGCGTGGAAGCATCTGATCCCGCATGGCCGCGTTATAGACGAAGATGGCCTCAATAGTCGCTGCTTGTGCCAGATCATCCGCTTGCAGACGCTCGTATACGTCCATATTGGAGTGGTGGGTGCGGGAGCCATAGTCCAGCGGTTCCTGGATGAATTGAAAACCGGGAATGCCTACCGCGTCGAACGTTTCGTGATCAGTGCCGCCGGTGTTCCTCATGCTAAGGGTGCTGACACCAAGATCCTTTAGCGGTTCGATCCATTGCTCAAAGATCGGCCCGATTGCCGCGTTTTCTTGCAGGTACACGCCGCGAATTCTCCCGCTACCGTTATCGACATTGAAATAACCGGAAATTTTTTGCTGGTCCGGTTTGAGCTGGACTGGTCCCGCAGCCTTCCGCAACCACTCCGGGAGTTTGAGCTGGTCTGGTGCCGTCGAAAGCGGAACGAACCCAAAGTGATCTTTCACATAGCCAGCCGAACCGAACTCACCTTGCTCCTCACCGGTCCACAAACCCACACGGATGGTTCGTCGTGGCTTGACCTGCAAAGCATTCAGAATACGCATCACTTCCATGGCGACGACCGTTCCCGCACCGTTATCTGTCGCCCCGGTGCCCGAGGCCCAGGAGTCCAAGTGGCCACCCACCATCACGAGTTCATCCTTGAGCTTCGGATCCGCGCCCGGAATTTCGGCGATGGTGTCGAAACCGTGCTCATGATCGCCGCTAAAGACTGTGTCGACGTTCATCTCGATCGTGACCGGAACATGAGCTTTGAGCAGGCGATAAACGCGGCCATAATTTTCAATCGCCATCACGACTACCGGAAGCGGCGGAGCATGTTCGCGCTGATAACTGAACCACGAGAAACTTCCGTCATCGAAAATTGTTCCTCCGGAGCCGCCTGAATTTTGGCCATCGCGGCTCGGCAGAACGACTGCGATTGCACGCTCCGAGGCTATGAACCCTGCCACCTTGGCTCGCAGTTCCTGCTTCTTGAAGTATTCCATCTCATCGAATTCATGTTCCGGCTTGACCGGGTATTCCGCGATGCGAGCCAGATCCTTCTCATCCAGGCGCTTAAACAGGGGCTTGTCTACTGGTTTCACCTCGCGCATTTCGCCCAGCAATACAATTCGGCCAGCGAGCTTGCCCTTGAACTTGTTTAAATCCTCTTCTTTGCTAACCTCCATCGATATCGCTGGCGCCTTGATCGTCCCGTTAGTGGAAGGCGACCACGGCGCAGCCTGCGCTATAAACACAGCGGTATCAGGCGATGCCATGCGGACCCAGGTATTGATCTGCTGCCAGCCCATTCCGAATTCGCCCCAGTCTTCAAGATGGGCATTGCTGCAACCCATGGCAGCAAACTGTTCGCGTGTCCATTCATTCGCTTTTTTCAAGTTAGGGGAACCGGTGAGCCGGGGGCCGATACCGTCCATTAAGGCCGACGCGTATTCCATGACATGGGAGTGGTGTAATCCTTCATCACGGATGTCCTGGTACATCGTGAGATCGAGGTTCTCTTTGGCCGGCTGTGGAAGTTCGTAAGATGGCTTGCTTGTGTCAGTGGAGGTATTTGTCTTCTTCTCGGCTGCGAAAACCGTCAAACAGACCGCGAGAATAATGCAGATTACAGGCGTTTTCCCCTTCATTGCCCAGTCACCTCGTAAAAGAAAAAAGGCAGCGTAGCAGAAACGTGCGGACTTAACAAATGGGCTGAATTTGAATCAAAGGCGTGGTCGGCCGCCCCCGTGAGCCCATCATCATGTTGGCGGTGACGATGCCCGTTCGTTGGAATGATTTTTCACAGTCGGCCGTCGAGGGTCCGCGCATATTGCCCTCCATGTACGCCAGACCGGGGCAGCGAGTACATGTGCCGACGTGTGCGCAGGACGAACAAACGTGAAGGTCGCGGGCCCGGATAGAACGAACATCGTTTAACTGTTTTGAGTCCCGCCAGATACTCAGAAACTTTTGTTTTCGAATGTTGCCGCAAGGCAGGGGAAACTGCACGCAGGGAAACACATCGCCATAAGGCGAAATGTAACAAGCCGTATGTCCTGCGCTGCAAGGATAGCCGTCCATGATATCGTCGCCGGGCGGCGGTGGGGGCGCGCAGAATTCCTCAACGTCTCCCACCAGCGTTTCTTCGCGGAAGACTTTCCTAAGCTCAGACCCTTCAATGCGCAAATCGAGGATCGATTTATCGCCATCCATTTTCGGCGTGATCGTTGGATCGAGAGTGTAAGGAACTCCCAAGTCGCGGGCCAGCGCCATTACGCCTGTGTGGTCTGACAGATTTACTGTCGTGAGCACATTTGCAATTACCACCTTAAGTTGTTGCGATTTCAGAAAGCGGATCGCTTCGACGGTGCGCCCATGTGACCCTGGGATCTTGGTGATTGCATCGTGGACCTCTGGGCGATGTGAATAAACGCTGATCTGAATCTGCTCGACATCCAATTCGCGTAGCCGTTTCGCCTGCACCTCGCGAACCATTACCCCGTTCGTTTTCACTTTGACGTTGAACAGCAGGCCTCGTGCACATTCGACGATTTCAAAGAAATCGCGGCGCATCAGAACCTCGCCGCCGCTCAGGGTCAGAAAAAAAACGCCGGCGTCGGCAAGCTGAGTCAATAGGTCACGAATTTCTGGGAGCGTCAGTTCGCCGTGGTCGTCGTGATCGAGATAACAATGTACGCAGCGCTCGTTGCAGCGGTAAGTAATATCGAGATGCACGCTGAGCGGGATCCCCAGTGCTAGCGCCTTTTGATTCGCTTCAAAAAGCAGGCTCATGCTGGTATCGGCGGCAAAGGAGACGCCTCTATGATCGGTTGGTCTGAGATACGAAGTATGCCGTGTTCCGCAAGGTCCTTTACGAACTGCTCGGCGTCGGTTTGAGCTTGGACATGTCCAACGTCAAATTCCGCACAGATTGTCCGAGTGATGATTTCGGAAAGTGGGGTCCGCCCATCGGCGGCCTGCCAAATTGCGGTGCCGACTTGGTTCAATGTGAAAAAGGTGGAGTCCACCGCCGACATGATCATCATCTCGCCACCGACGAGGCGCGCCGCAATTGCCGAACTTCTCGCGATGTAGTGATCGGAAATGAATGCCCTCTCGTTTAAGCTATTATGTTCCACACACGCTCATCTGGGAAGAAAGTCAAGCGGCGCACAGGTACCTGGTTTACAAACTCGCAGGCAGAGTCAAAAACTCGTCTCACTAAGCTCTGGTCTTGCGCAAAAAATAACATGTTTCTTAAGATTGAACGCAATGCTTCGCTTCGATCGATGTCCTCTGTTCGATTATCCGGCCCTTTGTTCAACAGAAAAACTGACTGAATCGGAGCTGAAACGTTCTGCCCCGCTCGCGCCAGTTCGCCGCTGAAGGGCGTCCCGCAGGCGAAGTACTTCCCCTCTTTTCGAACCACGTAGGAAATTTCGTCACTGAGAAGCGTGGCCTCGGCAGGAGCGAGCCGTGCGATCGTGGTCTTCCCAGCCCCCGAGATCCCGGTGAAGAGAAATGCGCGGCAGCCGCGAAGCGCACTGGCTGCATGCAGCAAAAATCCGCCCTGATCAGCGAGAACGAGGCTATGAATGATTCGCAATACGGAATCAATGGCGTACGGGCTGGAAAGCTGACGAACGATACCTTGTCCACTAGCAGGGTTCCAGCGGGCATGAAAATCGCCGCGCTGCAAGAACCAGTCCTGACCGCGCAAAGTAACTTCCAAATCCCGGTCCAGATCGCCGACAGCGACAGGCTTGATCAATTCGACTTCGAGCTCAAGCTGTTGTGGCTGGGAGGAGGTAATGAATCCGTTATAACGCTGAACGAGCAAGCGATGGAATTCCGGGTCATCAGTGTGAAGGGCGACTGCGGTTCCGCCGATTTCTAGTGTCAGCGGCTTGATTCCAGCAATGGCGCTTGCTGCCGTCATGACCGTGACGCCATGGTATGGCTTTGTCCGTGAGTTATGTCGTCATGCAACCGATGAGTGCGCCACGCCAAATATGCACGCTGCGCAACTCGTCTACAGATTCGCGAACGGCATAGCACCGCCGCAAGAAAACGACGCAGGACGGGAAGAGAGCTATCAGGCGCGATGGTTTGTTCGTGGCGGTGAATTTCCAAGACCTTTCCCAGGACGTCTTCACAGCGAACTGCTGGATCGTTCTGCGGCATGGCGTCGCCGCGAGTAATCCAATGCGAACCGTCTTTTTGCACGAGCCGATGGACCCGAATGCCTTGTCCCGTATCAACGAGCACTACATCGCCGGACGCGAACCGATCCGATGGCATGCCTTTGATGACCAGAGCGTCTCCCGGCCAGATCGTCGGAAGCATGCTGGTTCCGAACGCCTTGAGTCGGACCATCCCCCGAGACCGCAAGACTTTAGTGGTTAACTCCAGTTTTTGCCCCTGAACTGCCGTGTTTCTTTCGATGTCTCGAGGCGCATACATCCATCGGCAGTCTACAAGAGAGGTGCTACTGATGGGATTGTGAGTGTTTATTCCTCTTCACGATGGCGTTCTAAATGTCACTGATATTTGACTGCAGCGCCTCTGTCGTGTGGAGACCGCACTCGGTCTTTGCGAAGCCGGGCCATCGCCCCGCCCGAGGGTCTTCGCCCGGGCTTATGGCTCTCGTGCAGTACGTGCACCCAATACTGGGATAGCTTCGATCATGTAAGACGTTGTAAGGGACGTGATGCTCATGGATGTATCGCCAGACCTGTTTTGAACTCCAATCCACCAGGGGGTTGATTTTGATAAGGCCGAACTTTGCGTCCCATTCAACCTTCTGCGCATTTGCGCGGGTGGATGTCTGGTCGCGGCGAATGCTTGATATCCAAGCCCGCAGTTCGCCAAGCTTTCTTCGGAGTGGCTCGACCTTTCGCAATTCGCAGCAGTGATCGGGATTGCGCGCCCAGAGCCCTGGACCGTGCGTTTCCTCCTGTTTCTCCGGAGAGAGCAACGAATACACTCTTTCAATCTTGATCCCGTAGCGCTCCTCGATCTGATCCATCAGATTGTAGGTTTGCGGGAACAGAAACTCTGTGTCGAGCGTAAACACGCGAAAGTCGCGCTGCAAGTGCGATGCCATGTCGATAAGTACCATTCCTTCCGCGCCGAAGGCAGAGGAGATGGCAAGCTCACCGCGAAACCTCTTGAAAGCCCAGTTCAGGACTTGCTCCGGCGTCCAGTTCTCCGCTAGAAATTGAATACTCGCCAGTTCGTGGGTCACGCGACCCCCTCGTTGGTCTTGAAGTCGAGCAATTCAGCCAGCCCCTGCCAAACGTCGCCCGACTTCAGGCCGTTATAGCTCGATTGCGAGAAAGAATCGCCTGCCAATTCTTGAGCGAGATTTACCACGTTTCCGACGATCAGGAGCGCAGGGCTGGGGAAATCTCTTCCCTCATTGAGACGCGCCAGAGTTGTGGTCGCAATCTCCTCATGGGCCGTTGTCGCGGCCGAAATCACAGCACACGCGGTTTCCTCAGAAAGTCCCGCGTGCGTGAGCCGAAGTGCAAGGGCGGCGTAGTTGTGGCCAGGCATGTAAATGGCAAGCGTGGCGCCGCTCGAGACCAGCTTTTTCCAGTCAACGCCCTCATGCTCCTCGGCGGTGTGGCCGGTAAGAAATATCAGTGCGTGCGAAATGTTTCGGTGCGTCAGGGGAATCTGAGCAGCGGCCGCAGCGCCCAAAGCCGCGGTAACGCCCGGCACAATTTCGAACTCGATGCCGGCTTTCCGAAGTGCTTCAATCTCTTCTCCACCGCGGCCAAAAATCAGCGGATCACCGCTCTTGAGCCGAACCACCTGCAATTTTGATTCAGCGAGAGTAACCAGGAGGAAATTGATCTCCGCTTGAGTAATGTTCTTTCTGCCATAGCGCTTTCCCACCCTGTAAAGCTGGGCCGCGGGCGATGTCAGTTTCAAGATTTCGCTCGAAACGAGATCATCGTATAGAACCGCGTCTGCGCTCTTAAGAAGGCGAAGAGCTTTCACTGTCAGTAGATCCGGATCGCCGGGTCCCGCACCGACCAGGTATACCTTGCCTTTCATGCTGCTTCTCCTTGGGGCTTCTGCGTGCGCCTGGCCGAAACCATCCTTTCGAAAGCCTCCTGGCTCGCCAGTGACTGCAACAGAAACCGTTTTTCTTCGGGGGCCAATCCGCTCTGCAGCACTTCACGCCTGGTTTTCCCAAGGGCCGCTACCCACGCGGCGTATCCTGGTCCGAATTGCCGCTCCAATTGCTGCCGCAGCTTTTGTGCCAAGGATGGGCTTTGGCCTCCGGTAGAGATTGCGATCTGCAGGTCGCCGCGCTGAACCACGGCGGGATAAAAGAAATCACATTGTTCCGGCACATCGACCACATTGCACAGAACACCGCGTGCACTTGCTTCCCGGAATATGAGTTCGTTGACCGAGCTTGACGACGTGGCTACGACAACCACGAAGACCCCCTCCAAATCGCGAACCGCAAAAGCTCGCTCCTCGAAAGTGATTGCACCGGACTTCACCCATTCCTGCACGCGTTCGGTGGCATGAAGCGCGACCACACGAACTCTCGCGCCAGTGTTCAGTAAACCTTCGATCTTGCCCTCAGCCATCTTTCCGGCGCCAACTACAAGAACCTTGCGCCCGGCCAGCTTTACGAAAATTGGAAACAGCCGCTCCATGCACTAACCCTCCAAGCCACGCGGCACTGGGCCTTGCGGAAGATCGCGAATGACGGCCACAACCGCCTGGCCCGCAAGGAAACCGCGCAGCTCCTCATCGCCATGGCGGGCGAAAAACCGTCGCAGGTTCTCACCGGGTAAACGAGCCGTCATATACGTGCTTAGCAATCGCTCGATTGCGTCCGGCACATCAGCCGCGGTACAGCGATACCCGATCGGACGGGCAATGCCCTGGTTCCGGCCGACCGCGCCGCCCACGCAGAAGTAATAGGCGTCGACCATTCGGCCATCAACTTTCAGCTTCTTGCCTTCAATCCCGATGTCGGCAATCCAGTGCTGACCACAACTGTTGGGGCAACCAGTGACGTGCAGCTTCAGGTCTTGATCAAACCCGGGTAGCCTGTCTTCGAGCTCCTGCACGAGCCAGCGCGAAAAACTCTTGGTTTCCGTAATCGCCAGCTTGCAGAATTCCGTACCACTGCAAGCGACGGCGCCGCGCCAGAAGGGCGAGGCTTCAATCCGCAACCCGACCGCATCGAGCTCCCTCGCCAATGCGCCGGTATCGTGACGCCGCACATTCACGATCAAAAGGTTTTGCATGTTGGTGGTCCGCAGGTCTCCATCGGCAAAGCGATCGGCTAACTCTACTGCCACCTGCATCTGCTCAGGATGGATTCGGCCCCGAAGCACAGCAGCTCCGACGTAACAATATCCGGCCTGTTTTTGCGCATGGATACCGACGTGGTCGCGATAGGCATCAACAGGCGCTTGCTCTTCCGCCGCAGGCTCGAGCGAAAATCCAATTCGCTTCTGCAGTTCCCGGAGAAAATCGTCCGCAGTCCAACGGTGCCGCAAGAACAGGAATTTCAGGCGTGCCCGCTCCCGGTGTTCCCGAAGATGGTCCGAGTCACGAAAAATTTCGGCTATGCCCTTCACCACCGGCAGCACCTGGTTCCACTTCACAAAGGCGTTCAAGCGGGCGGCCAGATATGGCTCAGTCGAAAGCCCGCCGCCGACGCGCAAAGAGAATCCAATTTCATCTCTCCCGCCGTATGTACGACGAACCGCAGTGAGGCCGATATCATTGATCTCTGGATAGGCGCACCAGACCGCGCATCCGCTGACGGAAATCTTGAATTTGCGCGGCAGGTTGTAGAACTCGGGATTGCCCGCCAACATCCGCGTAACTTCAAGCGCCAGCGGAGACGCATCGCAGATCTGTTCTGCGTCGACGCCAGCCAATGGGCAGCCCGTGACGTTGCGAGTCACGTCGCCGCAGGCGCCCATGGTGTTCAGACCACAATTCGCGAGCGCGTCCAAGACTTCCGGGAGGGCCTCGATGGTGACCCAGTGAAGCTGGATGTTCTGCCGGACCGTGATATCGGCAACCCCGCGCCCATACTGCTTGCTGAGCGCGGCAATCGTTCGCAGCTGGTTGGAGCGCAAGATGCCATTCGGGATGCGGATACGAACCATAAAATAGGGCAGGGCTCGGCCTTCGCCGTTCTGCCCGCCGATCACACCAACGCCATCTCCCTGGGTGTAAACGCCCCACCACCGTAGATAAGTTCCTAGCCACTCGGGCGGGATGGAACTGAATCCTTCGCGCGCAAAACCGCGGATCGCATCGAGCGCTTCCCACGGATTGATCTCCCGTTTTAAGCGTTCCACGCGCTGCGCCTTGGTTTC
>Ga0187778_10000647_pt1 | contig 24760 bp, 18 predicted proteins | sample 1015_Q2_SP5_20_M_FD_132418 | JGI IMG/M metagenome (GOLD analysis project Ga0187778, IMG submission 132418) | Tropical peat soil microbial communities from peatlands in Department of Meta, Colombia - 1015_Q2_SP5_20_MG | ecosystem: Environmental > Terrestrial > Soil > Wetlands > Peat | place... | reverse complement strand
TCGCCCGGTTGCACGTCGAACGAAAGCCGGTCAACCGCGCGCACTTCGCCGAACCGTTTGCCCAATTCGGATACGACGATAGCGGGAGCTGAACTCATCGCGGCCCTCATTTGACCTGGAGGTAGGCGTCGGCCGGCATGCCGGGCTTCAGTTCGTGGTTCGGATTTTCGACGTCGATCTTGATGCGATAGACGAGCGTCACGCGTTCCTTTTCCGTTTGCACGCTTTTCGGCGTGAACTCCGCATCGGACGCGATCACAGAAACGCGGCCTCGATAGTTTTTGCCGGGATAGGTGTCGGTTCGCACGTTCACGGTCTGCCCCCACCGGACTTTCCCCAGGTCCGTTTCCGGCAGGTATACGCGAAGCCAGATGTGATCGAGATCGGCGAGAGTGATGATCGGCGTTCCGGGTGACACGACTTCGCCGAGTTCGGCTTCCCGAACCAAAATAACGCCGTCAAACGGCGCGCTCAGAACTGTATAGCCCAGGCGAATCTCGGACATTCTAAGGTTCTCGCGCGCTTGTCGGACGTTCGCTCGGTCGACGTCCAGCTCTTCCTTGCGTGTGCCTTCAACGAGTTCGTTCAGAATTTCCTGTGCGCGCTCGTAGGTGGCCTTCGCGCGAGTTACGTTGGTGGCAGCCTGATCGCGGGTCTGCCCGGGAATCTCATCTTTTTCGTATAACGCCTGATAGCGCTCGTAGTCTTTTGTCTTCTGGTCGAGATCCGCTTTGGCGTCGATCACGTTTTGCTTCGCGGCCTCGACATCCTGCCAACGGCTGCCCGCCAGCCCTAGCACAAGCTGTCGATTTCGAACGTGCTGCGTGGCTTCGTCGGTCATAACCTGCTGTCGGTAATCGTCGCTGTCGATCCGCGCCAAGAGATCGCCCGTCTTCATCGACATCCCTTCGTCGACAGGCAGCTCGACAATGCGTCCAGCCACTTTGAAGCTGACCAAACTCTCGTGGGCCTCGATATTGCCCGAGAGCTTTAATTGATTAGCTGGGTGCCGCTCGTTGAGCCACGCGTGATAAACGCGAACTCCGGCCACTGCGATCACTACAACGATAGCGATGATGATGAGCGCGCGTTTCATGGCTGATTTACGCCTTTCTGGCCTGCTGCACTGCCGGTTGACGCGGCAAGGCCGATGTATTTCCCGTAGTTTTTCTCTGTGGCTCCCAGCGCGCGAGCCAGCGCTGCTACCGCATCTTCATGCTGTGCGACGGCTGCAATGTGATCGTCTTGTGCGGCAGTGAGAGCGTCCTGAGCAGTGATAACTTCGATGTTGTCGGTGATCCCGTTTCGAAAGCGATCCTCGGCCAGCGTCAGCTCGCGTCGGGCCAAATCGAGATTCGCTTGCGTGACGCTCACTTGTTGCTCAGCTGAGTGAATATCGAGCACGGCTTTACGGAGATCCTGCTCGATGCTTCGCTCAAGATCGTCGATTTGCGCTTTCAAACGCTCGGCTCGGCTTTCAAGCTGCTGCTTCTCTCCGGTGCGATCCTTGTCGAAGATGGTGATCGAGACCACTCCTTCGATTCCGCCGCTCGAAGGCATCGAGCCGAAGTTGCGGCCCGCCGCGCCGTAGTTGCCATTCACCGAAAACGTAGGCAAGTAGCGCGCGTGCGATGCCTTTTGCTGCTCGACCAATGATTGCTGCTCGCTGAAGAGGGCGCGATAGTCATCGCGAGCGGCGAGGGCCCCGGGGAGCACTTGATCGATATCGGGGGTGTCGATGTGCCGGAATTGGAGCTTTTCTGCAAGCTCCAGCGGCGTGCCCGGGCTGAGCCCGAGAAATCTCGCCAGGGCGAGCAATGAGGTCTGATAGTTGTTTTGGGCGACGAGCAGAGATTGTTGATCGCGAGCCAGCTCCACTTGCGCCCGAACGACGTCGATCGCGGTCGCTAGTCCTTGATCGTGCTGATCGTTGGCCAGCTTCTCCAGGATTTGCGACGTTTGCACTCGAGACTGCGCCGCCTCGATTTCCGCTTCCGCCGTCTCGGACTGGAGGTAGAGTCCGGCTGCCTCACGCACAATCGCGTCTCGCGTGTCTTGGTAACTCAGCCGCGTGGCGTCCTCCTGTCGAATGCTGGCCTTCCAGTTGTGATAGGCCTGGCGGTCCACGATCGATTGTGACGCGAAGACGCGAAAATCGTAGTAGGCATACGGTCCGACCGTCTTCGGAATGCCCGGGAACGACAATCCCTCGATGCTGAGATTGTTCTTGAGCAAGTTTGCAAGAACATCTCCGCTCGCGTGAGGAAGCAATGCGGCCAGGTTTCGCGTACGGGCGCCCTCGGCCTCGCTTATCTCGGTGGCCGAAATCTGGATGTTGACGTTTTTCTTCAGCGCCAATTGGATGACATCTTGAAGCGTCAGTTTCTGCGGTGTCTGTTGCGCTCCGGCTCGCGTCGCCGATGCAGCCAGCGCGAGGCAGACAGCGACTAGAAATCTCCGTTGCCATTTCATGCCGGCTCTCCCTCACGCAAAACTGTCGCCTCTTTGGAGGCGTTTGTTCGAGCGGCTGCGCGGAGCCCGCGCAGCACGAAATCAAGATACGCTTCGCGATATGCCTCCAGGTCGACACCGTGCCGCTTGCCAAACAAAAGGGTCCATACGACCGCAAGGATTGCAGGCGCAGCCAAAATCTGTGGGAAACTCTTCACTGCAGTTGCGGAGAATTCCCCCGATGCGATGCCTTTCTCCACGACGAACCCGATCGCCGTCGCGCCCGGCGCGATGATCTCTTGATAAAAATTTTCAGAGAGCTCGGGAAATCTTTCGCCTTCGGCGATCAACAAACGGAGAAGCGCGCGCGCCTTCTTGTTTTCGACGATTTCAACATACAGGCGTGAGAGCAAGTCCCGCAGCGCGATCTGGCTCCCGCCCGCGAACTGCAAGGGCTGGGCTTCGACGTCGGCTTGAACGGGGTGGATCAGGCGGCACAAAACCGCGCGAAATAGCGCTTTCTTGTCGCGAAAGTGCAAGAAGATGGTTCCCTTCGCGATGTTCGCCCGCTTTGCAACATCGTCCATGCGGGCGGCGTCGTAACCATTCGCGGCAAACACCTCAAAAGCCGCATCAAGGATCTGGGCGTGTCGCTCTGCTTGCTGGGAGCGCTTTCGACCGGCTTGTTTGGTGCTCTTCATCTGCCTGTCCCGTAGCTACTGCCAGTTCCGGAGTGAAACTGACCAGTCAGTCAGTACGGCGACAGTGTAGGTTGGGTGCGAAAAACACTCCGTGACTGCGCACACACGTCGTCGTGACGCAGGTCACATGGGAATCAGCGCTCCAGGAGATCGGTAAGATGATCGACCAAAATCGAGAGAATCGTGCCTTTGAAGTAGAAGTCGCAGATGGTCTGCGACAGCTGAAACCGACCGGACTTAGATGCGAGTCAGCGCAGTGGCTTCGTCATCGGCGAGATCAAGAATGTTGTCGAGGCGAACCATCTTCAAGAGCATCTGGACGCGCTTGTTGGGTGCGAAGAAGGTGCACTTTCCTCCAGCGCGTTTCAGTGTCGTGAAGGCTCGCACAAGGGCACCTATTCCGGAACTATCAAGATCTGAGACTCCGGCTAGATTTACAGCGATGTGCGTCGATCCGGCATCGACGAGTTTCTGAACCTGGTCGCGGAAGCTTTCTTGCGCTTCGCCTAACTTCAAAGCGCCGTCGAGATCGAGGATCGTTGCCGCTCCCGCCGTGCGAATTTTTATGTTCAAGTGTCCTCTCTATTGCGAGTAAAACTAACTGAAATACTTTCGTGGTTCAAGGCCCGTCGAGCGAGTTTCTTGACGCGCAAGCGCCGCATTTGCTAGGCTTCGCCAGCCGCTCTCGTCCCACGCGGGGTTTCAAATCGCGACGCACGAGCGGGCATTTCCCGCCTCGGGAGAGTCATGGAACTTTCTGCCGCGCTCTTAGAACTCGCGAGCGTGTCTCTTGCCTGCCGCGATCAAGACACTCTTCTGAAGAATTTTGCCGCGCGGGTGGGATCTACTGTCAGTGCCAGGGGTGTGCTCGTCTGGCTGAACGGAACGGACGCCGGGCTCTCTTGCCGGATGCGTTGGAATGAAGCGGGCGAACGCTTCGCTCCTGCAGATGACGGTGCAGCTGACGATTTGCTCTCCGAAGTTTTCGAATCCGGCGAAACGCGCCGGCTGGGACCGAAGCAGCTTTCCGCAAAAGCGTTAGCCCATCTCGACGACGCAAGTCGGTCGCGCGTGAAATCCGCGCTATTTGCAACGCTCCCGGGACCCGAAGGCCCCGCAGGAGTGGTCGAAGTTCTCACCAAGCAGTCGGGCGAATTCACGGCTGACGATGTGCGATTCGTCGAAGAAGCCAGCCGGCTCGCAGGCAGCGCGCTTACGAATCTCGAGGCGATCGAGGCCGAACGCCATTCGAATTTCGCGACCATGGAGCGTTTAACAGCGCTCTACGATCTCGGGCGCACCTTTACCTCGACACTCGAGCTTGCGGAATTGGTTCCAGTCGTCGCCGAGAAAATTCGCGACATGCTTGGAGCGGGCGCCTGCAACGTCTGGTTGATGGCTTCGGGTTCCCACGAATTGCATCTGGCGGAACAGGCTGGCGAGGATTCGAGTGTCGAGAAGGGAGCGAGAGTTTCGTCGAGCGGGGGACTTCTCGCGGAAGTGGCCCAGCAGGCGAACGCGAAGCTCGTGGAAGATCCCGCGAACGAAGCGGGATTGGCAGAACGCGCAGAGTCCGACGGCGATTTTGTCATCGAGCGCTGGATGGCCGCCCCGCTGCGCAAAGGCGACGAAGTGCTCGGCGTGGTTGAGCTTGTCAACAAGGCGGACGGAACTTCCTTCGATGAAGATGATCTGTTCTTGCTTGCGAGCGTATGCGAACAGGCCGCTGTTGCTGTGCACAATGCGAATCTGCTCGAGTCCGAGCGCAAAGCCCACGTACTCGACGCGCTTCTGAAAATCTCTCAAGAAATCACGTCCACTCTGGATCTCGACCACGTTCTCACGACAGTCGTTCACCAGGCAGGATCTGTCGTGCCGTTCGACAAATGCGTGATCGGATTTTTCGACCGCGGCCGATTCATGCTGGGCGCTGTTTCTGGCGAAGCCGAAGTCCCGAAAACGCGCGAGATGGAGGACCTGTCGCAGCGGCTTGAGTGGGTCGCTACGCGCAGCGAGGCAGTTGCTGCCGATCATCACGAGGACGGCTGGCAGGCCGAACCGGAAGAAGCGCAGGCGCAAATCGTATCGTTCCTCGAGAAGAACGAATACGGTGGGTTTTACGCCTTGCCGCTTCGGGATGAGCAAGGCGCGCTAGGTGCAATCGCGTTACTAAGCGGCGAAGCCGATTTCCTCAATGACAACCAGAAGGAAACGCTTGCGATCCTGGCGAGCCAGACGACTGTTGCGATTCGCAATGCGCAGCTGTATCAGCAGGTACCTCTCGCTAACATCCTTCAGCCGCTGGCGGAGCGAAAGAAAAAGCTGCTCTCTGCGCTGCCGAAGGGGCGTTGGCGCGAGTACGCCGAGCGCGCCGGTATCGTCGCAGCGGCATTGATCCTCATTCCGTGGCCGATGCGCGTGGGCACGGATGCGACCGTCGTTCCTGCTCAGCGGCGGGTTGTCAGCTCGATCGAAGGTGGAGTGGTGCAGCGCGTTTACGTGCGTGAAGGCGATGCTGTCCAACCGGACCAGTTGCTCGCTCAACTAGACGACAGCGACGATCTCGTGCAGCTCGTACAGGCGCAGGCCGCGCTGGCGCAAGCCCGCCACGATCTCGCCGAGGCTGAATTCCGGAACGATGGTTCAGCGGCCGGGCAGGCGAAAATTCGTGTCGATCTTCACGCCGTGGAAGTCCAGCTGCAGCAACGGCGCGTCGATGGATCGCAGCTGCGCGCTCCTATCGCAGGCACGATCGTCACGCCGAAGGTTGAAGAACGCACGGGCACAATGGTCAAGGCCGGCGAACCGTTCTGCGAAATAGTGGAAGCCGACCAAATGGCCGCGGAGATGAGCGTGCCGGAAAGCGACTTGGGCTTGGTCCGTCCGGGACGAAATGCAACGCTCAAGCTAAACGCGTTTCCGACTTCTACTTTCGAAGGTACTGTCGACCGGATTGGCACTCAAACAAAGGGCGATGCGGGGCAGCAGTATTTCCTGGTGCGAGCGGTCTTCGAAAATCGTGGCGGCCTCGCGAGAGACGGCATGGTTGGGCGCGCGCGGATTCGCGCCGATGGAGGATGGTTCGACAGCGGGTGGTATCCGGTCGGATATGTACTTGGGCGCGATCCGTCCCGATGGCTGTGGCAAAAGATTTGGGACTGGCTGCCGTAGGAAAGGAGCCAAAATGACGAAGCGCGGCATGCTCTTGTTCGCCGCAATGATCGGGCTGGCCGCCGCTGGATGCGGAGATTCATCGGTGACGTCATCGTCGCACGCGGCTCCGATGCCCTCGAGCAGTTCGCAGCCAGTGGTTCAGACTCCGTCGGTTCCTCCTGCGAACCCTGCGCCACCCGCCGAAGTGCTGAGTGTTCTATCGGTCGAGCATCAGGTCGATGTCGCCACGCAGCGTGATGGTGTCGTCGTCGCGGTTGCCAAGGACGAAGGCAGCGTGGTCAACAAGGGCGATGTGCTGGGACAGCTCGATGACCGCACCCTTCAGATTGAGCTTGTTAAGGCGCGTGACGATCTGTTGGTTGCGCAAAACAACGTGAAGTACAAGGAAGCGGAGCTGAAGGCCAAGTCTGCGGCGTTCGACCGCCAGCAACAGCTTCGGAATCTCGGACTATCAAGCCAGGCCGATCTCGAAGCCGCCGATTTCGAGGCCAAAGGGGCCGAGTACGACCTGCACGGTTGGGAAGCAATGGCCGAAAGCAGCCAAGCTGAGATCCGCCGCCTCGAGCTTGAGATCGACCAGACCCGATTGCGCGCACCGTTTTCCGGCGCGGTCGTAACGCGATACATCCGGGAGGGTCAGGAGGTCGCAAAAGGTGACAAATGCTTCCGGGTCAGCCAGCTTGGGCCGCTTCAGGTACAATTTCAGGTTGCCGAAACCGCGGGCCCTCGGCCTAGGGATGGGGCGCTTGTGCATCTCTCGCTTGTTGAGGATTCGGGGCGCTCGTTGACCGCTCGAGTCGTGAAGGTCAGCCCGATCGTCGATCCGGCGAGCGATAGCTATAACGTCACCGCCGAGCTGACTGGCAAGGGGCTATGGGATCTTCGTCCCGGAATGGCTGTGCGAGTGGTCTGGTCTGGCACGGGCCGCTCTACGCCCTAGCGAATCGACCCATGCGTTTCGGACCCACCAGCTTCCGCGCATCCAGCATCCTCGCCAAGGGATTGCGCCGCCCAAAATTCCGGACCGAATTGCGCGTGAGCGAGCAGACCCTCCTCGGGGAAAAGAGCTACGTCGTCAAAGTTCCGGAAACCAATTCTTACAATCGCTACGGTGCGACCGAATATGAACTTCTGACGCTGTGTGACGGGACGCGGACAGCGGCGGACGTGGCGGCTGCGTGGAATGAGCGCTATCCCGATAGCCAGCTCGACGAAGCGCAGGTCTCGGAATTCTTGGACGGCGTCGAGTCCGGCATGTGGGAGCAATCGCTCGGAGAAAAGAACCTCGCAGTACTCCAGCGAATCCGCGACGACAGAAAGAGCCGCCTGGACCAGTCGAGCATGCTTTACCTCACATTCAGGGCCTGGGACCCCAATCGAACCCTCGAGGAACTGGACCCGTACCTCGGATGGTTGTTCACGCGCGGTTTTGTGATCTTCTCCGTGCTTTTGTTCATTGCGTCAGCCTACCTACTGGCAGGGGACTGGGCGCGCGTCGAGAGCGATACGGCCGCGCTGTATACGTTCGCGGGCAAAACGGCCTACGACATCTGGATTTTCTGGATTCTCCTGTTTGCACTAGGCGGAATTCACGAGTTCGGCCACGGGCTCACGTGCAAGCACTTCGGCGGTGAAGTCCATCAGATGGGATTCATGCTCATCTACTTCACGCCGGCCTTTTATACCGACACGACGGACAGCGTCCTCTGCGACCGATCGAGCCGCCGGCAGTGGGTGCTTTTCGCAGGGATCTGGATCGAGCTGGTCGTCTGCGGAATCTGCGTCTTCATCTGGCGATTCACCGTGCCAGGCACATTTATCAATGATCTCGCGTACAAAGCTCTGCTCTTGAGCGGAATCCAGGGAGCGCTTCTGAACCTGAACCCACTGATCAAGGCGGACGGCTACTACGCTCTCTCGGAATTTCTCCACGTGGATAATCTTCGCGAAGAGTCGTTCGCATTTCTGCGAAGCTGCTTTCGAAAATACGTCCTTCGCGAAGATATAGAACTCACGGCGACCACGCGCCGTCTGCGTCGCATTTATTTCATCTTTGGTATGACGGCCATCGTCTACAGCACCTTGCTCACGATCCTGGCTGTGGTGTTCGTTAGGAATGTTTTCGTCAGCAAATTCGGCAATTGGGGATATGTACTCACGCTGGGCGTGGTCTATCTCTTTTCCCGGAAAGGTTTGCGCAAGGTTGTGCCCCAGGTTCGCGCCTGGTGGCGCGAGAAGCAGGAGGAATACATGGCGTGGAAAATGACGCGCGCGCAAAGTCTTGGAGGACTGGGAGTGGCGCTCCTGCTTTTGATTCCGCCGGTTCCTTCGCGAGTCGCCTCGGACTTCGTCTTGCAGCCCGGAAGAGATGCGCACGTGCGCGCCGAGGCGTCCGGGGACGTGCGCCAGGTTTTCGTCAGGCAAGGGGATCACGTGGAAGAGGGCCAGCTGCTCGCGACGCTTCAGAATCCCGAGATCGAGGCGCGCTCTCAAGCGCTCGCTCAACAGCTTGCGCTCGCTAACAGCAACGTCCGACTGGCCCAGGCTCGTGCCGGCCAAGAGATGATTGGGGCCGCGCTCGCGGCTCAGGCCAGCCTTCAAGAGCAGTGGAGCGTTGCTCAAAAGAAAGCCGATGCACTGACGATTAGGGCACCATTTGCTGGAATCGTTTCAACCCCGGGACTTGAGCAGAAGACAAGCGAATACATTTCGGCTGGAGACGAATTCTGCGAGATCGTCGACCGTACGACGATGAAAGCGCGGATTTTAGTGCACGATTTCGAACTCGAGGACGTAGCGGCTGGGGCTCATGCGCAGTTGAAGGTGGTCCCGTACCCCTACCGCACCTATGCGGGGCGCGTCGACCGAATTCTGCCGGCTGCGGCCCAGGACCGGCCCGTCGCCCAGCCGCAACAGCTCACGCGCCTTGGCCAGGACCTGACGAACTATTTTGCGGTCGTCATGGAATTTCCGAATCCCGATGGCTCCCTGACCGAAGGAATGACGGGGACAGCGAAAATCTCCGGTAAAACCCGCCCACTTGCATGGCTAGCGGCGCGTGGCGCGTGGCGTTGGGTGCGCTCGCAAATCTGGTGAATCCGTAGCGCTGCGGAGCATTGTTAGCGGACTGAAACGCCGTTCGTCCTACAGGCCGTGCTTTCGGCAGAGATAGTTCAAGCGGTTACGATCCACTCCGAGCAAACGGGCAGCTTCGGCCTTTCCTTGCCTGGCCTGTTGCAGTGCTTCTTGCAGCCAGCGACGCTCGTAAGCTTCCAACTCTTTGTCGATATTGATTCCTCCGGCGGGCAGGTGGAATCGCCCTTTCAAATCGCGGCTGACTGCCTGCACGATTTCAGGGGGCAGATCGCTCAAAGCGATGGAATTGCCGTCGGTCATCACAACGAGCCGCTGGATCGCATTCTCCAGCTCCCGCACATTTCCTGGCCATGAATAGCGCTTAAGGGCGAGAAGGGCATCGGCTTCGATGTGTTTTACTGGCACGCCGTTTGCCGCGCAGTACACGCCGATGAAGTAGTCGGCTAGAATGGGAATGTCTTCGACTCGCTCGCGCAACGCCGGCACGAAGATCGGAACTACGTGGATGCGGTAGTAGAGATCCTCGCGAAAGCGCCCGTCGCGAGTCATTTCTTCCAGGTCCTCGTTGGTGGCGCTGATCAGGCGGAAATCCACGCGGATCGATTTCTTGCCGCCGAGCCGAGTCAGCGCGCGCTCCTCGAGCACGCGAAGCAGCTTGCTTTGCAGCGCCGGGGTCAGCGTCGCGATCTCATCGAGGAAGAGCGTGCCCTGATGCGCCATTTCGATGCGCCCTTCCTTGGTGGCCGCGGCGCCGGTGAACGCTCCCTTTTCGTAACCGAACAACTCGGATTCCATCAGCGTTTCCGGCAGCGCTGCGCAATTGACGCTGACGAACGCCCGGTTGCGCCGCGGACTCTGCTCGTGGATGGCGCGAGCGACTAGCTCTTTGCCGACGCCGCTCTCGCCGCGAATCACCACGTTCGTTGACGCGCGCGCGATGCGCTTGATGGACTCAAATAGGTGCCGCATCGAATCGGTCGCGCCAATGAAATCGCCGAGGGTGTTCTTGCGACTGATTTCCTCCCGTAGGATGCGGTTTTCGCGTTGGATGCGAAGCTTTTCGACGGCCCGCTTGAGAAGATGCCGCAGAACGTCTGTATCCACCGGCTTGATGAAATAGTCGTACGAGCCGGCGTCGATCACTTTCAGCGCGGTGGATTTCTTTTCGTCCGAGCTGAGAACGAGAACCAGCGTATCGATCTCGCTCCCGACGAGGCGGGCCAGGAGCTCCGTGCACTCGCGAATCCCACCCGACGCGATGGGAAGCGCCAGAAGCAGAATGTCGAGCTCCGATTCCTGTAGAAGTTTGTAAGCGGCTTCGAAGTCCTTGCCTTCGAGTACTTCAAAGTCTGATCGCAGCGACGACGCGATCTTCGAGCGAAGGCCCTCGTCGTCGTCGACAATCCCTACTCTGGGCTTGGAAGTTGCCGGAGCGATCTGTGGTCTCCGCACGCGGACACGGAAGAAAACTGCAAGACAGGGATCAGGCCGCGCCCCGCGGTATCGGGATTGTAGGTATGAGCCAGTCCGCTGTCAACGAAGAGCCCTCAATAGAGGCCCGATTTTGGGCCATTGGCTAACTGGTGGCTCCTAATCTTGTAGCGGAGACGAAATGGAATGGGACTTTCGGCACAGCTAGGAAACTCTTTGGAAATTTCCTCTCGCGAAGAGCGATGACGCACTAAAATGCACGCATGGCCCGAGGATGGGAAAGCAAGTCGGTCGAGGATCAGGTTCAAAATGCTCAATCGAAAGCTTCAGGTAAGCTGAAGCGGCACCTCGCTCCGTCGGATGCGGAATCTCGGCGCCGGAGGGAGGTTTTACTCCTCTCACGAAATCGAGTGCAGCAGGATCTGGAACGAAGCCAAAATCCCCGCTATCGCGATCAACTCAGCCGAGCGCTCGCCGACATCAATTCACAGCTGGAATCATTGAAAGGTGACAACTGATCGCGCGTGGGGCTGAGCGGAGATTAGTCGCGAGGCGGTTCGGGTTCCGCGTCTTCGATGAAGAAGACGCCCACGCCGTTCTGGCTTTTGGTGCGGCCATCCTCACAGTGGGTAACGGTCGCTCGCAGCGATAGTGCGCCGGCCCCGTTTTGATTCTCCTGGGGCTCGATCACTACGCGCAATTCCGACTGCAGCCGCGGCCGGTGGCTCATGCACAGGTAAGCTCCCTGAACGCTGATATCGCGCAGCGTCGCCTTTTCCTCGAACGGCTCGCCATCTTCTGTCAGGCCGCTTACGTTTGCGGTGAACGCCAGCCGTCGTCTCTGTCCGAGGCGCGCTTCGGGCAAAACGATGTCCGTACTTCTTCCATTTAGAGAGATCGACATTCCTTCCATTGCTGCCCAAGTCGACGGAAACTCCTGGCGCGCGGCTGAAAGATATCCGTCCACAACGCGGCTGGACGAATCCGGATCGTGGTGAAACAGAACCAAATTCTTCACTTTCGTTTCCCGCGCGATCTTCACGCCTTCAAGCCAGCAAGAATGCCCCCATCCTTTGCGTGTAGACGCGAGCTGCTCCGGCGAATACTGCGCGTCATAGATCAGCACGTCCGCTCCCTGCGCGAGTTGCCTGAGATTGTTGTCATACTCCGCCACTCCGGGTTCGTTGTCCGTGGCATAGACAAACGAACCGGTCGGCGTGTCCAGCCTGTATCCGAGGCAGCCCTGAGGGTGGTTCAGCCATGTTGTAGCGATGTGCGTCCCATCGATGTCCCATTGTTCGCCGCCTTCGATTTCACGGAAGAAACGCGACGCGGCCATCGTGCTCACATCGATTGGGAAGTAGGGGCTTGCGAGCTGCGCTTCGAGCACTTGGCGCAGGCTGTTGCGTCCCAGAAATTTCGATTGGAAGCTGTAAAAGTGGAATCGGTTCTGTGCTTCAAAAAACGGGTGGAAAAACGGAATGCCCTGGATATGGTCCCAATGATAGTGCGTCACCAGGACATGCGCTTCAATCCCGCTTTCACCACGCCATTTCATCCAGCGGCTGTTCAGTGCATGCAAGTGATTTCCGAGCATGCGCAGGCCCGTACCGCAATCGAGGATGAATCGCGTTCCATTCGGCGCCGTAATCTCAACGCAGGAGGTGTTACCGCCGTAGCGCCACGAATCGCGCTCCACGGTCGGAGTCGAGCCGCGAACTCCCCAGAAGACCAGTTTGGCGACGTTTTGGGTCATTTTCCGGCCGGCCGCGCGGTGCGCTCGCGGATCCCCCGTTGTATCTTGCGGCAGCAGTAGATCATTTCATGGTAGGTTTCCGCCGCGAACGAAGTCAATTGAGTTTCCCCATGGCACACCGTGAAACACACTTCCCTTGACGTTATCGCTGTGGCGGGAACCTCGAACTTCCGCACGCTCGGCAACTGCGAGTAGAATTCGCTTGATGCACGTGCACTCGCATTCCGGGCACACTCACAGCCACGGCGACGCATTGGCGGGGAAAGCCACCGGGATCTTAGGCTTGGCGGTTGTTGCGACGCTGATTCTGGTGCTCGTCGAAATGCTGGCCGGTTATGCGGCCCATTCGATGGCGCTGGTCGGGGACGCGGTCCACAATCTGACGGACGTTCCCACACTCGTGATTTCTTGGCTGGCCATGCGCTGGGCTCTACGGCCACCCACACATGAGAAGACCTATGGCTACCATCGCGCGGGAATTCTGGCGGCATTCGTCAACGCAATCGTTCTCGCACTTGCGGCGCTGTTCGTGATCGTCGAATCGGTGGACCGGCTTCGCCATTCGGTGGAGGTCGATGCCAACCTGATGCTCTGGGCTTCGGTCTTCGCCCTGATTGTCAACGGAGGCATTACGCTCAGCGTTCATCGTGGGCGCCGCGATCTGAACGTCCGCACGGTTTGGATTCACAACCTCGGCGATGCGCTCTCGAACTTAGCCGTTATCGCAGGAGCTTTGCTGATCCGATGGACCGGCGCACATTGGATTGACGCACTGATCGGCATCGGCATCGGCGGCATGGTGCTATGGTCGGCTCAGGGTATATTACGCGAGAGCGGCCACATCCTGCTCGAAGGACTTCCGCGTGGAATCCGGCTCGAAGACGTGGCCGGTGCAGTCCTGCGCATCGACGGCGTCCAGGAAGTGCACGATATTCACATCTGGACGCTCGGCACCGATCTACACGCTCTCTCGTGCCACGTCCGAATTCCCGACATGCATATGGAAGAGAGCGAAAAGATCCTCACGAGCATCCGCGAAGCTCTCGCGCACGACTTCCACGTCACGCACACGACGATTCAGTTTGAGCGCGCCGGGCTCCCTGCTAAAGCCGGACTGTACATGCCGACGCCGGCCCAACATTCAGCAGAGTAACTCTTACGGGTAGTTGCGTCGCGAACGCGGCGCAGGCTGGCATCGCGGGCAGAAATGGCTGCTTCGACCGGCGACGATGATTCTGCAAATGATCGCGCCGCAACGGAAGCATTTCTTTCCATCGCGCTGGTAGACTCGGTGACGCCGTTGAAATCCGCCAAGATTTCCGTCCGAGTCCACGTAATCCGCAATCGACGAACCGCGCAGCCGGATCGCTTCGTTGAGCACTTCGCGAACGGCCCGGTACATACGCCGCAATTCATCCCCCGTCAACCCTCCACCCAGCCGCATGGGATGAATGCGCGCGCGCCACAGGCTTTCGTCAGCGTAGATGTTTCCAATGCCCCTCAATACATGCTGATCGAGCAGGAGCGCTTTGATTCGCGCGCTCCGGTTTTTCAGCAATGCGACGAATTGATCTTTCGATGCCTCGAGCGGATCGAGGCCGAGTGAGCCGATACTTTTGTCTTCCGAGGATTCCTGCAGAAGTCCCATACGTCCGAATCGGCGAACGTCCGTGTAGCGCAATTCGCGGCCGTCGTCGAGTGTGAAGAAAACGTGAGTGTGATTGGGGACAGGTTCGGCGGGATCGCAGGTAACGAGTCGCCCTGTCATGCCGAGATGGATGAGCAGGGAAGAGCGGTGCGTGTTTCCGTTGGACGATTCGAGATCGAGCAGGAGGAATTTTCCAAGTCTCCGAACCGCTGCGATTCGCGCGCCGGGAACTTGTTGCTCGATCGCTACTGGGTCATCGATGAAATCCGTTTTCCCGAGACGCACTCCGACGATTCGCCGCCCAGGCAGCACGGCCCGCAGACCTCGCGCGATTGTTTCAACTTCGGGAAGTTCCGGCATAGTTCTTTAAGGCGCAGAGCAGCGCAGGTTCTGGACTTCCATTCTAGTCGAGCTTCGATGTTCGATTTTCGAACCTCGGAACTTAAGGCAGAGGGATGCCCGGCGACGCGACGATTCCGGCCATGCGCAGGATTTCCGCGTACTCTTCATCGGTGAGTGGACAAATCGTAAGGCGCGTGTTCTTGAGAAATTTGATTTTCCGAAGCAGGCGATTGTCCCTCAGCTCGGGAAGCTTCACCTGCCGCGGAAGGCGCTCGATCGCCCGCAAATCCACCACGAGTTTCTTGCTTTCCGGATCTACGGGATCCGGATAGGGATCGCGCGTGACTTCAGCCAGCGCGTACAAGGAATGCTCGGGCTTGCCGTGGTAACACAGCGCCCGGTCGCCCTTGTGGACCTGCTTGAGCTGTCGCGCAGCGTCGGGACGGTTTCCGGCGTGCCGCCACATCTCTTTGCCTTTTACGAAGAGGGTATCCCAGTGGTAGACCCGGGGGTCGACGGCCAGCAGCCAGCGCCTGGGTTTGGTCGGAGCCTGCGTCATCCGTAAAAAGAGCCGCGCGCACTATACACGGAAGCGCTGGCCAAGTGTGGAAAAATCTCCCGCACGATAACAAAAAGTTGCGAAATTTTCAGTGAAAATAAGCCGGAGTCAGTCGATTTCGAGGCCGTCTCTAGCCGACATCGACATAGACATCGTCGCCGCGAACCTCGACAGGGTAGGCCTCGACGCCCAAGCCGCCGTGGGGCACTACTTGGCCGGTGGTCACGTCGAACTGCCAGCCGTGCCAGGGGCAGGTGACAATTTGGCCCTCGAGTTCTCCCTCGCCGAGCGGACCAGCTTGATGAGCGCATATCCCGCTGATAGCACAGAGCTTGCCGGCTACGTTTGCTAGCGCTACGGGCTTTCCGCTCACTTGAACCTCGCAAATCTTGCCAGCCGGGATCTCACTCTTCTTCGCCGCTCGCTCAAAGGCCATTCTCACGCTCCTCGATTGTCTGCTTCTTCTACGCTTCTTCGGTGAGTCGGACTACTCTGTAACTTACAGCCGCAGCCTCAGTCTCCGCCGGATCTGGCTGCCGACGCCTGGCCCTCGACCTTGCTCAGAAGCTGCGCAAACTTCGCCTCGCGCTCCTGCTGATCGTGGCCCTGATAAATCTCCGCGATCTGCGTCGCGTTCATAGAGCAGAACTTTGGTCCGCACATCGAGCAGAACTTGGCTTCCTTGTAGAAATCGTCGGGAAGCGTTTCGTCGTGCATGGTGCGCGCAGTGTCGGGGTCGAGCGACAGTTCGAACTGTTTGTTCCAGTCGAAGAGAAATCGCGCATAGCTCAGTGCGTCGTCGCGATCGCGCGCACCCGGGCGATGCCGCGCGACATCCGCCGCGTGAGCGGCGATCTTATACGCGATCACGCCCTGGCGGACATCATCCGCATTCGGCAGTCCGAGGTGCTCCTTCGGTGTGACGTAGCAAAGCATCGACGCGCCGTGCCAGCCGATCATCGCTGCACCAATCGCGCTGGTGATATGGTCGTACCCCGGCGCGATGTCAGTGACCAGCGGCCCCAGCGTGTAGAACGGCGCTTCGTGGCATAGTTCGACTTCCTTGTCCACTTGCAGCTTGATCTGGTCCATCGGAATGTGGCCCGGGCCTTCGATCATTACCTGCACGTCATATTCCCACGCCTTCTTGGTCAGCTCGCCGAGCACCTTCAATTCCGCAAATTGCGCCTCGTCGCTCGCGTCCGCCAGGCAGCCGGGACGCAGCCCGTCGCCGAGCGAGAAGCTGACGTCGTGCTTTTGGAAAATTTTGCAAATCGCGTCGAAGTTTTCGTACAAGAAATTCTGCGCCTTGTGATAGCTCATCCACTGCGCTAACAGCGCACCTCCGCGGCTCACGATGCCGGTAATGCGGTTGCGCACCAGCGGCAGAAATTCGCGCAGGACGCCGGCGTGGATCGTCATGTAATCGACGCCCTGCTCGGCCTGCTCCTCGATTACTTCGAGCATCACGTCGATATTCAAATCTTCTGCGCGGCGCACGCGCGAGATCGCCTCATAAATCGGCACAGTGCCGATCGGAACGGGAGACGCGTCGATGATCGCCTTACGGATGGCCGGGATATCTCCGCCGGTCGACAAATCCATCACCGTGTCCGAGCCGTAGTGCACTGCTCGATGCAACTTTTCGAGTTCGTCACCGATCTTAGAAGCAGTCGCGGAATTCCCGATGTTCGCGTTGATCTTGCAGCAGAATGCGACGCCGATTCCCATAGGCTCCAAGTTGCGATGGTGGATGTTGGCGGGAATGATCGCGCGGCCTCGCGCCACTTCCTCGCGCACTAGCTCCGGCGAGAGTTTCTCGCGCAGCGCTACGTACTGCATTTCTTCGGTCAAGACGCCGTTGCGCGCGTAGTGCATCTGCGAAAAATTTCGCGCATCGCCGTTCGTCGCCGCCGTTCGCTTCTCAAGCCACGCATCCCTCAGTGCCATAAACGCCTCACTCGTACTCGCGGCTGCTTCGCATACTGCTGCAACCGCGCTCATTATCGCACCGCCGTTCTCGCGCGGCAACACGGCGGGCGTCTTGCGCGCAGCTTCGGGACTTCTTTCGAGCCGTACGCGCGGCCCTATAGCTGTTGACAGGCCGCCTCGCTGGGCGTATTCCTCGTCGTAGTCGGGCTTGCGAATGTCTGTGGGCATAAGGATGAATCGTTTGAACATCACGCCAGCCAGTCTGCTGGCGGTGACGCTGGCGCTGGTCTGGACTTCTGGCGTCGCCTTCGCGCATCACGGAACTTCCCGCTACGACCTCGACAGGACCATCACGCTCAGCGGTACCGTGACCGGCTTCGATTGGGGCAATCCGCACTGCCTGGTTCACATGGACGTGAAAGGCGACAAGGGCGAAATCCAGCATTGGACGCTGGAACTTGCGTCACCTTTCACGATGTCCCACGTCGGCTGGAGTAAAGATTCGCTCAAGCTTGGGGACGAACTCGTCGCAGAGACACATCCTGCTCGGAACGGGGTCGCGCTCGGCATCAGCGCCACGTCTCGAAACGTGATGAAGTTCGTCGTCAACGGAAAACCGCTCTCCACGCAGTAGTCATCCCGCAGGAAAAGCGACTCAGAACGTGAATTTCAGCGCGAGCTGAATGAGCCGCGGATCGACCGCGCTTTCCGCCTGACCGAATGCAGGATCGTTAACCTCGCCATTCACAGCGGCCGGCCCGTAGAACTGCGCATGATTGAACGCGTTGAAAGCCTCTGCCCGGAAGTCGAGTGACTTCGATTCGGTCAGGCGAAGGTTTTTGGTCAACTGGAGATCGAAATCGTTGATGCCCGGGCCGTAGAAAAATCTTCGAGGCGAATTGCCCAGCTGTCCCAGACTCTCCGTGTGGAAGAGCGAAGTATTGAATTCCGGCCTGCCGTTGCGTGGGTTCGTGTTGATTTCGAGCGGTCCGGGAGTGAACTCCGGCGTATCCAGCAGATTGTTATTCACGCCGTTTCCGAGCGTGCCGAGCAGGGAATTATCCGAATCGTCGTAGAGCGTCACGGGGAAGCCTGTAGCAAACCGCGTCGTGCCCGAAATGCTCCAGCCGTCGGTAGCGCGATTGGCATGGCCGAACAGGTGCTCGAACGGGAGATCGTATGTGTACGTAGCGACGAAATTCTGCCGCATGTCCCAGGAAGAAATCGCGCGGCTGAGCCGCGGATTGAACGGATTGATTTGTTCGCCGATGTTGGACGCCTGGTCGATCGACTTCGCGTACGTGTATGCGAAAAGAAAATTTGCCCGCTTGCCCGAATACCGTAGATTCGCTTCGAGAGCGTTGTAGTTCGAATTGCCGATCGTGCGCTGCGCTGTCACGTTCCCGTACTCTCCATAAAGCGCGGGAATTGCTCCCAAGCTGACGTTCCTGGTGCCTTGATAGACCTGGCCGGACGTGGACGTGTAGGTGGAGTCCTCTCCGTAGGGCCCGCATGTGGAACTCCCCGGTTGCACGTCGCTTGGCTGGCTCAGGCTCAAACACAGAGTTGGATTACCCGTGTTTGTCGGAACGAGAACTAGCGTGTGATGCCCTTGGTTGCCGACGTAACTTGCCGTGAGAAGGACGCTTGGCGTGATCTGCCGCTGCACAGAAAACATATAGTCCTCGGCGTATGGCACATCGTTGCGGTAATAGAAGTACGGGTCGGCGCTGTCGGGAGTGACCGCGGCCCAGTCGAAAGCGGTGTACGGATTCTTGGCAGATACAGTATTCGGAGGAAACGTGATCGGGAAGGGATTCTCGTTCACCGTCCCGTCTTTCGCATTGATGAAGGGAGTGGCGAAAAGCGGCGGCTCCGGACTCAAATAGTTGTATCCGAACGGCGGAACGGCGTACATGATGCCTGCCGAGAGTCCCGGAAAAGCAGAATAGAAAATCCCATAGCTCGCACGAATGCTAGTTTTTCCCGGGCCGCCAAAAATCTTTCCGAGGATCCCTCGGTCGGAGCGCGGCACGTATGCAAGGCCGATTCTTGGCGCGAAATTGTCGTATTTCGATGGAGAAAGCGTTCGAGGAATCCCCGGATCGCCCGGCACGACTAATCCAGGAATCGCGTTCGGATAAAGGACGGACTGTTCGCCCGGAACGACGGTTTGAATGTTGTTGTTCTTCTCCCACCACGGCATGATCAAGTCCCATCGGAGCCCCAGGTTAAGAGTCAGATCGGTTCGAGCGCGCCAGCTATCCTCGAAAAACATGCCGGTGTAGCGATTTCGCAGATAAAAGGGCTGACCCGTGGACTGCGTGAAATTGCTGGGAACTCCCAGAAGAAAATCCGCGAACGCCGAGCCGGTTTCGGTTCCTAAAATGTTGAATGTGCCGTTGAAAGTCGCGTTGGGATGTTCATTCACCTGATCGATGTGAAATTGGCCGCCGAATTTCAGGGTGTGCGCTCCGATCACCTTCGAAAGCGAATCGCTCAGATACAGCGTGTTGTTCCACTGATTCACGTTGGTGATCGGCACACCCATGATGAATGACGGAAACACGATATTCTCGACGCCTTCGTACTCCGGCGCCTGCACCGTTATTCCGGACGTGCCCGCCCCCGTCTCAAACCCCTGCGATGTCAAACTCACGCCAAGCCCGCCGTGCGGTTTGCCGATGTCGTTCGCGTTGCGAATCAGACCGGCATGAAATTCGTTGACCGTGTTCGTTCCGAGCGTCTTGGTGTAGCCAAGCGTGAAGAGCTGCGCCTGACCGATCGTCAGCGCGTCAAATCCGGGCACGCTGGCTCCGCCCTGCGCGCCCGGATACGGATTGTCGAGCCGGTAGTTGTCGAGAAAATAGTAAAAGGCAAGTTGTCCCCAACTGGCGTTGCCGTCGATGCGCCCGGCCAGCTTGTCGTCGCGCACAGTTTCCGCAAACGCAGAAGTCGAGAACTCGTTCGTGCCTATGTCAGGCTTCGGAATGTATTGCAGCAAATGTTGAGCCGGCGCAGACCACGCTTTCATCGGTATCGCATCGCCGGGGAACACTGAGGAGTACGGTTCGCCCTGTGTTACCGTGTAGCCGAGCTCCTCGGTGAGAAGATTGGCGATATAGGGCCCGCTGACGCTGCCTGTGATCGATGAGGCCAAATCAGCCAGATTCCCCTTGCGATCCTGAATAGAAGGCACGGTAACAATCGGCGAGGTAATTCCTTCATTTGTTCGCGTTCCCTGATAGTCGGCGAAGAAAAAGACCTTTTGCGCCTTAACCGGACCGCCAATCGTCCCGCCGAATTGATTTTGCCGGAAAACGCCGCGCGTATCGGCGAAATAGTTCTTCGCGTCCAGGTCGGTGTTGCGCAAGAACTCGAATGCGTTGCCGTGGTACGCATCGCTTCCTGACTTCGTGACTACGTTGATCATTCCGCCGTTGTAATTCCCATATTCAGGGTCGAAATTCGTCGTCAGGACTCGAAATTCCTGGATCGAATCCAGATTTGGAATGACTGACGTCCCGCCATTCATGTGTTCCTGCACGTCCGTGCCATTCACCATGAATCCGTTCGACGATTCGCGTTGGCCGTTGATCGAAACATCTCCGGGGTTCAAGTCCCCGGAGGGATTAATCGTTCCGGTCACGCCGGCCATGATCACAGATGTGGACGTGAGCGTGGATACAGGGCTCACTCCGGGCTGAATCGCTAACAGATCGGTGTAGCTGCGGCCATTCAAGGGCAGGGAAGTGATCTGCGCCTCTTGCACTACCTCTCCCAGATGAGTCGCAACGGTGTCCACCTGTGTCTCAGCGGCAGCACTTGTAACCGTCACTGTTTCGCTCTTTTCGCCGAGCTCCAGTTGCACGTCGACCCGCACTGCCGCATCCGCATCGACAACGAGCCCCGTCTTCTTTTGCGTTTTGAATCCTGTGGCCTCGACGGTCAATTCGTATCGGCCGACCGGCAGGCTCGGAAATGAATAAAATCCTTGCGCGTCGGTCGACGCTTTATAACTGCTGGCCAGATCGAGGTTTACCAGTGTCACGCTTCCACCGGGTATGAGAGCACCGCTCTGGTCCGTCACGGTGCCGGAGATGCTTCCTGCGGTCGCGGCTCGCGCCTGTGTGCTCGCAAGCAAACAGACGCAGACGAATGCGATCTCAGGGAATAGCCGGAGACTACGTCTCGAGAGTCTGAGGATTTTGTGCCTAGAGCCGATGTTGTGGAGAAAAATGTGAACCCACCCCGCGATTATTATATTCGCCAGATTCCCGGATTGCAGCTTGCTGCCGTTCCTCGCAATGTCTGAGGCTGCGGTGTGGCCGTAGCCTCGCGGTGGGCGTCAATCGCGAGTTTGCCGTGCCCCGAATCCGTGTGACAATACTGCAATGCGAAAACAAATCGTTGCTTTCTTCGTACTATCGGTGTTTGGCGCGATCCTAACCGGCGCCGCGCTCGCTCGACAGACGCCGCCGAGCAGTCAATCGTCGTCATCTGCGCCACAGAAACCCTCCGCTAAATCGGCTCCAGCGTCAACCGCAAAAAAGCCTGCTCCCGCGGCTCCGGTCCTAAAAACCGATCGCGACAAGGAAAGCTATGCCCTCGGTATGAATGTCGCGAAGGGGCTGCAGCGAAGCATGAAGGAACAGTCGGTCGATGTCGACTTGAACTTGCTCATTCGGGGCGTCAAGGACGAACTCACCGGCACCAAGGCCCTCCTCACCGACGATGAGGCGGTTGCGGCGCTCACGAAACTGCAGGGCGATGTGCGCCAAAAGCAGGCGGAACTGCGCGACAAGAACTTGAAGGATAGCGAAGCATTCCTGGCCGCCAACAAGACGAAAGAGGGCGTGACCACGCAGCCAAGCGGTCTGCAATACAGGATTCTCACGGAAGGCGCGGGGCCGAAGCCCACCGGAGCGGACACGGTGCTCTGTCAGTATCGCGGCACACTCATCGATGGCACAGAATTTGACGACTCCAGCAAGCGGGGCCCGACCGTGACAATGCCTGTGGGCGGGCACATGATTAAGGGATGGACGGAAGCCTTGGAACTGATGCCGGTAGGATCGAAGTGGCAGATTTTCATTCCGCCCGCCCTTGGATACGGCGACCGAGGCGCTCCCGGCAGCCCAATCGGGCCGAACCAAGTGCTGATCTTCGAAGTCCAGTTGATCTCCGTCCAGCCTCCCGGCCAAAGTTCGGCTCCAGGCGCAGCTCCAACTCCGGCTCCAACTCCGAATGTTCAGCCGACACCCCAGAAGTGAGACGACTCGCAGGCCGGCCTATCGCCAGAATCCTTGGAGGCAGGCAACTGAGACGTTTGTTGCAAATCACGGCGATTGTGATTTCGCTGAGACTTCTCATCCAACATATCGGCGTGGTCCGTGCTGCGGATGGGCCAGCGGTCGCTCACACAGCTTCCTCGGATTCGAGTAAAAGCATGTCTGCCGATGCTTCGCAGAAGTTTGCTGAGCTGAGCGACCAGTTTCTCAAGGGTGCGCTTGCACTGACGCCCGTAAGTGCGTCACAGGCCGGCTATCACAAACACTTCGATCCAACGTCCGGCAAGAAAATCGAGCTCGATTCCGAGTATGACGATGTGAGTCTCGAAGGCTACGCGCGGCTTCGCGCCTATTACGCGGATTGGCGCGAGCGATTCCGCAAAGAGACGCCGCAATCTTCACTCGACGCAGAAGACGCAGCGGATTGGCAGCTGATTGACGATAAGATCGGCTTCAATCTGCTTGAACTCGATCGCATCCAGAACTACCGGCACCATCCGACCGTCGTCGTGGAAATGATCGGCAACGGGATCTTCCTGCCGCTCTCGCAGACGTATGCGACCAAGGATGTCCGGCTTGGACACGTGCTCTCCAGAATCGGCCAAATCCCGCGCGTTCTCGATCAGGCGAAGCAATTTCTCTCCGATGCGGACCCGGTCTTTGTGACCACAGCGGTCCAGGAAAACGAAGGGAACATCGACCTTATCCAAAATACGGTCGCGAGTGAGATTGATGCTGGCTCGCCCCTCCGAGCGCAATACGACAAAGTCACGCCGCCCGCGATAGCCGCTCTCAAGGATTTCTCGCGCTGGCTTCGGGACGATCTCCGCAAGCGTCCCTCGCGTCTTACTTGGCGTCTTGGCAAAGACCTCTACGACGAGAAGTTCAAACTCGTGATGGAGACGCCCGTCGCGCCCGAAGAGATTCTCTCCTCCGCTGAGCAGGAGCTAAAGGCGGTGCGCGCCGAAATGTTTCAATTGGCGCTTCCGATGCACGCCCGGGTGTTTCCCGGCCACAGCGATCACTCGGATTTAGCGGGCCGCGATCGCGAGAATCGCGTCATCGGCGAAGTGCTGGAAAAAATCTCGGACGATCATCCGCAACCGAACCATCTGCAGTCAGCAATCGAAGCAGACCTCGAGTCCATCAAGCAATTCATTCGCGAAAAGAAAATCGTCTCGCTCAATACGCGTGAAAATCTGAAGGTCATCCCGACTCCGCCTTTCATGCGCGGGATCTATTCCGTCGCGGGATTCGCCAGCGCTCCTCCGCTCGAGCCGCAGGCCGAGGCGCAATACTGGGTGACGCCGATCGATCCGTCAATGCCGGCCGAGAAGGCCGAATCGAAATTGCGCGAGTACAACAATTGGGTGCTGTACTGGCTCACAATTCACGAAGCGCTTCCTGGCCACTACATTCAGTTCGAGCATCTCAATAACATTCAGCCTGAGCGCCGCCGTTTGCTGCGTTCGCTCTTTTCCAATGGCGCCTATGTGGAAGGCTGGGCGGAGTACATCGCGCAGGTAATGATGGATGAGGGATTCCTCAATGATGATCCGCGATTCCGGCTCGAAATGCGCAAGATCCGTTTGCGCCTGTTGGCGAATACGATCCTCGATGTGAGAATGCAAACAATGGGAATGACCGACGAGCAGGCCATGGAACTCATGACGAAGGACGCGTTCCAGACGCAGGCGGAAGCCGAAGGCAAACTCCTGCGTGCCAAGCTCAGCTCCACGCAACTGCCCACCTACTACGTGGGCTTGCGGGAATGGCTCGCTTTTCGCAAGCGCTATCAGGTTGGGGCTGGCGCGAATTTCGACATGCTGAAATTCCACGACGCCGTTCTCGATGAGGGTCCTTTGCCGGTTCCGCTTGTCGAAAAGCTGATCGGCGCGCCGCATGCGGATGGAAGATAATCGCGGGCATGGACGAATTCATCAGGTACAGGTGAAAAAAGCAATGAATTCACTTTGTGAGCGCACATCGCGACCATTGAGCACAGCGGAAGCATTCCGAATCGTCATGGCCGTGTTGGTTGCTGCGTCGCTGCTTTTTACGCCCAGTTTCCTCGGGCACGCGGCGGCCGCGGGGTCCAAGCCTCGATCGGCTTCCAATTTTCAGGATAGCTACGTTGAATTTACAAAGGACAAAGGCTACCGCTTCGACCGCGGCGGCTGGATTTACGTCCACCTGGAAGGCACTCCCTACGATATCGGCTATCAACATGGCTACCTCCTCGCCACGGAAATTGCCGACGCTTTTGCCACAATTCGTCTGGAGATGACTCACGATACCGGCCGCGACTGGGACTTTTTCCGTCGCGCAGCGCGCACGATGCTCTGGCCCAAGATTGATTCCGAATATCAATTCGAGCTG
>Ga0187778_10000646_pt1 | contig 24764 bp, 23 predicted proteins | sample 1015_Q2_SP5_20_M_FD_132418 | JGI IMG/M metagenome (GOLD analysis project Ga0187778, IMG submission 132418) | Tropical peat soil microbial communities from peatlands in Department of Meta, Colombia - 1015_Q2_SP5_20_MG | ecosystem: Environmental > Terrestrial > Soil > Wetlands > Peat | place... | reverse complement strand
TTCCGGTTCTAATTCTCGCTTGCCTCAACACGAAACGTGCAAAACGGCTTACGGATGATTGGGCTTGGCTTGAGGAACAGGCGAACTGGGCCTCCGTCTTCCCAGCCGTACAAAACCTCCTATTGGCCGCGCGAGCCTTGGGCCTAGGAACAGCCATTTCAATCTTCCCACTATTTCGAATAGTAGAACTGAAGCGGGTGTTTCAACTTCCCGATTACGTAAAGCCAGCCATACTCATCTACGTAGGTTACCCGGCGTCACGCTTCACCGAACCCAAACGGCATCCAATCAGAAATTTCATCCATGAGAACAAATGGTGAGCAGGAATATCCAGAACTCATGTCACATAATCGCAATTCTCAGGGCCTTGTAAATAGGTTCAGCACTCAAGTAGAAGCCGTGGGCGGCCACTTCAACTCGCTCGAGGGTTAGCCTGCAGGTTGCCTTGCGTTGCAGTGAGGGCAAATTTGCGTTCCAGCCTGTAATTGTGCGCCGCATTGCACGCAGTATTGGACTTTACCCACAGCAACTGGGGCTGCGGGTTGCCAGACCGGATGTAGCTCTAATTCCTGTCTCGTTTGAATGGTTTTCATCAAATCGCCGCGAGTGACTACACCGAGCAGTCGACCACCTTCCGTGACCAGCATCATTTCAACTCTTTCTCGAGCCATCTTCTGCAAAGCATCTAACGCCGACGCATCGGGTTGAACAATGGGTGCACGTTCGAAGGGGACCATCGCGTGGGCCACCGTTTCAGTGGCCCGCTGCTCCTTCGGAATTGCCCGCGCAGACTGCAACGTAACCAACCCGAGTAACTGGCCATCTTTCATCACTGGGTAGCCCTCATGAGGGTGAACAAGGAAGTAGTCGGACACGAGCTGTTGAACGGTGATTTCGGGCGCTACCCACAGTACTCCTCGGGTCATAATGTCGCCAACCCGTACACCCGTCAGGGTTTCTCCGAGGAGTGTCTGCCTCAGGCTCGTCTCGGCACCGGATTTTATGAACCAACCAAGAACCACGATCCAAATCCCATCGACGAAGTCTCCGAGAATTATCGCGACGAAACCCCCAAGCATCATGAGAAGCGAGAAAGCTTCGCTAACGCGGGTGGCCGTCCTTGTGGCACCAACAAGATTTTTCGAATGTTTCCACAGGCTCCCGCGAAACACTCGCCCACCGTCAAGTGGAAAAGCGGGCAGCAAGTTAAACGCGCCAAGAACCGCGTTGATCAGGGCTCCATAGCCGACTGTGGCCGTTATGACGGTGGGTAAGGCGACTAGTTTAGCGATATACCAGAATCCGCCCAACACACCTGCAATCAGGAAACTCATCAACGGCCCGGCAGCGGCCATCCGGACCTCTAAACCTGCATCCTTAGGTTCCTCAGACATCTCTGAAACCCCGCCAAAGAAGAATAGCGTAATTCTCGCAATCGGTAACCCGTTCTTCTTGGCAATATACGAGTGGGATAGCTCGTGGACAAGGACGGAAGCGAACAGAACTATTGCCGACGAAATCCCGATTGTCCAGTAGGTGACCGTGCTTAAGCCGGGATATTGGTGTGGCATGTAATCATAAGATAGGGACCAAGCAATTAGAATGAAAACAAACCATAACGTGTAATGGATACGAACTGGGATCCCCATAATCCTCCCAAGCTTAATCGACAAATTTCACAATCCCACTCTGCGCCAATCCCGTACCAATCGTAGAGGCTACTGAAAAGCTCTTCCAGTTAGCCGCGGCTAATCCTCATGGATCAATGCCACCTACGGGACTCCTAGGAAAAGGTTTTCAGTGAACAGCCCACTCCTCGCGCTACAACTGGAGGTTTGAACTTGGAAACAAAGCAATTGATCATGTTACCTGGGCCGACAAACATTCCGACACGTGTTGCGAATGCGATGCTGCGGCCTATGATAAACCATCGGGGGCCAGAATTTCGTGATCTTCATTCTCGAATAATCGATAATGCAAAGTATGTTTTCGGAACTAAAAACGATCTATTCGTTCTTTCAGCATCTGGGACGGGTGGCGTAGAATGCGCCGTCAGAAATATCTGCTCGCAGGGTAGCAAGATCATTGTACCAGTGAACGGCGTTTTCAGCCAACGGTTCCTCGAGGCCGTGAACTTACTGGGCGGCAAAGGGGTTGAGATACCTGTTGAGTGGGGAAACGCCGTAACAGTTGCCCAGATTGAGGACACCCTACTGAGGAATTCTCCAGCCACAGCGGTTGCGATAATCTACAATGAAACATCAACGGGAGTTACAACGCCGAACCTTAAGCAAATCGGCGAAGTTTGCCACAAACATGGCGCCCTCTTCCTCGCGGACGCTATATCAATTCAAGGCGGTGTCCCGCTTCCAGTGGATGAATGGGGTGTCGATATCTGCGTAACTGGCAGCCAGAAATGCCTGATGACGCCGCCAGGCCTAGCCCTAATCTCAGTTGGCCCAAGAGCGTGGGATGTCATCCAGAAGGCCCCTCGCTCATACTACTTCGACCTTCAGCTCTGCAAGAAGTTCTGGGAGGAGAATAAGGAAACCCCATACACTCCCGCCGTGACCCTCTTCTTCGCTCTGGACGAAGCGCTGCAAATGATCCATGAAGAAGGCCTCGAAAAACGATTCAAAAGACACGCCACATGTGCTAACGCCATGTACGCCGCGGTGGAAGCGATGGGTCTAGAAATGTATGCCCGAAAAGAAGTAAGGTCAACAACCGTATTGGCAATCAAATATCCCAGCGGCATGGATGACAAAAACTTCCGAGGTACATTGAACAAGAGTTACCGCGTCGTCATAGCTGGGGGTATGGGCAAGACAAAGGGGCAGCTGTTCCGAATTGGTGTCATGGGAAGCGTTTCAGAATTCGAGATTCTGGCAACCGCAACCGCCCTTGAATCCGCCCTAATCGAACAAGGCCACAAACTCAAACCTGGGGAAGGCGTAGCGGCAGCACGTGCGATTTTCGAGAAGACCCCCTGAACATCATTGAACGCAACCCCGCACTAGGGAATGTTCCTTGAGAATATTGGCTTTCACTGATTTTCATGGAAATCAAGACGCATATCGACACGCCAAGGAACTGATTGCAAATAAGAAGCCGGATTTCGTAATAGTCGCCGGCGACATAATAAATTACGACTCAAACCGAGCCAAGCAACTACTCTTGGATTTAGGTACAGTTGGGCCTCCGGTTTACTTTGTTCCCGGCAACATGGACGGTCGAGAGCTAGGAAACTGGGCGGGAGAGGGAAATGTTCACGCCCTCCATGCGCGATGCCGAAACGTGGAAGGCGCCTCACTGATAGGTTTAGGCGGCTCTCCTCAAGGTCCCTTCAGAACCGTCTTTGAGTACAGCGAAGAAGAAGCAGAAGCGCTCTTCGAAGAAGCCGCCAAAAGTTCGGGAGACGGATTGCTAATCCTAGTATCGCACTGTCCACCTAAGAACACTAGGGTCGACCAGGGTTCCAACGGTGAACATATTGGGAGCATAGCCGTCCGAAGGTTCATTGAGAAAGCAGAGCCTACATTAGTTGTTTCGGGGCATATACATGAATCCCAAGGGACCGATACAATCGGTTCAAGCACGATAGTCAACACAGGGCCAGCCCAAACCGGACACTACGCTGAGATAATCATCAGAGACAAAATCATAGTGAAATTTCCAAAGCTCATGTAGCATAAGACATGAGCTACGCGAGCCACACCAAGAAAGAAGCCATGTGAGGGCAGTTTTCCATTCTAAAGACAGCGGCAAGTTATTATGCGGCTAATTTCTAACCGAGCTGAAATAGAACACGGAGTCCTTTACAATGCCTCGTAGGCGAGCAGGTCATCGAAACACGCGAACTAGTCAAGTTGTTCGGCGAGAAACTCTCGCCGTGCTCTTAGTGCTCGTCGTAGTCCTAGGCTCACTTGCTGCATACTATGGAATGACCCTAAGCACGCAGAAGCCAAGTGGATTTGACTCTGCGGAGATTTATGCCAATTCAAGGCGCAGCGTCGTGACAATTGAAGGAGTAAGGCAAGAGGCTGTGGACACTGGGACGGGCATAGCAACAACTTGGGTGGGTATTTACGCTTCCGGGTTCGTCATAGAATACAACGGGACATACTACGTGATAACCAACTTTCACGTAGTTGATTCCCTTGTCAATACGACGCTAACCTTCTCGAATGGTGATGCTTACAGCGGAAAGATTGTGGGCGTCGACGCCTACAGCGATTTGGGCGTAGTTGCCCCACAGGCCCCGTCTCAAGAACTCTACCCGTTGGAGTTATCGCCATCTTCTTCCCTAATGGTCGGTCAGCCTGTAGTTGCGATTGGTAACCCGTACGGCTATCAAGGCAGTATAACGTACGGTATCGTAAGCCAGACTGGACGAACGATAAGTTACGATACGGGTTCCGGTAGCACTGGGTATCCTATTGCTGATGCGATACAGTTCAGCGCGCCGATAAACCCAGGCAATTCGGGGGGGCCGCTCCTGACAGCTGATGGGAGAGTTGTCGGAATCACAACCGCAGGCATAACTGGTGCTGAGGGCCTAGGTTTCGCAATACCTTCCGACACAATAATACGCGAACTTCCATCTCTTGTAGCAACCGGGAAATATGGCAAACATTCGTACTTGGGCATCCAAGGAATGGACATGTTCTATCAACTCTCCCAAGCTGTGGGGACCAACGTTACGTATGGTGTATTAATACAGAAAATATTGGCCGGAAGCCCAGCAGCACAAGCTGGTCTCAGGAACGGGACAACAAATATCGACATTGATGGGCAATCATACCGAATCGGCGGAGACCTCATTATATCGATTGATGGAAACAGGATTGTTAACTACGACTCACTATCAACGTACCTCGAAAGAAATACGGTTCCGGGTACGAAGATTGCGATCGGCATTATCAGGGCGGGTACGTACATGATCGTCGAAGTAACGCTAGGCACAAGACCGCCTCCGCCTTCGTCATGAGACCGGATACTTCGTCCAAGAACTGAATCCCTTTAGGGGAGCGTCTTCGGGTAAGAATCATAGAGAACGGTCCTTAAGCTTGTCGGGAATCTAAATTGATTGACATGCTTTCCGTTCTGATCATCTCGGTCTTCGCCGGGTTCCTCGGCTCCTTAACCGGCCTTGGAGGGGGCAGCATCATGATCCCTGTTTTGGCCACTTTCGGCGTACCCGTGAAGTACGCGATCGCCGCAAGTATGGTGACCATTATCGCAACTTCAAGCGGCTCAGCAGCATCATACGTCAAGGAACGAATAACAAACGTCAAAACCGCATTCTATCTTGAAATGTTCACAATAGTCGGAGCGATAATCGGGGCCACAATCACGTCCTTCATTGCGCCGCGGTTCCTCTATTTCTTCTTCGCAGGTTTTCTTCTAACCTCCTTTCTTGGTTTGTCGGGACATCTGAGAGGGGAGCTACCGAAGCGGGTAAAGCAGGACAGGTTTTCGAAGTGGTTGGAGTTGGATGGGGGTTACTACGACGAGGCGGCGAAGAAAGAAGTCTCCTACAAACTGAAAAATGCTCTGCTGGGAGGTCCGTGTATGCTGATCGCAGGATTAGCCGCTGGTATGCTCGGCATCGGTGCAGGCGCTTTCAAAGTCTCAATACATGAACTGATTTTGAAGATGCCTTCCAAGGTCTCCACGACAACTAGCAATTTCATTATCGGGATAACAGCACTGGCCGGAGCAAGCGTTTACTTCGGTTCTGGGCTCCTCTTCGTTGGTCTGGCAGCGCCAATGGCCGTAGGGACAACTGTCGGCGCGCTCATGGGAGGCAGGATATTGAACCGGTTACCAAATCGATTGGTAAGGTACCTCTTCCTCGTAATTGTTGTCGCCCTAATTGCCCAAATGCTCTACCAGGGGATAACTTCCATATGAAGCGGGTCTTAAGCGAAGAGAAACTCGATTCGCTGATCAGCTATATTCTCATCTTCGGCGTCCTGGCGAGCGTTGCTGTAGAAATCGTTGGAATTGCAGACTACCACTCCTCAAGTGGAAACCTGAACATACTCTTCCAGCATAGCTTCGCGATGAAAGGAACGAATTTTTTCAGTTACGCGGGAGAACTGTTTCAGGAACTTTCTATGGGGAGCTGGTCCCCAATGCAAGTGCTTGGGTTGGGTATCGTGGTCTTGATGTTAACGCCTTACGTGCGAGTGGTGGCCTCCGTGCTCTACTTTAGCCTTGTCAGGAACCCTAAATATCTGCTCATAACGCTCTTCGTTCTAATCGTCTTGACGGCGAGCCTTCTACAACTCTGAGATGTATGATGAATTTGCAACTTCCGGGAATATCGGCGGCTTTTCTGAAAGATTAATGTAGAACGGGTAAATCTAGGCTTCGCCTTCATAATTCAAGGTGCTATCTGTTGCCTCTTAAGAACGGCGACTTCATCCTCGCAAATTACACTCTGCGGGTCAAGGAGACAGGCGAAACCGTCGGTACTACGCTTGAAACTGTGGCCAAGGAAACGAAGCTCTATCGCGGAGAAGAACGCTACGAACCATTCTTTATCGTTGTGGGCGAAGGGTGGGTCCCCAAAGGGTTAGATGAAGCCTTGACCGGTTTAGAGATTGGGAAGGCGAGCACAATTGAGCTGCCTCCTGACAAAGGTTACGGGGTGCGTGATCCAAAAAAGGTTCGATTAGTTCCGCTTCGCAAATTCACGGCGGAGGGCATGACTCCTGTGCCAGGTTTACAAGTGAATGTTGACGGTAAGACCGCGCAGGTCCGCTCGGTTGGAGCTGGGCGAGTCCAAGTGGATTATAACCACCCATTTGCCGGCAAGACTCTCATTTACGACCTGACAGTCGAGAAGATTGTTGAGGTGGAGGGCGATAAGGTCCGGTACCTAATTCACAAACGAATTCCGTCCGTTGGACCTGAGAAGTTTAACGTTAGGCTTGAGCAGGGGAAGCTGGAAATCGAGATACCTGAAGAAGCATTCTTCCTTGAAGGTTTGCAGGTGGAAAAGCGAACAGTTACTGCTGATATAGAGAAATATCTTCCGAAGATCGAAACTGTTGCTTTCCTCGAATTGTTCAAGAAACCTGCCCCTGTCGCTCCCGCGGTAGCGCCAGAGGCCAAAGCTTCACCCGCAGCGCCAGCCGCTGCCTCCCCCTAGCGGACTTCAAGAATCGCTTCTATCGCCTCTTTAGCTACGAAACCCAAGATGACAAATGTAGCCGCGTAGTCAACCCAGGGAACTTTCCAAACGAAATTGATTGCAAGACCAACGAGCAAAGCTGCAGACATCCAGAAGCAAGTAGCCGACTCCGCAGCATCAATCTTCAGCGGCACACAATTCGAGGCAATGCCAATACTTCTTTTCTCATACCACAGAACCGGCATAATCACGACTGCCGCCACGGCAACACTCATACCAAGCAGAGACGACTCAGGTTTGATGCCTCGCAGGAATGAATAAACCGCCACAAGCCCAATAACGGGTATCAGCGAAACCAAAAGGAGTGCTGTGATCCATTCGGCTCGCTTATTCTCTCTATGAGCACTGGAGTTTGATTCGCTCCTCAAATGCTGCACCACGGCAAATGATGACAGTAATTCAACCATGCTGTCGCCGCCGAACGCAAGAAGAGCAAGACTCCAAGCCGCTATGCCCGAATAAATCGCTACCCCACATTCAACTATCATCCAACCAACGCTAGCATATTCTACCCACAATCCCAGTTGTATACGTCTCGAGCCTCGCAACACCATTCTTACTCTCTCCGTTACAGGCGCCGTCCTCGTAGACGTCGTAGATCGGAGAATGTTAGCGAGCCAAGGCGAAGTATGCCTACTACCTGATTCTTCTGAACCTGTTCAACGTGTGGGTCTGCCACGAGTAGCCGCGGAGTTTCCTACTGGCGCCAAAACCGCAAGCGGAACAGCGTTTCCATCTAATGTGGTAGGAGTGTCTGCCGCAGCGGCGGCATCGGATATGGGTCTTTGCGCGCCCTCGCCTGCCGAATGATGCGGTGCCTTTAGTCAAATCTCTTCAGCCGCGAGAGTTTGCTAAACGTCTACCTCTTAGGAGGGGGCGAAACCAGAACCACATTATCGCCCCTAACAATAATCGTGCCTATGTTTCGCGTGTTCTCTGGGTTGGACACATCCTCTGCGTCTTCTAATACCAAGTTCATGTGTTGGTCGTAGCTGTAGAGTTTTCCACGTATCGTACGGCTTCCCTTCAGTTCCACGAGAACGATTTTGCTAAGGCTCTCTTGGAAGATCTTGTCAGCAACTGCAGACATTGTTTTTCTTCGTCTTCTGTTCTAGCTTATGGACGTGAGTTCCCCGTTAAGGAGGAAGCCCCAAATTAAACGTTAGGTCTACATAAACCATAGCTACAAATCGCCTTTCAATCGTAACACAGCCCCTCCAATCCTTTGAAAAAATTACAGGGTGTTAAGTATGAAGAATGGCTCCTAGATAGTTGACGAATTTTGCCAGCAAAGAAGTATCTCAAGGATAAGGAAGCAAAACAGCTCGTCAGGGAATTCATACAACGTTTTCCAATTTCTGAAACGTTTCTTCGTTCGGTCAAGGTGTTTGAGGAGCTACCTGTGGACGAGTCATGGGTCTTCTTCTTGGATGGAAGGCCACTAATTTTGCGCACAAAGTCCGATTTACTTCCATCTCTAAAGTTCGATGAAATCATCAACTCTTTGCCCAAGATTGTTGTCGATATGGGCGCCGTAGCGCATTTGGCAAACGGCGCGCACGTCATGAGGCCAGGAATTAGAGAGATTCGAAATGATTTCGCGAAGGGAGAGTTACTATTGATAGTTGACGAAAAGTTCGGAAAGAACATCGCCTTGGGATTGGCTGATGTGGATTCAACGGCGATGAAATCGGCGAATAAGGGCAAAGTGGTCATGAATGTGCACTACGTCGGGGATGAGCTCTGGAAAGCATTCACAGCTAGCAAAACAAGTTAATTGAGCGTTTGTTCCAATGGAAATGGGGCAACTTCGGCTCAGCATGCTGACGTATGCTTTCTAGGCAGGTGAATGACAAACTACGCACACTTCTCTAAGGTTGGTGCGTGCGGTCTTTACATAGGCGTGTTAGAATGCCCTCTCCTATGTGCAAATGTTTAAAGTGCCATCGACCGAGACAACTCAGCCAACCTCGAGTTGCCCTCAATTGATCGGTTCAGATGATGAAAGAGATGAGAGGTTCCCATTGGTGAATCCGTCCATACAACACCCAATCTACGTTAAAGCGTACCCGCTTCGAGATCCCATGGACGTGCCCAGAATTAAGGCTGAGATTATCGAAGGCAACATCCTGATCGTCAAGATAACTCCCATCGCGAAACGAAGTGTCGAAGAGACAAAATCGGCAATAGGTGAACTTGTCGAGTTTGTGAAGTCTATCCAGGGTGATATTGCAAGGCTCGGGGAAGAAAGGATCGTCATGACCCCACCAACTGTGAAAGTGTGGCGGGGAAGAGAGAATTCTCGCCTTGAAGTTGCCACGGCCGGCGCGACCGCGAACAATGAAACATAGCCAAATCTAATTCTCAAGGAGGAAAGCCGCCCAACGGGCTGGCACGACATATTGCGTTTATCTTAACCTGAGTTTCTCGAGGTTATCCGGCGCGGTTGTTCTCATCTTCAGAATCCTGGAGATTTGGTGTGCGAACAGGTCCGTCTTGCGTCGCTCACCATGCCCAAGTATGACTCGTGACGGTCTCGGCGAGACTCGTTTGAGGAAGGAGAAGAGCTGATTTCTATCAGAGTGTCCTGAGAAACCTTCAACGCTCTCAACACGCAAGTTCACCTTCAAAGCCTCAACCTTTCCGTTCCTGCCCATCAAGGAAACCTCGCGGGCACCATTCTTGAGCCTGTTTCCCAGTGTGCCCTCAACCTGGTAGCTCACGAAGATCAATGAGTTTTTTTCATCCGAAGCCAAGTAACGGAAGTAGTCGATCGCAGGACCGCCCTCCATCATACCTGAAGTTGCGAGAATAATACACGGTGGCCCGGCCGCTATCTTCTCACGCTCGGAGGGATGGTCGACATTCGTGAAGTAATCTGACTGGAAAGGGTTAATGTCTTTGTAGAGAATTTGTTCCCTAAGGTCGCGTGCTAAGTATTCGGGGTAGGCGGTGTGGATGGCTGTCGCTTCAGATATCATGCCTTCTAGGAAGATGGGGAGTTCTTTGATTTGCTTGTTCTTCATGTAAGCGTTCAGAACAAGCATAATTTCTTGAGCACGCCCCACAGCCAGAGTCGGGATAAGTACCTTACCACCCTTCTCCGCCGTCTCGTTGACTATCCTAGCTAATTTGCCCTCTACTGTTTCCCGATCGGACATGACGTCATCCGGACCGCCGTACGTGCTTTCCATGATTAGGGTTTCAGCGCGTGGAAACGAGCAGACAGCTGGTTCCAGAAGCATCGTTCTACCGAATTTGAAATCGCCGGTGAATATGACGTTTGTAAGTCCTTCTCCAATGTGGAGGTGAACGATTGAGCTTCCTATGATGTGGCCTGCATTGTGGAGGGTAAGTTTGATATCGGGTGCTACGTCCGTGACCACACCGTACTTTACGGGTATGGTGTGCATAACGACTTCGCGCACATCCTTCTGGTCGTAGGGCGGATGTCCGCCTTCCTTGCCGAAAATATCCAAGTAATCAAGTTGGAGGAGCGTCATCAGCACCGCTGTTGGTTCGGAACAGTAGACGGGGCCGTCATACCCATATTTGTAGAGAAACGGAACGAACCCGCAATGGTCTAGGTGTGCATGGGAGATTATTACGGCATCTAATTTGTCTACGTCGAATTCATCAGTATCGATTCGGGGGAATGCGTAGATGGGTCGGTCTGCCCCTGCGCTTATGCCGCAGTCCATTAGCACACAGCTTTCCTCGGTTTCCACAAGCATCGCAGACCTTCCGACCTCATGGAACCCGCCGAGCGGGGTTAGGTAAACACTCGAGGTCTTGGCGAGCCTTGTGCGAAAAATGCGTTCGCCAACGTCGCGGAAGATTCTACTTCTTTCTTCGCTTTCAGAATGCAGAATATGTCTGGAACTCGCAATTATCTTCGATGGGAGTGGAGGCGCACGTAAGACTCGGGGTCGCCAGCTTGTTTTCTTAATGATCTCTTGGAGGGTAACTCCATCCTTGCCTATCGCCAAGCCAGGTTTCTTAGCTTCAATCACTACCTCACCCAAGCTTGGGTCGAAGTTTATCTCGGTTATCTCCGCCTCTGCAGGTATGATGCCTTTGATTAAACGATCGGATTCTTTCTCAGTAAGCCGAATTGTAGGATCGGACCGTATGACCACGCGCTTATGTAGTAAGTTGACGATGTCGGTGACCACGTGACTCTGTTCTAGCAGAAGTCCGACGTTCTTGACGTAGATTGCAAGGCGTGGCCCTTCAAATTCGATTCGGGTTATCTCAGCCTCCTTCGGCATGTGGGTGACAATGGTTTCACGTATCCTTGCCTGCGAATCGTCTACTAGTCTCGCCACTAAGTAAACCACCTAAACTCGAATAATCAGGATTTGTGTAGATTCAGAATTAGTTGGCCTAAGTGAGGATTCCTTTCTTCTCTTGTTCGCTCAGTTCCTTGTAACCATCTTTTGAGATTACGGCAACATCGAAGCTATCCCCGCTAGCCGAGTCACGTTTCATAGCCTCATTGACTGCGCGAACTACTAGCGGTATAGCATCTTTAACTGACATGCCCTCCCGGTAACCAGGTTCAAGAACTCCATAAGCGACTGGTGAGCCAGAGCCGGTTGAGACGTATTTCTCTTCGGTGACGCTTCCGAGTGGGTCGAGGGCGAAAATGTGTCCGCCTTGGTCATCTATGCCTCCAATAATGGATTGCAGAATGAAGGGGTAGTACCTTGCTTGGAAGAGAATATTTGCAGCCAAACGTGCAACAGCACTAATCGGTATGGGTAGACCCTTCTCATATTTGTAGAGTTTAGAGTTCGCGCGCAACATCTCAACCACCGTTTGCGCGTCGGCAACGCCTCCGGCGATCGTCATGGCTACGTGCTCGTCGATTGGGTAAACTTTTTTCGCTCGCTTATGCGCCACAAAGGTGCCCAGCGTGGCGCGGGTGTCGGTTCCTAGTACGATGCCGTCCTTGCAGACCACGCCCATAGTGGTGGTGCCGGTCATCACGTACTTCGGCATGTTGTTTTTCTCTTGGTGGTACATAGTTTGTTTTCCTCCGAGAACATTTTCCGGAGCATTTCGCAATCGCGCTGAGGAACGTTCGAGCGCGGTCGAATAGACCCCAGCACGACAACTTAAAAACGTTTCCTGAAACTTTCCCGTAGATTCAACGCTTCCTCGAAAGTTGGTCAATAAATAGGGCAACTTAAAGCCGCAGCACAGAGTGTTCCCTAAATTCGTTTAGACGCCCTCCCTCGTTGGAATGGAAATGGAAAACGCTTACCAACTGGAAAACAAGATGATGAAAGAAGCGTACGAAGAGCTGGAGTCACGCGGCGAACTTTCGACTCGACTGAGGGACAGACTTGAAAAGACTTTTGGTGAGCGTTTCACCAACGGTTGGAAACTGGCGAATTCACGGAGTGTTCGCCGGTACGAGTTTAAACCCAGCAGCAGAGTGGTTTGGGTTGTTCAAGGCCGGAAGAGTGAGTACCAAGTCATGCCCGATATACCGTTTTGCTATTGTGATGATTACTACTTTCGCGTGATGGACAAGAAGCGAGGTCTCTGTTACCACATAATAGCCCAGCACATAGCAGAAGCCCTTAACAAGTTCGAGAAAATAGCGAAGCGCGACTCGCAATACTCAAGCATAACAGATCGCTGGAGGGCCAAGGAATTAGCTGAAAGTTCAGAATAAGCAGTGTTTAAATGGATACTAGCTTTCTACGGAGAATGCGAGCGTTAGGAAATTGACAACGGACGAAGCCTGGGAGCTCTTCCAGATCGGAATCGTTTTCGTGGCTTTCCTGGCAGTTATTCTAATCTTTGTTTACCTCGCATACGAAAAACCATCTGCCTGATGAAAGAGAAACGTGCCACCGTACCGAAAACCAATCTTAGAAGAGAAGTTTCGCACGGTGGCAGGGCCACGCTTCACAAGTTAATTGGATCGAGGATTAGACTTTGCTTGAGAACACATTTGCGCAGTTGCACAAGCCCATTCGGGTCCACTTGGAAAAGGTGGGCTTAGAGGAACCTAGCGACATTCAAAGAATCGCGATCCCCTCTATTCTCAAGGGAGAGAACGTCCTCGTAATAGCCCCTACGGGAACTGGGAAAACGCTGGCCTCCATTCTCCCCATTTTCAACATGTTCTTGGAGCGCAGGTCGGCTGGGGAGACGAAGGGTATCTCAATTCTGTACGTGACTCCGCTTAGGGCGCTGAATCGGGATATTGTGCGGAGACTTACAGATGTGGGAAAGGAACTTGACATCAAAGTCCAAGTGAGGCATGGGGACACGCCAATCAGCGCAAGGACAATGCAAGCCAAATCGCCTCCCGAGATGCTGGTCACAACGCCAGAAACTCTTCAAGCGATACTGCCGGGAAAGAGGATGCGCGAACACTTGAAAGGCGTCAGTTGGGTCGTTGTTGACGAGATTCATGAACTTGCAACAGACGAGCGCGGCGTCCAGCTCTCAGTGGCTTTGGAACGGCTAGAGCACCTAACCGGCAGGGCCTTTCAAAGGGTCGGCTTGTCCGCAACAGTGGGTGAAGAAGAGAAAGTCGGAAAGTTTCTGTCCGGAACTGATCGCAATGTGAGTGTTGCCAAGTCAGAAGAGCTTAGGCAGATTCAGATAGATGTCGAATACGTGCCACCCACACCCGCAGACATGAAGGATTCCGACAAGTTCGGCCTACCGCCCACAACCATAGCGAGGGCGAAGAAAGTAGCTGAAGTCATATCAGGAAAGCAGTCAACGCTCGTCTTCACAAATACTCGCGAACAGGCTGAAGCTGTTGGGTCACAGCTTCACGCCCTCAAGCCTGAGCTACAAGTGCGAGTGCATCATGGCTCCCTCTCCCGGGAGATACGGGAGGAGGTGGAGCAGGGATTCCAAAGCGGCTCAGTAAAAGGCGTGATCTGCACTTCATCACTCGAGCTAGGGATGGATATTGGTAGAGTGGATTACATTATACAATACATGTCGCCTCGAATGTCTACACGCCTCATTCAGAGAATAGGGCGAAGCGGCCACACGCTGCGAGGGCTAGCCAAGGGAACGGTAATTGGTGCGTGGGCAGACGATCTATTGGAAGCCGCTGTGCTCGCTGCCAATGCGAGGGCCGGAACGATCGAGCGAACGGTGATACACGACAAGGCATTGGACGTTCTGGCCCATCAAATTGTTGGCATAACCCTAGATCTGAAGAGGCCTAAGTTCAGCGAAGTATACGAGATTGTTCACGGCTCCTACCCATACCGAAACATTACAGGAGAGGAATTGCATGGGCTCGTCAAGTTCTTGGATTCAGTGGGAATGATCAGGCTTGTAGATGATGTAATCTCCGCTCGTTTTCCGCGAACCTTCAGATACTACTATGAGAACCTTTCCGTAATACCAGATGTGAAACGTTTCGACGTGTTCGACTTTTTCCGGAAACGCAGGATTGGAACGCTGGATCAAGGTTTCGTGGCCAGGAAGTGCAAGGGGGGTACAGTTTTCATTATACATGGCCAAACATGGAAGATAATCAACGTTAACGAAGAGAAGCTCTCAGTCGAAGTCGAACCAACAGCACCAACCTTGGACGCTATCCCCAGTTGGGAAGGGGAAATTATTCCCGTTAGTTTCGAAACCGCACAACAGGTCGGCAAACTAAGGGGAGACATTGCCTCGAAGTTTGACGATCAGGCGAGGCTTAGGGCGATTCAGGAGGAGCTGCAGCTCTCGGATAACGCGGTCAACAAAATCACTGAAACTCTGCGGGCACAGTTAAAGAATTTCCCCTTACCGACAGACAGACACATCATATTGGAAAAGTTTGAGAACTGCATAATCATCCATGCCTGCTTCGGGAGTACCGTTAACGATACCCTTGCAATGATCCTTGCATCTATGCTCAGTGCCAAGTATGGTGTAAACGTGGCAACCCAGACGGACCCATACCGAATAGCCTTGATCTGTCCATTCAAGATTGAACCGGAAACCGTCGCGTTAGAGCTCTCAAGGTTTACTCCCGATGATGTGGAGAAGGTTCTGGTCGAATCCCTTCAAACTTCGGATCTTTTCGCGTGGAAGCATTGGCACGTTGCTCGTCGGTTCGGCATCATTGAAAGGAAAGCGGACTACAAATCCATCCGCTCTCGAATGCTCGTTCGCGCAATGAAAGACACGCCGGTAAACGCGGAGACTCAAAGGGAGGTTCTACTCGAAAAGTTCGACTTGGCGACGACGAAGGACATAATCGCGAGAGTGCACGCTCGAGAGATAACAATCGACGTCACCTCAGAGAGAGCCGAATCCTGTTCGCCTTACGCGACCCCAATAGTTGACAAAATTATCCCACACGACCTGCTTAGGCCTGCTGTCCCGTCGAAATCATTGACGGATATCGTAAGGGAGCGGTTGCTCGCTGAAACAGTTCGCCTCGTCTGCATTTTCAATGGAGACTGGGATGCCGTTCGTGTTGTGGGTGAACTGCGTGAGAAGATACGTTGTCCAAAATGCGGTTCCACGCTAATTGCAGCCACGTACATGGGCAATGATGCATTGCTGCATATTGTTAAGAAGAAAAAGAAGGGCGCGAAGCTATCAGCTGAGGAAGAACATAATTGGCGTCAGGCGTGGCTCAGCGCCAGCCTCGTACAGACAAAGGGAAAGGAAGCCGTCGTGGTCCTAAGTGGACGAGGCGTAGGCCCCGCGACTGCAATCCGGATCCTAAGAAGACTACACAAAACAACGGAGGACATGTACGTCGATATCCTCAAGGCTGAACGCGAATACGCTAGAACACGCCTCTTTTGGGATTAAACGAGCCAGATACACCTCCACACTTTCGATAATGCTAGTCATCATCCCAGTGTACTCAGCTGATTCGCTGTCCACTATTTCTACCTAAGATTAAGAGATAAAACCCCCAACAATCTGCCACCAAAAGACGGAGGTGAAGACGTAATTGAGAAAGCAAAGAGTTTGGATGCCAAGCTACGTCTACGCCTACAACCCCTGGTACGGATACTACCCATACCAAACATGGCAGGAATACGAACTGGAATACTAAGTAGGGAAGAGTCACCGACCGACTCTCCCCCCGCACCTTTTTTTGGAAAACTGAAACGCATCGTTTCCACTAAGTGGAATTACGACCCAAGTCTACCACATATTCCACGCACAGATATGAGGCTCAATGCAGAACATTTGGCTGAGGTTTGCATGTTGGTGAACGAAGAAACCGGACACGGCCGAACGACACTTTTCACATGCGAGTTCTGCGCTTCCACCTATAGCGAAATAGGCTTAGCAGAAGATTGCGAACAACATTGCGGGACCCTTGGATTCACTTCAGCGGAGATAAGACGGAAAGCCATTCACGTGCCCAAAGTAGAGATTATGCCCCTGCTTTGAAAGCCCGCTCTAGATTCGCGCCATTCATTCCACATTTTCGCCTATGAACCTGGTTGTGGTTACTTCGGTTGATTGACCCAGGTCCAGTTTCTCGCGAATGTACTGTATCGATTCCTTGAACGAATAGGGTAGGAATACTGCGCTAAGTCTTGCTCCTTGGATGGCGTATCCTTTTCGACCCCTGATTAAGAACAACAAAAGGGCGAATGAAATCGGAACTAACCAAAGATTCGCCAGGGCCTGCAGCGACTGCACCCGTAGGCTGGGGAGCATGCTTTCCGCTACGATATCGATCTTGGAAGTTAATGTCCTCGAAATTATTGGGAACACGTAGTGCTGAATGAACATTAGAACTGATATAGCGGCTCCGACTACGAGGGTTCTCCAACTGTAACGCCTGATATGTTCTATCGAACTGACGTTTGAGTAAGGTAGCTCCGTCGTGCTTCTGGATAGTCGGCCCTGTTGAATGAACATCCTCTTGTTAGTAGCGACAACCTTCTGCGAGCCATGGGACCACGTACGAACTACTACTTCCGGTTCTGAAAGCGTGGATGTGACTTCCTCTGGCAGTTTCGCAAGACCGCTTTCCCTTTCGACTTCATTCGTAAGGGCCTGGTCCAAATTTCCAATTAATTTTGTGAGCGTGAATTCTCCAGCCCTTTTCCTGGCATTAGCCGAATATTTCTGCCGCCTTGAACTATCTTCGACCAGTTCCACTATTGCATGGGCTGCCCCTTCTACGTCGCCCGGCCCCTTCACGTGGACGCCTTCCTGCCCGTTTCTAATGATCCAAGATTGCCCACCGACGCCTGAAGTGATTACCGGTACTCCCTGGAACATGAATTCAAGTTGAGTCAACCCTAGGGCTTCCATCCTGCTAAGCAGAACATTGAGGTATGAAATTTCGATGAGTTGCACTTTTTCCTTTTCTCCAATTTCACCAAGGTACGTAACGTTCACCAGTCCGTTTGCCCTCCCCCTCACTTGCTCAGCGTATTCTGAATCACCTGAACCTGCGATGACAAAATGAATGTCCTTTCTATCCTTCAACCTTTCAGCAACCTCAAGGACTGCCATTGTATTCTTCCGCTCCTCGATCGTTCCAAGGTAGGCAACTATCTTCGCCTCGCGGGGAAGGTTGAAGCGTTGCAGTAGTTCGCCTGGGCTTGATGTTGCGAAACGGATGAACTCGTTATCGTCAACTCCCCCAGGGAAAAGAATGCACTTGTCCCGAAGAGCGCCCATCTTTATTTTTGCCTGTTCCTCGTAAGGAGTCACTACGAGAACCAAGTTAGCCACACGAAGTATTGTTCTCAATGAAAGCCGATTCCACGCCATTCTGAAAGAACGTTCAACCACCGAGTATCTCCGGGCCGATGGTTCTTGGAAATGAGACATGTGACAAAATATCAGCGGATCCTGGAATCCGCCCAGTTCCCTTATGTTGCGCCTCCATTCCACAAACTTCGCAACTTCTTCCGGCCCATTCCACATCGTGCTGTGAGTTATCAACACGTTAAGGCCGAAATCATTGACAATTCCCTCCAAGGCGTGGACCACGTCCTTCAGGCTAACGCGGCGGGGAGGCCATTTAGAAGTAAAACTGCCGACACGAATAATCGGGATATCCAGTTCACCGTCATTCACCTCAACGTATCCCTTCTCTCCGAGAGATCCTTCACTGGCGATCTCCTTTCCATCGTGGTAAAGGCTGGTGATCAGGTACGCTGCGTGGCCGAGTCGCCTAAAATAGCTCACCATTCGTTGAGCTACAAGTTCTTGTCCCTTGGAGCGGCTCGTCTGATACATTATGACACCAATTCTCAGCTTCAAGGGAACTCACGCAAATACTCCTATGAGCCACCAGCGTTATAACGGCATGTCTACCGTTTGAGGATTGGTTCCTAAGATGACACAAGTGGAGGCGGTCTTCTCCGACTATGATGGTACACTATGCGCCTTGGAGCTTCGAAGAGAAGACGCGTTTATCTCACCTAGGCTGAGGCGGGTGCTCACCAAGGCGAGCAAACGAGTCAAGCTAGGCATCATAACGACCAAGGACCTTTACTTCATCAAGGACCGAGTACCATTTGCACACGGCTACGCAGCTACATCCGGATTAGAGATGCAAGTTGGCGACAAAATCACACTCGACGAACGCGTCCGCGACTCTAACCCAAAGCTCGAGAAAACATACCAAGACGCCCTTAAGAGAATCCTTCAGATCCGCGACAACATAATGGTGGAAAGAAAGGAGACAGAGGACGGCGGACTGATTGCTTTCTGCATTGATTGGAGGCTGTCCCGGAATTGGGATGAAGCGCATAGAAAAGCTGCACCTGTGCTCGCGCTCTGTAAGGACCAGGGGATGTATGTGGTCGAATCCAATATCAGCCCCTTCGCGAACATTTTTCCATTTGAAGTGGATAAGGGCACGGCCTTTGACAGATTGCGGAGGGAAATGGGTGTGACAGGCCCGGTGATGTATCTGGGGGATTCGGAGGCCGATGACCCCGCCTTCCAGCTTGCGGACATTTCAGTAGGAATCAAACATCGCCGTGTCATGCCATCGCTAAAATGTAAATACAAGTTGGAATTTTTCGAACTCGAAGTCTTTCTTTCGAAACTGATAGAATCGAATTTCAATTTTCAAGATGGAATGTTGCAGAAGAACATTCAAGCCTAGAACCGCCGCCTTGGCCGGAGCGTTTCCAAGGTTTCTACTTAAGGTTCTGGATTTCTACCAAGTGTAATCACAGTTAACCGCTATCAAGCAAATGTTTCGCTTAGGAGGTTCAAGGAATATGAATGGGATTTCCCCAGTAAAGCACGGGTTCGTTGACCTCGCCGCTGTGATGTTCGTAATAGGCGGCGTCGTAACCTTGGTCATGAGTCTTCTGGCACTCCCTATCGCTAGCATCTACCCCTTCACTTTGCCTTCAAACCTTGGTACAGAGTTCCTCGTGGTACTTGGAATAACCGTAATCTGTTCCCTCGGAGCGATCCACTGCTACTCGCTTGTCACCAAACGCATGCTATCCGAAGCAGGGATCAGGGGGCTGATCTTCGGGGCACTACTGCTGATCTTCAGTTTGGGACTAATCGGTGGCTTAGGTGGATCAGGCACGACTGTAGTCGGATCAGGGACGACGACGCTACTCACCACTCTGAGCGCTGTCTTCATACTCGTTGCGGGCGTTATCTGTTTCGCTCTTAGGCACACAGCGATTTCTGCGTCCGCCATAGCGCGTCAACATGCCATCGCTCAACCTGCATTCCAGGCGTAGGGAACGAACCCAAAACCCATTTTTTCTTGCACTTCGAGGGAAATCTTTTGGCTTCACGATCGAAAACAACCTTGATATTGGCAGTGGTTCTGTTTCTTTCCGCTTCGGCCCTTCTACCACAGTTGGGTTACGCTGATGGTGAAGGCTGGATCAAGTACTCTGGAAACCCAGTGCTTAGCCCAACGCCAATGGTCCTAACCACCACACCGGGCAATTGGGATTCTGGTTATACGGTCAGTCCTAGAGTGCTCTACGATGGGACAAGCTATAGAATGTGGTACAATGGAGGGAATATGTCCGGATTTGCTGGGATCGGCTACTCAAATTCAACGAATGGAGTCACTTGGATCAAGCATTCGAGCCCTGTTCTAATCCCTGGACCAAGCGGCTCTTGGGATAGTGCTTCAGTTGCCTTGGGCTCTGTTCTATGGAACGGGACTCTCTTCTTAATGTGGTACAGAGGGAGCAACTCAACAACTAACCAAGCTGGGGCCGTGGGGTTTGCATACTCAAAGGACGGGATCACGTGGAAAAAATTAGCGCACCCAGTTCTCACTGGGACCGATATAGATCAAGAATACATAGCTAGCCCGTACGTCATCAAGACCGAACTCACGTACACTATGTGGTATGTGGGGCGAAACGCGTCCCTTACAAAATCTAATCCTTCTAAGATTCTCTATGCAACATCATTTGATGGAATCCAATGGGCCAAGTCGCCTTCGCCTGTGTTCTCGCCCTCATCCGACCCAAGCGCATGGGATTCTGGCGCTGTCTACTCCCCCTCTGTGTATTTCAACGGGACCACGTTTGGCCTCTGGTACTCTGGCTTTGGCCAGGGTATCATAGCTCCACAAATTGGCCTCGCCACCTCGCCGGACGGCAGAACATGGACGCGGTCCCCATTGAACCCTATTCTGAGTCCTGGTGGGCAGGGTACTTGGGATTCTGCGGGCGTTGAGCAACCCAACGTAGTCCTCGGGGCTAGTGGATATTTGCTGTATTACGACGGCTTGGCTGATAATGCGGGAGGAAGAATTGGACTAGCCCAGGCTCCGCAAACTCCGCAAATTCTGCCAGTCGCTGAATTTCCGTACATAAGCCTCCTGCTTGGCGTCACAGTTTGTGCGGCACTCTGCTTCCTTCGCTTTCAGAAGAAAACGCACGCCTAAAGAACGGCTGTTAATTTAAGGCAATAACGCTATCGGGTACTGGTCGATTCGACGGCTCTCGGTTTTCCACAAAACGACCGCTACATTGTTTACGAAGTGGCCAACGGTACATACAAGGCTTAGCGAAGTCTGTTGAGATCGAATCGTCATGGTCGAAGTAAAGAAACTGGCTGAACAAATACTCGGATTCCTTCATCAAGAAGACGAAAAGCAGGGGCACATCAATGTCACATTGGCTTCTTTGTACAAGGCCTTCGAAAATGAAGCCTCGTACGATGTGATTCAAAGTGCCGTAAGATTTCTGGCTGACAGAGACTTGATCGCACCCTTCAGTTATAGCTTGACCGCGAAAGGAAGACGGGAGCATAGCCTTAGGCAGAAGACCTAGCACGGCAATGCAATGGATAATTAGCGTTTCAGCGTATTTTTGGCAGTTCTAGTGTCGAGGCAGCATTATTGGTGGCCTATTACAGGGTGGGGTTTGTACCCCGCCTCTAGACGGGTCATCTCTTCTGCATCGAGCTTAACATCTATCGACGCTACAGCTTCTTCTATGTGCTCGACCTTTGTTGCTCCGATTATCGGTGAAGTGACCCCCTTATGGAGTAACCACGAGAGAGCAATCTGAGCAGGGGTCACACTCTTTTGCTTCGCCAATGATTCAACGGTCTCTGATACATCGAAGTCTTCAGGTCTGAAGTATCGACCTGCTAGATACTCGTCGCTTTCGAAACGAGTGCTCTTCGGTTTTTCGCCCCGTTTGTATTTTCCCGTCAGAAAGCCTCGTGCAAGCGGACTCCAAGGAATTAAGGCGATTCCCTCCTCCTTGCAGAGCGGAATCATCTCCCGCTCTTCCTCCCGGTAAAGCAGGTTGTAGTGGTTTTGCATGCTGACGAATCTTTCCAGGCCCAGGCGATCGCTGGTTTGTAACGCTTTGAGAAATTGCCAGGCGAACATGCTGGAGGCACCGATGTAATGCGTAAACCCTCGGTGAACGACCTCGTCAAGCGCTCGCATGGTTTCTTGAATAGGCGTATTATAGTCCCATCGATGGATCTGGTAGAGGTCAACGTGGTCCGTCTGCAGACGTTTCAAGGACGCTTTGATTTGATACATGATATGCAGACGGGAAAGGCCTGAGTCGTTCGGTCCATTGCCTGTAGGATAGTAGACTTTCGTAGCGATGACGACATTTTCTCGGTTCCCTTTCAAGCCTTCACCTGTAATTTCCTCGGAACGACCTGAGGAATAGGCGTTCGCTGTATCGAAGAAGTTTATTCCGAGGTCCAATGCTTTCTTGAGTAGTCTCTGGGCTTGGTTGGCCTCAACTTTCCAATTTGCATCATTGCCAAATGACATGCACCCCAAGCATATCCGCGACACTTTGACACCTGCTCTTCCAAGATTCACATATTCCATGAGGAACGCCTCCTACCTTCAGCCTTCCGCCCTTTGAACTAGAACGCGGTTGATCAGCAGTTTCTTGTGAGGCTAGGCTTGTACTTTCAGTGTTATCGTCACGTGGTCCGGGTACCTCGGACGCCCCATTTCCTGGTATTCATCTTCGGTAAGTGTCACGATGAGGCGAGGTGTGCCGAGTTGTTGGCCTACGCCAGGAAGCTGCGTTAGAACTCTTTGGACGGCTATTGTTACGCCTGCCATTTCCCTATCCATATCAAGCGGCATGGTTACGGGGCCCTTGAGCGGGTCGCCTAACGTTATCTGAACCATCGTCCTTCCTTGGGAGGACTGGATAGGCGTAACCACGAGTACGGTTCCTTCGATAGTAACCTCTCCCATGCTGATCACGATTCGACCGCGCTAAACCGGTCGCCTGCTATTCTAAGGTTGTGGGAATCGTACTTTCATCTAAATGACAAGAGAATTTATGCTGACGGCTTCACTCTGTAAACGATGTCGTTCTCTCTAACGTGGCCGGATACTTTCATCCCCACGCTTTGTCCGGCTTGAGCGTTGGTAATCTGTTTGTGTTCAATTTCCATCGAGTCTACTGGTTGTTCAATGTTGGTGGTGCTGCCTCGGATAACGATCTTATCCCCTCTGTTGAGTGGGGCCGTCAATTCGACTACGGCTACGCTTGCTTTCGAGTAGAAGTGCGTGATTCTGCCAACTTTCTCATATAGTGCTTCCATATGGAACCAGTTTAAGGACCGTGTCTTTGGTTGAATTGTTTTGCGGTAGAATTGGCGGTAAGGCGAGGACACGCGACCGTGCGTTTGCACGTGGAGCGTTGTCGGCTCGCCCACCGCTCTGGCTTTCAACCGCATGAAGTGCGTTATATTAATGTTCCGTAAACTGAACACCACTGTACCCTACAATGTGTGACTCAAACCTGCCAACGAGAAGACTTAGCTTTCGCTTCCCATAAACTAAGGCAGAAATTCATAGCGGGGCGAAGGCATTCCAGTCCTCAATTCAACCAATTGTGGAGGGCATTCTCTCCAAGAGGCCTGACCTATCACAAGACCAAGTTCTAGCACTCATAGACGAGAAAAAGAAGGAGGGCCGTGGCTTACTCTCGGACGAAGGCGCGGCCAGGCTTGTGGCTGAGGAGCTTCTAGTACAAACTCGCGGAACCGAACTAGGAAGAATGCAAGTGAAGGGCCTCGTCAGCGGCCTTAACGACGTAAGCATCTCGGGCCGTGTTCTCTTGTCGTACCCTCCTCAACAATTTCAGCGTCGCGACGGAACGCCGGGCCGAGTCTTGCGGCTAGTAATAGTCGATAAGAGTGGTCGTGTTCGCTGCGCTCTTTGGGACAAGCATGTGGATGTGCTCACGAGAGCTGGGAGCCTGCATGGTAGAGTCCTAAGGATCGGTCACGCTTACACTAGGCAAGGACTGACAGGGGACACTGAGATCCACGCAGGGGATCGAGCAAGTATAGAAGTCGATCCGCAAGACATGCCGACCACTGACTTGCCCGAATTCCGGGAATTGTTCACGCCTCTTGGCAAATTAGCGGCTGATGCATACCAACTGAATGTTGTTGGCGTAATACAGGCCGAACCGAGGCTTTACACCTTTCAGAAAGAGGATCGGCCTGGCAGCGTTCTTAGAACCGTTATCGCAGACGAATCGGGAAGTATGCCCCTAGTTGCCTGGAACGAGCGAGCTGAAGAATTGCGCGAGGTTAAGAAGGGGGAAATCTTGCGGGTTCTCAATGCAAGAACGCGATTGGACAACAATGCACGTTTGGAATTGCACGTTGAAAGCCGAAGCCAAGTGGAGATTCTCCCAACACCCCCCGACTACCTGAAGTTGCCCGTAGCCAAGCTATACAAGCTCGCAGACCTTACAGGCCAGCTTGCTTCCGTGGACCTGTCAGTTTCTGTGCTAGCCAAAGGCCCGATTCAGGAAATCAAAAGGGCAACGGGAGAAACAGCGATAGTGGCAAGGCTTATCGTTGCTGATGAAAGCGGAATCGCCTCCCTGTCCCTCTGGGACGACAAAGCGGAACTCGGTACCAAACTCGTAGAGGGTCAAAGCATCGATCTCCGCGGAGTTTCCGTTCGCGAAAGATTAGGAGAGATAAGCCTCAGTATTGGAAGGTCGGGCGACTTGAAAGAATCAGCAAAAAGGATTGAAGCCAAACAGGTAACGAAGTTAGATTCCCTCAAGAACGCGAAGGGCCTTTTGGTTGTGGAAGGCTCTATCTTCGACCAGCCTTCAGCGAGGCA
>Ga0187778_10000644_pt1 | contig 24787 bp, 17 predicted proteins | sample 1015_Q2_SP5_20_M_FD_132418 | JGI IMG/M metagenome (GOLD analysis project Ga0187778, IMG submission 132418) | Tropical peat soil microbial communities from peatlands in Department of Meta, Colombia - 1015_Q2_SP5_20_MG | ecosystem: Environmental > Terrestrial > Soil > Wetlands > Peat | place... | reverse complement strand
GCGCCCGGAAGCATCTCCTCGAAACCGACGGCGAGCGCGCACTCCGCCTCGCCCGACAGCACCGCAGTGCGGGCGAGCTGCAACGCGGTCGAGCCGGACGAGCAGTTGTTGTTGACGTTGACCACAGGGATGCCGGTCATGCCGACGCGATAGAGCGCCCGCTGACCGGAGCAGGAATCGGCGTAGACGAAGCTGGCGAACGCCTGATCCACGAGGTCGTAGTCGAGCTGCGCGTCGTCGAGCGCGGCGCGCACGGCACCTTCGGCCATGACGTCGTAGGGGTCGCTTTGCCCCGGGCGGCGGAACGGCACCATGCCGACGCCCGCGATCAGAACGTGGGGAGCCATCTCGAGGTCCTTTCTAGCCTTCGAAGCGTACGGGGAAGGGCGGCCTGGCGCCCCCCCAGCCAGGGGTAGGAGGCACGCGGCGCAGAGAGCGGCCCGCGGCAGATGCGACGACGAGGCTCACCCCTCCCCGACCGGCCGCAGCGCGGGCGGGTGGGCACGGCAGCGGTTGCGGGCGTCGAACTGCGTCGTGTAGAGCCACAGCCCGCGCCGGAAGCGGATCGCGTCGTTCTCGTAGGGCAGATAGTCGGTATTGGTCGCGTACTCGATGCACATCCAGGCGGCGGCTCGCTGCACGAGCGCCAGGTTCACGTTGAGCGGTCCGACGAAAACGCGACCGAAAGCGCGGTTCGAACCGTCGCGGCCGGTGAGCACCACGCGCACGGTCTTGCCGGAGACCATGTTCGAAAGCAGCATCCGCGAGGCCGGGGTGTAGTACTCGCTTCCCTGCGGCGCCCCGATGTCGGCAAGCCGTATCTCGAGCTCTCCCTTGCCGTCGGAGACGATCAGCGTGTCGCCGCTCAGCACGCGCGCTACGGTGCCGGCCATCTCTTCCGCTGCTGAGAGCGCCGACGCAGCCGCAAGCGATGCTGCCAGGAGCCAAGCGCACACCCATGCACCGCTCCAGCGCAGGCCTTGGGTGTCGAAGCTCAGGCGCTCCATCCCGTGTGCTTGGCGATGAAGCGCACGATATGCTCGGTCGCGGCTGCGGCCTGCGGCAGCGGAAGCGCCTGGAACACGTGGGCCATGTCTTTCCATATCTCGAGCTCGACCTTGACCCCGGCGGCGTTAGCCCGATCCGCGGCACGCATCGACTCGTCGCGCAGCACCTCGAGATCGCCGGCCTGAAAGAGCAACGGCGGGAAGCCCGTATAGTCTGCGTAAAGCGGCGACACCGACGGATCGAGGTAGTGCTTCGGCGACGCATAGAGTCCGCGCAGCGCGATGAGCCCCGCGAGTGTGAACATCGGATCCCGTTTTTCGTTGGTCACCAGGCTCTTGCTGGTGAGCGTAAAGTCGACTGCGGGAGAGATCAGCACCGCGCACGCCGGCATCGGCTCGCCGGCACCCTCGATCCGATGCAGCGTCACCAGCGCAAGGTTGCCCCCAGCCGAGTCACCGGCAATGACGATGTGGCGTGGTTCAATGCCCAAGGCGAGCAGCCAGCGGTATGCCTGATGGCAATCGTCGGGAGCGGCCGGGAAGCGATGCTCGGGGGCAAGTCGGTAATCGACCATCAGCGCACGCGCGCCCAAGCGCCGGCACCAGCGGGCCGCCATTCCCGAATGGGTACGGGGAAAGCGGAACATGAACGCTCCGCCGTGCAGGTACAGTAGCACCCGATCAGCGCGGCTCCCGGGCACTTCAATCCATTCGGCTGGAGCTCCGGCGCAGTCGACCGGAGTACTGCGCGCCTCGGGATCGAGTCGTCCGAACTTCTCGTCGAACGCCGCTTGTTGCGCGCGCAGCGTCGCGATATCCACGCCTACGAAGCGCATCCGTTTCGCCGTCAGTCGCAGGATCGTGTGCAGCCACCAGCGTCGCAAGCCGCCGCCCGGATGGGCGATCAGCCGGGCGTAATCCTCGGGCGCGTTGGCGGGAAAGGACGGCAGATTCGGAGATGGCGCTTCTGACAAAGGCATCGCTGGCGGTGATTCAAGCGGGGACTCGGGCTCGACCTGCTGGCCGACGTTTCGAAGCAAAGCTGTCGATGCGGCCGGTTGCGCCATGCAGCACATGGTACACGCCCGTTTCGCCTACGCCACCCCCTTGGCGCAGGCAGAAGCGCGTGGTCGAGGCTGCGGCGAGGCTTCTTGCTCGGGGCCGAATTCGGTTACCCTATCGCGCCGCGTGCCGCCCGCGCCGTCGATCCATGGACACCCCCCAGCTCGCCCTGAAGTGCGTCCCGCCGAGGAGTCATCGCATGGCGCTGCCCCGGGGACGCTTGGAGCGCATCTGGGAGGAGGTCAACGAGCGAACCGTGGTGGCCGTATGCGCGCCGCGAGGCTTCGGCAAGACCACGCTCCTGGTTCAATGGCGCCGGCTGTGGCTGGAGCGCGGGGCGCTGGTCGCGTGGGTGACGCTCGACGCGGAGGACGACCCGCCTCGGTTCGCCAAGAGCCTGCTGCACTCGATGCGCATCGCCAGCGGAAGAGCGGTCTTCGATACGCTCGCGTCCGAGTCCTCGTCGCAAGCGGGCCGCGAGATCGATGCGCTGACCGCATTGCTCGCCGAGATCGCAAACCTGGCGACGCTCACCGTGCTGGTGCTCGACGACGCCGAGCGCCTGCCCGAGGCGACGGTGCGCGAGGCGCTTGCCTACCTCGTCTACAACGCCCCGCCCAATCTGCGCGTGGTCATCGGGACGCGCACGCGGCTGCAGCTGCCGACCTGGGATCTGGCGGCGCACGACGAGTTCGCGATGCTGCAGACGAAGGAGATGCGGCTCGAGCTCGACGAATCGATCGCTATCCTCGGCAAGCGCTTCGGGCGCCGCCTCGCCCTGGACGATTGCGTGCGCCTGCACGAGATCACCGAGGGCTGGCCGATCGGGCTGCAGCTCGCCGCGTCGTCGATCGAGCGCGAAGACGACCTGCACCGGGCGACGGAATCGTTGTCGGCGCGCCGCGGCGACATCGAGCGCTATTTCATCGAGGCGCTGTTCGACCGATTGCCGCAACCAGTGGGGGAGTTTCTGACCCGGATCGCGATTCTCGACGAGATCACCCCGGAGCTGTGCGAGGCCATCACTGGAGTTTCCTTGGCCTCCGCGTACCTCGACCAGCTCGCCAGCGACACGCCGATCCTGATCGTCGGCGAGCTGCGCGACTGGATCAGGTTCCATCCACTGGCGCGCGACTTCCTGCTCGGCCGTTTCGAGAAGCTGCCCGCCTCCGAACAGGCCGGATTGCATCGGCGCGCCGCCGACTGGCTCGCGCAACGGGAACGCTTTCACGAGGCGGGCGAACATGCGCTCGCCGCGGGGGACGAAGCACGAGCCCAAGGCTACGCCAAGCGCAGCCTGTGGTCGCTTTTCACGCAAGGCAAGTTGGCGGAGGCGCGCGCCTGGCTCGACCGCCTGCCGGAGGACTCGATTGCTGGAGACGTCCACATGAGCCTGATGGCTGCGTGGATCATGGCGCTCTCCGACCAGCCCGCGCAGGCGCTGCCGGTCGCCGAGAGAGTGTTGCGCGAGCCTGAGACGAGCGAGGCGATTCAGTTCGAGGCAGCGCTGGTGGCGACGTGCGGGGCGGCAATGAGCGACCGCCTCGGGCTGATACCGAAGTTTCTCGATCGGTGGCAGAAGCCGCCGCTCGAGCTGGAGATGCCGGTGCACACCGTCGCCCTCGCCAACACCCTGGCGGTGGTTGCCTTGCACGAAGGCGCTACCGAAAGGGTTCGTCAGCTCATAGGCGAAGTGCCCGTCGCCGCGGACAACGATTCGATGAAACTGCCCTTCGGGTTGGCCCGCTTGCTCATCGGCATGAGCCATCTCTGGGACGGCAACGCTTACAAGACAGAGGCCGCGCTGCTGCCGGCACTGAACAAGGCCGAGGGAGAGGCCGGTCGCCGCAGCATCATCGCCAGCCTGCACGCCGCGCCGCTCGCCGCGGCGCTCTACGAGCATGGCCAGATACCTGCCGCAAAGGCGATGCTCGCCAATCGGCTCGATTTGATCGAGCGTGTCGGCGTGCCCGACGCCGTCCTGGTCGCGTATCGCGTGCTCGCCTGCGTGGCCATCCACGAAGGCGATGAGCGACGGGCGCTGGAAGTGCTGGAAAGCCTATATACGCTGGGTGAATCGAAACAACTGCCACGGCTCAAGCTGGCGAGCTTGTGTGAACAGGTGCGCATTCACGCCTTGCGGTCGCGAACCGAAACCATCCGGAGCTTGCTCGCGAGAATCGATGCGCTCGCCGAAGTCTTTGCGCAGGAAGACTATCTGCCGCTACAGCCGGAGTACCGCTTGAGCGTGGCGATCGCCAGGGCTTATGGCGCGCTGGCTGCGTTCGACCCTGTCGTGGCGGACGAGCATCTGAAGATCGCGGATACGCTGGCGGCCAGCACTCGGCGCAAGCGCGACGCGCTGACGGTCATGGTGCTGCGTGCCGTAACGGCCCGGCAGCGGGGCAAGGACAAAGCGCTGCCCTTGCTGTCCGAAGCGCTCGGACTCGCCGCGATCGGTGGCATCGATCGATTGCTGGAGGACACCCATCCGCAGGCGGCAGTGATGCAAGCCGAGTTGCAGCCGGTGCAGCCCGGGCCAGCATCGAAGACGGCGCCGGTCGAATCGCGTTCATCGAGGGCCGCGCCAAGCCGTCCGGCGACGGCGCCCTCGGGACTGCTGACGCCGAAGGAAGCGGAGGTGCTGGGCTTGCTGAATGCCGGCTTGTCGAACAAGTTGATCGCCAAGAGCATGGACATCAGCGACGAAACGGTGAAGTGGCACTTGAAGAATCTGTTCTCGAAGCTCTCCGCGGGCACGCGCAAGCACGCGGTCGACCGGGCGCGACTGCTTGGATTGGTTGCTGCTTAAGCCGCTTCTGGAGGTCGGCCCCGGGTTTCCCCAGGAACTCCGAGGTCGACCGCGGCTACTCTGCCTTTGCGATCGCCTTCTCGTCGGCGCGAATGAGTTTGCGCTGCTTGCGCTGCTCGCTGCGGTGGCCTCGGCGGTCCTCCTTCATGAAGCGCTTCTTCTTGGCTTCTGAACCGAAGATCTGGCTCCACTTTCCGTTCTTGAAGATGATCTGGTAGCCGCCTGAGAGAATCTGGAACGGCCTGTCGACTTTTTTCAGACGGTCGAACTGGACGCTTCCGGGTTTGTGGAAGCGCTCGAAGTACGCCGGATACACGAAGTCGGTCATCGGAATGCCGCTAACCGGATAGCTCAGCTGCTCGACCGGATCGGCGCTTTCGTAAGCGTAAACCGTCTTCGGATCGGGACCGGTCGTCAACAGGTTGATCGCCGGATCCACAAGCATCTCGACCAGCTCGTGCGAAGCGGAGACACTGACCAGGTCGTGATTGGCGATGGTCGTCTTCACGAACACCTTGGCCAAAGGCAGTCCATCGGGTGTCAGATCGTGATACGCCAGCGCGCCCGGCTGATCGGCATTGTCGAGGAAGACCATCGCCCACTTGCCCGGAAGGAACCCGCTCGCTTTGACCAGCTTCGCCGGCGTGCCCCAGACCGGAGCGACGTCGTTGTCGACGAAGCCCTGCATGGCGGCGATCAGCGCATCGAGGTCGACGCCCAGGGGAATCGTGGCCTTGTTGAAGCAGGCGATGACGGGGACGTCGCCCTGATTGAAGGCGCCGAAGGTGGGTTGGATCGTCGGCACGCTCTGCGCTACTGGCCTGGAACTAGGCGAAGTATAGACGACGCCGGTGGGCTAGCGACCCTTGCGTCACGCCGCAGCAGCGCCGGCTTTGGCACGCGCCTTCGCCTTTCCGCGCGCGGCGCCGGCTGCTTCCGGGGTCGGCAGCAGGAAATACGACAGTGCGGGGATGAGGATGAGCGCGCCGAGCATGTTCCACACGAACATGAACGTGAGCAGGATTCCCATGTCGGCCTGGAACTTGATCGGCGACCAGGCCCAGGTGATGACCCCCGCGGCCAGCGTGACGCCGACCAGTGCCACCACCTTGCCCGTGAACTGCACTGCCTTCTGATAGGCCTCGGAAAGCGGCAAGCCCTTGCGCTGCTGGGCGAGTTGCACGGACAGAAGATAGAGCGCGTAGTCGACGCCGATGCCCACGCCCAGTGCAATCACCGGCAGCGTGGCCACCTTGACGCCGATGCCCAGCGTCACCATCAGCGCCTCGCACAGGATCGAGGTGATCGCCAGAGGTACGACAGCCACGATCACCGCGCGCCAGCTCCTGAAGGTGACGAAGCACAGCACGATGACCGCGGTGTAGACGTAGAGCAACATCGTGCGGTTGGCCCGCTCGACCACGATGTTGGTCGCCGCCTCGATGCCTGCGCTGCCGGCGGCGAGTAGGAACTGCCGATCCTTGTCGTTGTGCTTCTCTGCGAATTCCGCAACCGCATTCACCACCCGCGCGAGGGTCTCCGCCTTGTGGTCGGAGAGGTAGGCGATCACCGGCATCACCGAGCATGCGGTGTTGAACAGGTCCGGGTTGTTCACCGAGGACTGCTGCCCCGCGTAGTTGATCACGTCCTGGTTGCGGTTGAGCGTAAGCCACTTGGGGCTGCCCTCGAATGAACCGGCCGTGATCTGCCTCACCGAGTCGGCGAGCGAAATGGTGGTCTGAACTCCCGGAATCTGCCGCAGCGCCCAGCCCAGGCGGTCGGCCTCGACCAGCGTCGGGTACTTGAGGCAACCGTCGTTCTCGGTCTTGACGATCACCGCGAACTGGTCGCTGGAAAGCGCGTAGTTGCTGGTGATGTAGGCGTTGTCCTGGTTGTATCGCGAATCTGGCCGCAACTCCGGCGCTCCGGGATCGAGATCGCCGATCTTCAGGTTGTGGCCGACGATCAGACCAAAAACGGTCAGCACCGCGGAAACGGCAATCGCGGTGATCGCCCAGCGGCGCGTGGTGAAGTGATCGAGCAGGTTCCAGAGCTTGCCCAGTCCCTTGCCTCGGGTTTCCTCCCTCTCTTCCTTCAAGCTGTGCTCGGCCGCCCGCTGGCTTACGCCGGTATACGAAAGCAGCACCGGCAACAGCAGCAGATTGGTGAAGATCAGCACTGCCACGCCGATGCTCGCGGTCAGCGCCAGCTCCTTGATCACCGGAATGTCGATCACCATCAGCACTGCGAAGCCCACCGCATCGGCGAGCAGCGCAGTCAAGCCCGCCAGGAACAGCCGCCGGAAGGTGTACCGGGCGGCGATCAGCTTGTGCGTGCCGCGGCCGATGTCCTGCATGATCCCGTTCATCTTCTGTGCGCCGTGCGACACGCCAATCGCGAACACCAGGAACGGCACCAGGATCGAGAACGGATCCAGTTCGAAGCCGAACAGCGCAACGAGCCCCAGTTGCCACACGACCGCCACCAGCGAGCAGGCGATCACCAGCGCGGTGCTGCGCACGCACCGCGTGTACAGGTAGATGATGACGGTGGCGATGAGTGCGGCGATGCCGAAGAACATCATCACCTTGAGCAATCCGTCGATCAGCTCGCCGATCAGCTTGGCGAAGCCGATGATGTGGACCTTGATCTTGGGCGACTCCTTGGTGCGTACCCTCTCGAGATCCTTCGCGAGCTCGTACTTGGCGCGGATGTTGTCTTCGAGCACCTTGGAGAGGCCGTGGTAGTCGATGCGGGCGCCTGTGACCGGCTGCTTGTCTAGCAGCGGAACGAACACCATGCTCGACTTGAAATTGTTGCCGACCAGGCTTCCCACAATGCCCGAGCGCGCGATGTTCTGCTTGAGCTGCTCCACGCTCTTCGGCGAGCCGTCGTAGTTGTCCGGCATCACCGGTCCCCCGCGGAAGCCCTCCTCGGTAACTTCCGTCCACCGTACGGCCGGGGTCCACAGCGATTTGACCCATGCTCGGTCGACACCGGGGGTGAGGACCAGCTGATCGTTGATCTGCTTGAGCGCCTCGAGGTATTGCGGGTCGAAGATGTCGCCGTCGGTGTTCTCGACCACTACCCGGATCGCATTGCCGAGGCCGCGCAGATCCTTCTGGTAGGTGAGGTAGTTCTTGATGTAGGCCTGGTCCTGCGGAATCATCTTCTCGAAGCTGGCATTGAGCACGAGCTTCGTGGCCGCGACGTAGCCGAGCACCAGCGTGATGATCGCGCAGACGATCATCATCGCGAGTCGATTGTTGAACACCAGCCTCTCGAGCAGATTGCCCGAGCGCCTGTCGAAGTCCGCGAGCTCGCGGACCACCGGCATCTGGTCGAGGTCGTCGGAGACGGCAGCCATGACTGAATCCCTGACCTTGCTAGGGCGCGCTACTTGGGCACGGCCAGTTCGGCGACAGCGACTCCGCGCGGCCCGACCAGAGCCACGCGGCCGTTGCCAGCGTCGGCGATGCCGGCGAGAGGCATGGGGTTCGAAACCGTCGCCGGTTTGAAGTCGCGGCCGGCGTTGTCGCTCAGCGCAAGTCGGCCGCCGACGTCTCCCAGGATGATCACGTCTTTCGGCAACGATGCCCCGCTGGCGATGGTCGCCGGCAATTCGGCGTCGACCTTCGCCCAGCTCTTGCCACCGTCGTCGCTGCGATAGACGTTGCCGCGCAAACCGAACACGAGCACGGCGCTCGCGTCACCGACCACGCCGAAAAAGCTGCCCTTGTAGGGCGTTGTCAAGGCCTTGAAGCGTTGCGCATCCGGATCGAGCTTGAGCACCAGTCCGCTTTCTCCGGCGATGTAGAGTCCGCCCGCAGCGGGGCGGATCGCGTAGAGATTAAGCAGCTTCGGGTTGTCGGTCTGATCGAACCAAGGCTCCCAGTTCTTTCCGCCGTCCGAAGTGCGGAAGATCAGGTTATACGCCCCCACTACGTAGCCGTTGTTCTCGTCGGCGAACCACACGTCCAGAAACGGCTTGTCGGGGCCCTGATCCTTGTACCGCCTGGCTTCCTCGAGCAGTTGCTTGGTGTCGGCCGACTGCGGGCTGGCGGTTGCACGCACCTGCATGTACTCGACCAGACGCTCATTGGCTTTGCGGCCTTCGAGTTGGAGCGTCCAAGTGAGACCGCCGTCGCTGCTAAAAAGGACCACCCCGTCGTGGCCCACCGCCCAGCCCTTCCGGTCGCCGACGAAGAACACCGCCGTCAGGTCCGAGCTCACCGGGACGCTCGCCTGCTTCCACGTTGCGCCGCCATCGCTGGAGACAACGATGTGGCCGCGCTGCCCCACGGCGACCAGGCTCGGACCGGCGCGTGCGACCGCCTGCAGCAGACTCTTGCTCGCGAGTGGCGACATCTGCGCCGGAGTGTCGAGAACGTCGGCAATCTCGGCGCACGTTGCGTACACCGGCGCCAGCGCCGCACCTAGCACGATCGCCGCGGCAACTGCTTTCCAGTTGAAGGACGTCATCAGCTTTGCGTGCTCTGAGAACGAAGCCGCCACACGGTTCGCGCGTGGCGGCCTGGGGATCGCTATGCCGTCGTCAGCGCACGCCCGACCCGGCGAGCGTTTCCGGAGCCCACTGGATGTCGGGCAACGGATCCTGGTAGCGGATGCCCTCGAAGCCGCCCACACCGCCGACCAGCGAGTACGTTCCGGATACGAAGTCGTAGAACGTGTAGTTCTCGATCGATACCGCCTGCACGTCGTAGCTGAACGTCATGTTGCCGACGGTCGAGCGGTACAGCTTGCCGGCGGCGTCGTACTGATCCGCAGCGAGCGCGACCCAGCTATCTTCGTCGAGGTAGAAGACCCGCTTGCTGTAGATATCGCGCTTGTCCGGCTTGAGCGTCGCCTCGACCACCCAGACGCGGTGCAGCTCCCACCGTGTCCAGTCCGGGCTGACGTGATTGGGCGTGGCCGGGGTTTGCGACGGCTTGGCATAGAACAGCTTGTATCCATTATAGGGAACGTACATCTCCTTCTTGCCGATCAGCTTGAAGTCGAAGCGGTCCATCGCGCCATTGAAAACGAACGCGTCGCTGTACACTGAGGTGCCGGCGGTGCCGGGGTTGGGAGTGTCGTAGGCGATGTCCGGCGCGACCCTCACGCGGCGCTGTCCGGGGAGGTATTGCCAGCCCCTGCGTCCTTGCACCAGTGGGTTCACGGCATCGTAGACCATCAGCGCTTCGCCGTTGCGGCGGGCCGGGCCGGTGTAGTAGAGCTTGATTCGGTAGTAGATGTCGGTTTCCTTGGCTACGGTGTCCAAGCGCTTCGGGTCATACAGCGGGTACTCGTTGAAGAGGTCGCCCGACGTCGCCAACGACGCCACGCCCGCCGAGTCGACGTTCCAGGTGTCGTACTTCTCGCGGTTGGCGTTTCCCGTGTAGCGGACCAGGTGGTTCCACATCACCTCGTAGCCGCTCTTGGGAATCGGAAACGGGACGCCCGGCAACATGCCCTCGACGCCCAGCCCGCCGTTCACGCTCTTGGCGGCCACGGCATTCTTCGCGGTGTTGTCGGTAATCTTCTTGGGGAACACGACGGTGCGATGCGTCGGATAGACATCCAGGCGCATCGTCGCGGGGTAGCGCTTCAGCAGCTCCTTGGTGCCCTCGGTGAGGTTGTTGGCGTACTGAGCTGCATTCTTGCTGTCGATCACCAGTCGCGGTTTCTCGGTCGCATACGGGTCGGGACGGATGCCGCTGCCCTTTTGGAACGAAGCCGGCGGCGCGGTGAGGCCGCCCGTGTACTCGGGAATCGTGCCGTCCTTGTTGCCCGCCTTCTCGGCCCCGACCGCGGTGAGCGTGGTGCCGAGCTGCTTGGCCTCGTCGGCCGAGACCGCACTCCACGCCGCCGGCGCGAAAGCCACGGCCAGTGCAGCCACTATCAAAGTCTTGCGAAACATGATCCTCTTCTCCTCAGAATGTGGTCTTGAACGTGAACGACACCCAGCCGCGGTCGGACAGGGCGGCGAACGTGCCGTTGGGCACACCCATGACGCCGCCCGCGGGCGTCTGCGCGGTCGGGTCGGTCGAGTATTTGCCGAAGTAGCCGTTGTAGCTCACCTGGAATCTGTACTTCTGGTAGAGGTCGGCCGCCACCCCGGCACTCCAGTTGCCGGCGTTCTTATTGCCGCCCAGCAGAATCGCGGAATTGCCGGAGATGCCTTGGCTCCAGGCGAGCGGCATCAAGATATCCGTACTCGGAAAAACCTGGAACCAGGTCGGGGTGAAATTGAACGCCAGCCCGAAGTAGTTCTTGGTCGGCTTGTCGATCGCGGTATAGGTCGCGGCGCCCTTGAACGCGTCAGGATTCTGGGTGACCTTCGACCACTGCATCCAGGTCAGCTCCCCGGAGAGCGTCGCGGTGTCGAACAGCGCCGTCTTGGGGAAGATGTTCACTCCATTGATGAGTCCGTGGTACGTGTCACCCAGCGCCCCCGGCGTGCCACTGGTGGGCACCGCCGAAATGGCGATCGACCCGGGTACCTTCGGCACGAGGGGCGCGGGCAGCACCTGCACGATGTTGCTCACCAGCGGCATGTTCTGCCGGTAGCTGAACTCTCCCGCCCAGCTCACGCCGAAGATCTCCTTGGCGAGCGAGATGCCGTAGATGTGTATGTTGGTGCCGTAGGCAGTGTTGTAAGTGCCGAACTTGCCGTACTGCTGGATGTCGGCCAGCGTGGTGGCGTTCTTGTTGATGATGCAGTTGTTCCCCGGAAGAGGCTGACCGCCGATCGCGGTGCACGTCGCGGCCGGGATGTTGGGAGCTAATCCCGGGGTCAGCAGCAACTGCGGCAGCGTGTCGGTGGTGTTGCGGCCGTAGAACCCCATCGTGCCGTCGAGCCAGGCCGGGCTCCAGCGTGCGGAGACGCCAAAGTCGCCCAGGTTGCTCGACCAGCTCGATGGCTGGATGTCCTGCACGCGCCAGGCACGCAGGAAGTTGCCGGGCGGCGCGAGGGGATTGGGCGCGACGATGAGCGAATCGCCGCCATAGTTCAGCGCGTCATTGATGGTCAGATAGCTGCCCGACTCGGGGACGCGCACTGCCTGCCAGTTGTAGAACCACTGCCCGGCCACGGACAGCTCCTGAATCGGCTGCACCTGAAGCGTGATTCCCCCGCGCGGGCGGAACAACTCCTTGGCTTCGGCGCCTGGAGTTGTGAAACCCTTCTGCAGGTCGAGCGGATTCTGCGAGTAGGACACCGAGTGAATGGCACCACCCAGCAACAGGCTGTCGCCCCAGAACACGGTGTGCTGACCGGCCTTGACGTTGGTCGGCATGCCGGCGACGTCCACGTTGGCGAAGACGAAGGCATCCAGAAACTCTCCGGAACCACCTCGCGAAAAGCGGTGCGTGTAAGGACTCAACTGCCCGGCCACTGGCTGCCCGTTATTCAGCGTGTTGGCGGTCGCCGTATTGGAATTGTCCAGGTGGTCGTACGCCGGATCGATCCACAGCGCCGCGCTCACCCTGGCGCCGTACTTCCTCTGGTAGACGACGTCGAACTCGGATAAGAGGTCCACCCGGTTGGTAACGACCGAGCCGTTGGAGAAGTTGCGGTCGCCATCGTCATAGTTCGGGTTGCCTTCGATCTGCGCGTTTTGTTTCTGCGCCCGCACGCCGAAGTTATAGCGCAGGGTGTTGTCCCAGCGCGCCACAAGATCCGGATTGTCCGTGTCGATCTCGAAGGCGAGCGCCGACCAGGGCGCTGCGAATAGCGACGCGATGGCAGCGCCGAGCAGCGTCCGACGCACGGCAGCCCGATTCCCAGACCGTCTTCCAACCATGATTCCCCCCTGGACAAGATAGGTGATTACCGCTGGCCCGAAGAATACCCCGCGGTGGCCTTCCGCCCCCCCTCCAAGTAGGGGGGGTGGTGAACCCGCCCGGCCAACTGCATTGCTCTTATCGGGCGACCGCGGGCTAATGCTTGGCGCGGCCCCTGTTTGCCCCGGTGGGCTGCTCGCGCGGGCGACGCGGCTCATAATCCGCCAATGAGGGACATTTTGCAACGCGATTGCCTGTCGAGGGGCCGCAGTTTGACCCCGAGTCTTCCGCGTCAGAGCCCGAAGCGCTCTTCCAGAACGGCTCCTATGGCCGATGTTCCCGGCAGATCGGCACGCGCGTCGGGAAGTACCGTGTCGGTTGCGCCGCTCAATGACAAGCGCATGGAAGCGCGGCGTATACTTACTAGCTTCTTGAACGACAGCCGCCCTCGCCCTGAGCGATAAGGCTTGGCGAAGCTCGCGCAGGCCCCGATTGCTAGCCTGGTCAGCGCCTAGCGGCCCATTCAACTGCGGGTGACTAGGAGACGCTTTCAACGTGTCGAGGAAGGCCATGGTAAAGCGCGAGACGCAAAAGACCGGTATCGCTGCACTGCTCGCCGTTGCCGGACTGCTCGCATCGGGCAGCGACGCCGCCGAGGAGGTCAACATGTACGACGGCGAGTGGCATTACGGCGCCACCATCTACGGCTGGTTTCCGGACATCTACACTACTCTGAACTTCCCCCGCCTCGGCGACCCGGAGGTGGAGGTCAGGCCGAGCAGCTATCTTCACGACCTGCAATTCGCGGCGATGTTCGCCGGCCAGGCGCGCAAGGGCGACTGGGCGATCGTGACCGATCTCGTCTACACGGATCTCTCCAGCCTTTCGTCGAAGGTCAAGAGGGTCCAGGGTCCCGGAGGCGAAGTCGAGCTCCCTGTCACCGCCACGGTCAATGCGGGACTTAGAACGACCATCTGGACGCTGGCAGCGAGCTACACAACGATCCGCAACCCCTCCGGCACGCTCGACCTCATGGGCGGCTTTCGCTACGCGAACTTTGACGTTTCGAGTAACTGGAACCTCGCTGGGCCGATCGGCATACTCTCGCCTTCCGGCACCGTGTCGAAGACGGTGAACCTCTGGGATGGAATCATCGGCGCCCATGGAGCGGTCAAGCTCTCCGACGACGGCAAGTGGTACATGCCTTACGAAGCAGACATCGGTTGGGGCAACAACAACTGGACTTGGAACGCAGTCCTGGGGTTAGGCTATAAGTTCGACTGGGGCGATGTATTGTTCGCCTACCGCAACCTCTCCTACGACCAGACTGCAGGCCAGCCGATACAGAACATGAGGATGACCGGCCCCGCGCTGGGCGTGAGCTTTCGCTGGTAGGAGATAGACTCGCGGGATGGAACGGAAACATTTGCATTGAGGATGAAACATGAGACTCCTTAGCCTCTTTCTTGCAGCCGGCCTCGGCGCAGCCGTGTTCATCGCGCCGTGCGTCTCCCTCGCACAGTCGAAGCAGGCCGACGCAGCGCTTCCGGCCGATCCCTGGCCGCGCGACGTGAGCCTGTCCAACGCGGCGGTACTCGTGTACCAGCCGCAGGTCAACAGCTGGAATGGCAATCAGCTCGACTTTCGCGCGGCGGTGGCCATCAAGCCTACCGGCGCCAAGGATGAGACCTTCGGTGTCGTGTTCGCCACCGCCCGCACCGAAGTCGACAAGGTCGATCGCATGGTGGTGTTCGAGAACCTCAAGATCACCAAGAGCGATTTTCCGACGCTGCCCGACCGCGGCGCGCAGTACGCCGCCGAACTGCAGACGCGCTTCGCCGCCGACCTGAAAACCATTTCGCTCGACCGGCTCGAAGCCTCGCTAGCCGCCGCGGGCATCAAGCCTTCGCCGGTGCCGGTGAACAATGCGCCCCCGCAGGTGATCGTGAGCTATTCGCCTGCGATCCTAGTCCCGATCGACGGCGCGCCGGTGTTGAAACCCGTGCCGAATCACTCGCGCGCGCAGCGGGTGATCAACACCCGTGCGCTGATCCTGCAGGGCGGTTTCGGAAACAATTTCTATATCCACGTGTACGACGGCTGGTTGTCGTCGTCCAGCATCAATGGCCCTTGGACGCAGGCCACCCCGGGGCCGCTGATGGCGAACGAGATGAACGCCATCGCGAAGGAGCTTTCCAAGGCCGGCACTGTCGACCTGCTCGATGGCGGGCCCAACGCCAATCCCAAACCGTCGCTCGCCAACGGCGTCCCGACTATCTATACGGCGCAGGGGCCGGCCGAGCTGATCGTGTTCAACGGACAGCCCGACTTCGTGCCGGTCGTGGGCACGCAGCTCCTGTGGGCGTCGAACACGACCAACGATGCCCTGATCAATACGGCCAACAACAACTACTACGTGCTGCTCGCCGGACGCTGGTTTACCTCCGCCTCGCTGAGCGGGCCATGGACCTTCGTCGCGAGCAACGCGCTTCCGCCGGACTTCGCGAACATTCCGCGGAGTTCGCTCGCCGGTGCCGTGCTGCCTTCCGTGGCGGGGACGGCGGAGGCGCAGGAAGCGATCATCGCCAACACGATTCCGCAGACGGCCACGGTGCCGCTCAAGAACGGGCCCAAATTCACACCGAGCTTCGACGGGCCGCCGCAATACTCGCAGATTCCGAGTACGCCGCTGACCTATGTGGTGAATGCGTCCGCGCCGCTCATCCAGGTGAGCCCGACGAGCTATTACGCCGTGAACGCCGGCGTATGGTTCACCGCGACGCAGTTCACCGGCCCCTGGGTTGTGGCGACGTCGGTGCCCGCGGTGATCTACACCATTCCGCCATCGTCGCCGCTGTACTACGTGACCTACGTGCGCATCTACGAGGCGACGCCGCAATACGTCTACGTCGGCTACACGCCCGGCTACCTCGGCGTGGTCGTCGAGCCATCGGGAACGATCGTCTACGGCACGGGCTATGTCTACACGCCGTGGATCGGCACTGTCTGGTATCCGGCGCCCGTCACGTACACGGTCGCCGCGGCGCCGGTGTACAACCCTTACGTCGGCTTCACCTTCGGTTTCGCGCTGGGTCTCGCGACGGCTGCCTGGTACACGCCGTATTACGGGTACGGCTACTATGGGGCGTACTACCACCCGGCGTACTGGGGCGGCTATCCGTGTTGCGCCACCGCCAGCGCCAATGTGTATGGACACTGGGGTAACACCGTCTATTCAGGGACGCGGTCCTGGTACGCGGGCGGCGGTGTCGCCGGGACGACAGCGAGCGGCAGCTACTACAACGCACGCACCGGCACTTCGGGCACGTACAACGCCGGCCGCCAGTACAACGCGAACACCGGCAACTACACCCGCGGCTACGACCGCACCATGCAAGGGGCGGCAGGCGGCTCGGGTGAAGTGGCGCGCGGCGCGAACTACAACACCTATACCGGGCAGCGCTCCATGGCCAACGCCGCTTCGGGCACGACGGCAGGCGGCAGCACGTACAACCGCGCGGGTGCGACAACCGCCGGTCCGGAAGGCAATGCGCACGTCGGCGGCGGCTCGACCTACAACGCCAACACGGGCAAGACCAACAACTGGGCGACCGCGAGCGTCGGCAACAATCATTACGCCGACGTCAATGGCAATGTTTACAAGAACACCGGGGACGGGTGGCAGCAGCACTCATCGAGTGGCTGGTCGAACGCGTCGGGCGCCTCGTCGTGGGGTAACGCCGAATCACAAGCGCGCAGCGACGGCGCCGACCGTTGGGGCAGCGGTGGCTTCGGCGGTGGCGGTTTCGGTGGCGGAGACCGCTTCGGTGGAGGTGGATTCGGCGGTTTCGGCGGCGATCGCTTCGGCGGTGGCGGCTTCGGCGGCGGTGGATTCCGCGGTGGAGGCGGCCGACGCTAAACATGTAGCCTGGGTTGACCCCGGACATGATCCGGGGGAAACCCGGGAGCGGCGCCGCTAATACAGCCAAGGCCCTGGGTTTCGGCTTCGCCTCTACCCAGGCTACAACTCAATGCGGGTGCTTGTGCGCTCGCTCGTCTTCGATCGGCGAGTGCAGCCGAACTTCCGCATCGACAGGGATCTCTTGCTGCGTTCCGTCGGCGCCTCGGATGGTGAGCGTCAGCATCACCCGATCTCCGAGTCTCAGGGTGTGCACCACGCGCTGTAGCGCGATCCGATAGCTTCTTGGCCTGAGCGCGACCAGCGTGCGCTCCGGAAGCGCTACACCTTCCGCTTTCTTGGCTGTCTTGCCCGGTCCCAGGATTGCTACCGCTGCGGCAGCGTCCGTAGCAACAGCCACCAACGTCGCGCCCTCGGTGCTGGTGAGATCCATGTACGCCTCGGTCGAGCCGCCGCGCGCGACGGGCGTAACCCACGGCTGGTTCACGATGAAGATCGCCTGCGCCTGCGCGGCGAGAAGCATCGCTGCGATCCCGCATGCTTGGCGCACGCATCGTTGTGCGATCGAGGAGCGGCGCATCCACACACCCGTCGTGAGATCCAAGGCAAACACTGCAGAGCGCTGGCTCATTCCAGGGTCGCCGCAAGGAATACCGTTCGCGATCCCTCTGTTTACGGGACACGACCGACATTTCAGGGACGGCACCGGCTCGGCAGCCCAGCCGCCCCTCTTTTGCAGGAGGTTAGCATGAAGCCATCGTTGCGCTGGGTCTTGGCGCCGGCGCTGGCGCTGTGAGCAGATATTCTCGAATGCAGACGGCACCGTGCAGTTCGTCGTGATGCACGAGACGCAGGGCTCTAGCATCGAGTACTTCTGGAAGGGAAACCATTTCAAATCCTTCGCCACCTCTGGAAACCAGGACTTCGTCTTCCCCGACAACCTGCCAGTCCAGATGAGCATGTGCGACCCCTACTACGGGTGCCGTCAATCGGTGGCGCCGATGGTGGTGACCTCGACGGCCTTCACGCGGGTACTGATCGCGACCCAGGGATTCGCCGCGCTCGGCATCGTCACACCGGATTACGTCATCCCGAACGGCTTCATACCTGTCGGCGGGGGCACGATCAATTACGCGGGCGTTGACCAGGTGACCTTTGGCCCGTTGCCGACCGACGGGGTCACGGCGATCGATCGCACCGGCGCGAAGATTCCGAACGTCGCCACTAATCTTGCAGGGCAAGCCGCATCGGTTGCTGCTACTGGGATTGAGCTGAATCAGCATGGCTTGACAGGTTCCTATTTCCAACAGACGACTAACGGCCAGGGAATCGAAGCCGAGATATATCCCGATCAGGTCGCGCCCGGAACCGGCACTGCGTTCTTGAGTTGGTTCACCCAGGATACCGTCGCCGGCGGAGCGGAACGACAGCGCTGGTATACGATGCAGGGCCCAGTGATGACCGGGCAGCCGAGCGCGTCGCTTACGATCTATCAGAACGTCGGAGGCAACTTCGATGCAGCGCCGTCGACAAACGGACAGCCTGTCGGGATGGCGACGTTGAGCTTTGACACGTGCACCGGCGGCCACCTGCAATACACCTTCAACGACGGCCGAAGCGGGGCCATGGCGTTGACACGGCTGACGCAAAACGTAACGTGCTCTACGACGAGCGCGCGTCCAACCAATCCAGACTTCGCGCTTTCCGGAAACTGGTTCGCGAAGCTCCTGTCGGGCCAGGGATTGACCATCGAGGTAAACCCCAACAATCAGACGCTGTTCGGTGCCTGGTACACCTACGCACCGAACGGTGCCGCTGCCGGTGCGGCCGGGCAGCGCTGGTACACGCTGCAGCCCAAGACAAGCTTTACGCCGGGTTCGCGCACGATCGACGTGATCATTTACGAGACTACCGGAGGAATCTTCGACAAATCGCCTCCTCCCGGTCAGCAGACGGTGGCGGTCGGAACGGGCACGATCACCTTTCAGAGCTGCACTGCCGCGACCCTGAGCTTCAGCTTCACGGGCGGCAGCAGCAGTGGCATGAGCGGAAGCATCGACTTGAGCCGCGTCGGCCCCGTGGCTCCGGGCTGCACGGGATGAAGCCTCGATCCGTCTCGCTCGGTTAGACCCGTCAAGCAAGCATCAGAGCTTAGGTCGCTCGGGTCGTCACGCGCGAGCCGCTTGAGCGCCTCGTGTTAGCATTGCCCGCACATCGGCTGCGGGTATGAATCGAATCGACTTCCAGGGGCGGACAGCCGTCATCACCGGCGGCGCGATGGGCATCGGTTTCGCCGTCGCGCAGCGGCTGGTCGCGAGCGGCGGGCGCCTGAGCCTTTGGGACCGTAACGCCGATGCGCTCGACGAAGCGCGCGCCACGCTCGGAGGCTCGACCGATACGCGCATGGTCGATGTGACCGACGCCAGCGGCGTCGACGCCGCCGCCAAGGCGACCGCAACGGCGCTGGGTCGCATCGACGCGCTTGTTTGCTCGGCGGGCATCACCGGCCCCAACGTCACGCTCGCCGAGTATCCGATCGACGCCTGGCGGCAGGTGATCGACGTCAACGTCAACGGGGTGTTCTACTGCAACCGCGCGATCGTGCCGATCATGCAGAAGCAGGACTACGGCCGGATCGTCAACATCGCCTCGGTCGCAGGCAAGGAAGGCAATCCCAACGCCAGCGCCTACAGTGCCTCGAAGGCCGCCGTGATCGGACTGACCAAGTCGCTGGGCAAAGAACTTGCAAAGACCGGCATTCGCGTCAACTGCGTGACGCCGGCGGCGGTGAAGACCGCGATCTTCGACCAGATGTCGCAGCAGCACATCGACTTCATGCTCTCCAAGATACCCATGGGCCGCTTCGGCAAGGTCGAGGAGATCGCCTCGCTGGTCGCGTGGCTGTGCAGCGAGGAATGCTCGTTCTCGACCGGGGCGGTATTCGATCTGTCGGGAGGGCGGGCGACGTACTGAAACCGCGCGACGAGTGACCTCAACGCGCCGGGGGTTCCGCAGCCACCTGCAGCATGATCTTCCCGATGTGCGCCGAGGATTCCATCAGGCGGTGCGCTTGGGCCGCCTCGGCGAACGGAAACACGCGGTGGATCACCGTCTTGAGCTTGCCCGCTTCGAACAGCGGCCACACCTTCTCGCGCAGGCTTTTCGCGATCTCCGCCTTGCGCGAAAGCGGGCTCGCGCGCAATGTCGATCCGGTGACGGTCAGGCGCCTCATCATGATGTGGCGCCACTCGGCCGTCACCTTGCTTCCCTGCAGGAAGGCGATGATCGCCATGCGGCCTTCGAGCGCGAGGCACTTCAGATTCTTCTCGATGTAGTCGCCGCCGATCATGTCGAGCACGACGTTCACTCCGCGCTTGCCTGTGATGGACGCGACCTCGGCGACGAAATCCTGCTCGCGGTAGTTGATCACGTGGTCGGCGCCGATGTCGTGGCAGAATTTCGCCTTCTCGGCGCTGCCCACGGTCGTAACAGTCTTTGCGCCGAAGGCCTTGGCAAGCTGGATCGCGGTCAAGCCGATGCCGCCGCTGCCGCCGTGGATCAGGATCGTCTCGCAGGCGGCGAGATGCACGCGATCGAACACGTTGTTCCAGACGGTGAAGTAATTCTCCGGGAGGCTCGCCGCCTCGAGCGCGTACATTCCGCGCGGGAACGGCAGACAGCAGCTCGCGGGCACGGTGCAGTATTCCGCGTAGCCGCCGCCGGGTGTCAGCGCGCACACCATTTCTCCTGAGCGCCATTCGCTCACGCCGTCACCGAGAGCGACGATTCTCCCGGCGACCTCGAGGCCGATGATCGGGGAGGCGTCGGGCGGCGGCGGATACAGCCCCGCCCTCTGGATGCAATCGGGGCGGTTGACTCCGGCGTAGGCGACTTCGATCAGCACCTCGCCTGCCTTGGGCGACGGCACCGCGATTTCGGCAAGCGAGAGAACTTCCGGCGGGCCGGGCTCGCGCGCGGCGACGTAGCGCATGGTCTTGGGGATGGACATCGGACGAATCCGCCACAGTCGAATGACTCGCGCATTGTAAGCGATGCGCTACACTTTTCACGTTTCCGACTGTCTCGTGAGAGTTGCAAGTGGTCTGGTCGACGACGCACAACCTTTCATCGCTGCTGCTTAGGAACGCCCACCGCTTCCCCGCGCTGCCCGCCGTGGCCGTCGGCGGCAGCGTAAGGCACGCCTATCGAGAGCTTGCGTCGCGCGTCGCGCGACTCGCGGGCGCGCTCCGAGGGGCAGGGCTACTGCCGGGCGAGCGCGTCGCGATCGTCGCCAGGAACTGTGCCGAGTATCTCGAGGCCATGTTCGCTTGCTGGCACGCTGGCCTGTGCGCAGTACCGGTCAACAGCAAGCTCCATCCCGACGAGCTGGTCTACGTGCTGGCGCACTCCAGCGCGCGCTGGGCGTTCGTCGACGCCGAGTGGTCTTCTGCGCTGTCGGCGCGCGCGGACGAGCTGTCCGCGCTCGAGCGCACGGTTACTTTGGGCGGAACCGAATACGAGCGGCTCTTCGCGGGAGAATTGCTCGCCCAGCCGGCGGCCGTTGCAAGCAACGACCCCGCATGGCTGTTCTACACCAGCGGTACCACCGGGCGGCCGAAGGGTGTGGTGCTCTCCCACGGCAACCTGCTGGCGATGAGCCTCTGCTTCCTGGCCGACGTCGAGTCGATCGAGCCGGGCGATGCCATCGTGCACGCAGCGCCACTGTCGCACGGTTCGGGGCTGTACGTCCTCCCGCACGTTCTCTCGGCGGCAGTCAATGTCGTGCCCGAGGCTGGAGGTTTCGATCCCGGCGAGATCGTTGCCTTGCTCGAGCGCTGGGATCGCGTCTGCTTCTTCGCCGCACCGACCATGGTCAAGCGGCTTGTCGCGCACCCAGCCTTGGGACACGCCCGACTCGACCGTCTCAAGAGCATCGTTTGCGGCGGCGCTCCGCTGTATATCGAGGACTGCAAGGCCGCGGCAGCCGCGCTGGGGCCGCGGCTCGCGCAGATCTATGGGCAGGGCGAATCGCCGATGACCATCACCGCGATGTCGCGTGCCGTGCTCGCCGATGCCCTCGCGCGCGGCGACGATGCGCGCTTGGGCTCGGTCGGTGTCGCGCAGACCGGGCTCGAGCTGCGCATCGGCGGGGCGGATGATGCCTCGTTGCCGACAGGAGAGGCGGGCGAAGTGCTGGTGCGCGGGCCGACCGTAATGCAGGGCTACTGGATGAACCCGGAAGCGAGCGCGGCGACGCTCGCCAACGGCTGGCTGCACACCGGCGACGTGGGCTGCCTCGATGCCGACGGCTTCCTGACGCTCAAAGACCGCTCCAAGGATCTGATCATCAGCGGCGGCTCGAACATCTATCCCCGCGAAGTCGAGGAAGTGTTGCAGCGGCACCCGGCGGTCGGCGAGGTCGCCGTGGTCGGCCGGAAGCACGCGGATTGGGGCGAGGAGGTCGTCGCCTGCATCGTCGCGCGCGGCAATGTCGAGACCGGCGCGCTTGAACGCGAACTCGACCACCTCTGTCTCGCGCACATCGCCCGTTTCAAGCGGCCCAAGGCGTACGTGTTTCTCGCCGAGCTGCCCAAGAACAACACCGGCAAGGTCCTCAAGACAGCGCTGCGGGAGAAGCTCGCCGAGAAAACGTGGCCCGGGTAGAGCGCGGAGCGCGAAACCCGGGAGCGGCGTTGCTAAAGCACTCCCGGGTTTCCCCCGGATCAAGTCCGGGGTCTACCCGGGCTACCTCGCGCAGACCTCGCATCCCTTGTCGAATACGATTCGCCACGTTCCAGACGCTTCGAGCCGCCAGATCGAGGTGAAGTTCGCGATCAGCTTGCCGTCGCGGTCGCGCACCGGACCGCTGCTCAGGGCGAGCGTGCCGGAGGAGAGCACCTCGACGTCCGCCGGCTCCCAGGAGAAGGGCGGCTGCTGCGCTTCGAAGTAGCGCGCCCAGCGTGCCGCCACGGCCTGCTTGCCGCGGCTGGGTTCCGGTCCGGTGAAGAACACCGCTTCCTCCGACAGGAACGACGTGAATGCGGCGTGATCGCGATCTACCATGGTCTTCGCGAAGGCGCGCTCGGTGTCGACCACCTGCTGCCGCAGCTGCTGGTTCGACAGCTGCGGCGTCGTTGCGCAGTCCGCGACGACCAACGCGGCGCCGATTGCTACAAGGGCGAATGTCGAAAGGCTCCGCATATGAAGTTCCTGCGGAAGCAGAAGACCAGAACGACGCCGATGAGGATCGCGATCGCCGTGCGCGGGAACGCTCTCCGCGCGATGCGAAATTAGCGCATCAGCAACTGCCACGCCAGCGTCATCTGCGCGAAGAATCCGGCGGCGAAGGCGAGCGTGCGTATCCACGGCAGCGCGAAGGTGTACGCCAGCCAGTGCACGACCCGCGCCCAGAAGTAGACGACGCAGGCGAGCACCGTAGCATTGTTGCTTACGCCTGCGGCATTGGCGACGAGGACCAGCGTGGCGAACACGACCAGGTTCTCGACTGCGTTGGAGTGCGCCTTCAGCATGCGTTGCGCCCACGGCGACTGCGGCTTGGGGCTTTCGGGATACCCCATCGTGTCGGGAATCCCGCGCACCGCCAGTCGGTCCAGGATGTAGGGCACCCACATGAGCGCGGTCAACAAGGTCACGCAAACGAGATAAACGAGTTCGGTCTTCATCGAATCCTCCCTGGTGTGCGATGGATTGCGGTTTGAGCATGCCATGGCTCTTGGCCACGCCGCTCGATGAGTTTAACCTTCGACCGCGCCGACCGTCATCAATACACGACCTGCACGTTGTCCGGCGCGAGCCATTCGCGCAGGCTTCCCAGGAGGTTGTCGTCCAGATTCACCCGCCACGCCTCGCCCAGCTCGATGTCGCCGCCGGCGGCTGCGTTCTGGTAGCGGATGGTGATCGGGCAGGTGCCGCTCCTGAACGGCTCGATCAGATCCCGCAGATGCTGCGCCGAGCTCGCGCCGTTGCAGTCGAGCCGCAGTGCCCGCGCCCACTTCCTCCGCGCGGCGGGAAGGTCGTACAGCGCCTCGGCGACGATGCGCAACCCTTGCATCTGGCCCTCGTCGTTCATGCGCTGCTGGATTCGCACTTCCGCCACGAGCAGCGCGTCCTCGCGCAGCAGGTGGCGGTTGGCGTCGAAGGTCTCGTTGAACACCGCGATCTCCGCCTGGTCCTTGCCGTCGTCGAGCGTGACGAACGCCATCTTGCCTCGACGCGAAGTCTGCGTGCGCAGCGAGGCGACGACACCCGCGACGCGCAAGGTCTGCGTCGTCGGCTGCAGCGCGCCGAGGCTTTGCTGGACGAGCTGCGAGAGCTCGGCGGCGACCGCCCGATAGGGGTGTCCGGACAAGTAGAACCCAAGGCTGGCTTTCTCGTGCGCGAGCCGCTCGCTCTCGCTCCACTCGCGCACGGTGTTGAGCCCCGGACCGCTGGCTGCGCCGCCGCCGGGCTCGTCGCCGAACAGCGATACCTGCGCCGCAGTGCGCGCCGAATGCTCGGCGTGCTCGAGCGCGACGCCCACGGAGGCCATCAGGCTCGCACGCCGCGTGTCGATCGGGTCGAAAGCGCCCGCGCGGATCAGCGTTTCGACGGCGCGGCGATTGACCAGCCGCTTATCGACCCGGCGGCAGAAGTCGAAGAGGTCGCGGAATTCGCCGCCGCTCGCCCGCGCAGCGACGATCGAGTCGATCGCCGCCTGGCCGGTGCCCTTGATGCCTCCCAGCCCGTAGCGGATGCGCTTTTCATCGACCGGTTCGAATCGGTAGTTCGACGCGTTGACGTCCGGCGGCAGTACGCTCAAGCCCATCGCATGCGCGTCGTCGCGAAAGTGGCGCACCTTGTCGGTGTCGTCCATCACCAGCGTCAGGTTCGCCGCCATGAACGCCGCGGGATGATGCGCCTTGAAGTACGCCGTCTGATAGGCGATCAGCGCGTACGCGGCGGCGTGCGACTTGTTGAAGCCGTAGCCGGCGAAGCGCTCCATCTGATCGAAGAGCTGGGTCGCCTTCGCGCTCGACAGGCCGCGGTCCATCGCGCCCGACACGAAGCCCTGGCGGTGTTTCGCCATCTCGTCGGGCAGTTTCTTGCCCATCGCGCGCCGCAGCAGGTCGGCCGCGCCCAGCGTATAGCCGCCGATCACCTGCGCGATCTGCATCACCTGCTCCTGATACACCATCACGCCGT
>Ga0187778_10000643_pt1 | contig 24796 bp, 24 predicted proteins | sample 1015_Q2_SP5_20_M_FD_132418 | JGI IMG/M metagenome (GOLD analysis project Ga0187778, IMG submission 132418) | Tropical peat soil microbial communities from peatlands in Department of Meta, Colombia - 1015_Q2_SP5_20_MG | ecosystem: Environmental > Terrestrial > Soil > Wetlands > Peat | place... | reverse complement strand
TAATCGTGACCCGGCGATTGGGCGCCGTTGCCGGGTCGTCGGGGAACAACGGGTCGGTATCCGACTTCCCGGCCACCATGAAGATATTCCCCGAAGGTACACCCTCCGCTTCCAAAATCTCACGCACGGCGTTTGCACGATCGGCTGACAGTTCCCATGGCCCGTAGCCGGGCTTCGGCGGTACTTTGCTGGTTGAGGTATGACCGACAATCGAGAGGCGATACGGCATCGCCTTGAGCTGTGGCGCGATTTTCTGAATTATCTTGCGTGTGCGTTCGTAGGGTTCCTTGGCGCCATCTGCGAACATCGAACGGCCGTCCTGGTCGACGATCTCGATATTGAGTCCTTGCTTGGTTTCCTCAAGCATAATGTGTTTCGACGCCTCGGTGATCTCCGGCATCTCCTGGAGAGCCTGGCGTAGCGAGGCGGAGGCAAGCGAAAATTTTCGATCCTCTTTGAAACGCGCACCATAAGTACGCTGGCGGTCGCTCTCTTCCGGCGAAGGTGTCGCTGACGCTTCCGATGGATCGATATGAGCAGAATTCTTGAGCTTGGGTCTTGTCGGCAAGCCGAGCACTTCGATGATGCCCGAATAGCGCACCCGATCCTGAACACCGAAAGCATCTCGCATGGAGCCGGCGACCACCTGAAGCTTGGCCTGGTCCTGGGTGGAAAAAGCGACGAGCATCACGAAGAACGCGACAAGCAAACCCATCAAGTCGGCAAAGGTGACGAACCAGCCGTGACCGCCGCCGTGCGCTTCTTTCTTGCGTGCCATGAAAAGGCTTGCCTTGCGCTACGCCGCCGCCAGTTCGGCTTGTTCTTCGTCGTCGGCCTCGGAGTGCCGGTGTTTTTCGGGCAGATAGGCCAGCAGCATTTCGCGTACCAGAGTCGGGCTTTTGGCTTCGCGTATCATCAAGATACCGTCGATGATGAGAGTGCGGTTTATTTCCTCGTCCACCAGCTTGAGGTGCAGCTTGTCGGCGAGCGGCAGACAGAACAGATTGGCGAGAGCAGCGCCGTAGAATGTCGCGAGCAGCGCGACCGCCATGTAAGGGCCGAGCTTGGATGGGTCGGTCATGTTGGCAAACATCTGCACCATTCCGATCAAGGTGCCGATCATGCCGAAGGCCGGCGCGCAATCGCCAACCGCGCGGTAGATCTTCTGGCCTTCGTCGAGATGAGTTAGAAAGTTGTCGCGGTCGCGTTCAAGATTGTCGCGAATGAAATTGCCGTCGTAGCCGTCAGCGATGAAACGCACGCCTTTGGCGAGAAATGGGTCGTCGATTTCGACCTTCTCCAGGCCGATCGGCCCCTGTTTGCGCGCGATCTCTGCCAACCCGGCAATCTCGTCAACGAGATCGCGCTGGCTCATACGGCGGAGCGTAAACGCGAATTTGGCGCCGAGCGGGAGGCCGTGAAAAATGGAGGCGAGCGGAAAGCGGATCAGCGTCGCGGCAAACGAACCACCAAAAATGACGATGAACGCATGTAAGTCCAGAAACATGCGGAGGTCGCCACCCATCATAATAAGGGCGACGAGTACTACTGCGCCGGCAGCTAGCCCCAAGCCGGTGGCAATATCCATGGCTTAACCTACCCAACGCGTACGAATTCCTGGACGAGCCGTCCTGTATCGACCCTAGACTGGCGCTGTTAAGAGGCGGTAAAGGCTAATCGTTGGTGAAAGAAAAACGCCCCCGAAAGGGCCGCCAACCCGTGACCGACGGGAAAAAAACTGCAAAAATCGGCGCGAAAAGGCGTCGAACGGCCCGATAGTCCGGCGCGGTCCCCAAAAAGTAGCGAAGGAGTGCGACCATGCGTGAGATCGGTCATTTCATCGGTGGCAAGGCGGTAAAGGGGGCTTCCGGGCGGTTTGGCGACGTTTTCGACCCCAACACCGGGGAAGTGCAGGCCCGGGTCGCGCTCGCCAAGCGGCCAGAAGTCGAGCAGGCCATCGCCAACGCAGAAGCCGCCCAGCCCGCCTGGGCTGCAACCAATCCGCAGCGGCGCGCCCGTGTGATGTTCAAGTTCCTTGAGCTGGTGCAGAAGGAATACGACACACTGGCGAAACTGCTCTCGTCCGAGCACGGCAAGACCGTCGCCGACGCGCGGGGAGACATTCAGCGCGGCATCGAGGTTGTCGAGTTCGCTTGCGGTATACCGCATTTGCTCAAGGGCGAGTTCACCGAAGGTGCCGGGCCCGGCATCGATCTTTACTCCGTCCGCCAGCCGCTCGGCGTGGTCGCCGGCATCACGCCATTCAATTTCCCGGCAATGATTCCGATGTGGAAATTTGCACCCGCAATCGCCTGCGGGAATGCCTTCATCCTGAAGCCCTCGGAGCGTGACCCCTCCGTTCCCATGCGGCTTGCGGAACTTATGATCGAGGCGGGCCTCCCGCCCGGCGTGCTCAACGTGATCAATGGCGACAAGGAATCCGTCGATGCGTTGTTGCACGATCCCCGCGTGATGGCGATCGGGTTCGTCGGATCGTCGGCAATTGCTGAATATATCTATTCGACCGGTTGCGCGAACGGAAAACGCGTCCAGTGTTTTGGTGGCGCAAAAAATCACATGATCGTAATGCCCGATGCCGATATGGATCAGGCTGTCGATGCTCTGGTCGGCGCAGGTTATGGCTCGGCCGGGGAGCGATGCATGGCCGTGTCGGTCGCTGTACCGGTCGGCAAGAAAACCGCGGATATTTTGGTTGAGAAGCTAATCCCGCGTGTAGAAAGCCTGAAGATCGGCCCCTCAAGTGACCCGCAGGCCGACTATGGCCCGCTGGTGACCAAAGCACATCTCAATAAGGTGAAAGACTACGTTGATCTCGGCGTCAAGGAAGGCGCCAAGCTCGTGGTCGATGGCCGCGGCTTCAAGTTGCAGGGTTATGAGAACGGCAATTTTATGGGAGGTTGTCTGTTCGATGACGTGAAGCCGAACATGCGGATCTATAAAGAAGAGATCTTTGGACCAGTACTGTCGGTGGTGCGCGCCAAAGATTATGAGGAGGCGGTGAAGCTGCCGTCGGAGCACGAATACGGAAACGGCGTGGCCATTTTCACGCGTGACGGCGACACGGCGCGCGATTTCGTCAATCGCGTGCAGGTCGGCATGGTGGGTGTCAATTTCGCGATTCCTGTTCCGCTCGCCTATCACACCTTCGGCGGATGGAAACGTTCCGGCTTTGGCGACCTTAATCAGCATGGACCGGATTCGATCCGATTTTACACCAAGACGAAGACGATCACGTCCCGCTGGCCGACCGGCACCAAGGAAGGCGCCGAATTCGTAATTCCAACCATGAAGTGAGGATGACCGCGAGGCCTTCAGCCGGGACCGTACTTGTCGTCCTGACCCTGACGGGCTGTGCCGGCGAGCAGTTCTCGTTAGGGTCGTCGGCGCCGGCGCCTGCACCGATCGATGAGACAATGGTAGGCCGCTGGATCCTGAGCACAGCGAACGCGCCGTCCTGCGGCCTTGAATTCAATGGCGCGCAGAGTGCGCGCGCTGGCACTGTCACGCCAGATGGTGGTTGCCCAGGCAATTTCTACATGAGCCGCCGATGGGCCATGGAAGGCGGTGCTCTCACCATAACGAGCGATGAAAACCAGCCGCTGGCGCAGTTCAAATCTGCCGGAACCCACTTCGAAGGACAGTCCGCGGCGGGTACGGCCCTTAGACTGTCACGCTAGATACAAGTACTAATATCGGGACACCCCATGTCAGAGTTTCAACTCTATTGCTTTGCCCAGTCGGGCAATGCCTATCGCGCCGCACTGATGCTCAACCTGATCGGGGCCGACTGGAAACCCATCTGGATCGACTTCTTCGGCAAGGGCGTTCAGCGCACGGCCGAGTATCGGAATGAAGTCAACGAAATGGGCGAAGTGCCAGTTTTGGTTCACGGCAAGAAGAGGCTCACCCAGTCAGCCGTCATTCTGACATATCTGTCTGACCTCACAGGAAAATACAAACCGCATGGCGAGGATGAGCGGCTGGAATCGTTACGCTGGATTATTTTCGACAATCAGAAGGTCAATGGATTTCTCGGCCCATTCCGCTTTCTGAGAATCTTGGCCAAACCGCCGGGCGATCCAGCCGTTCTTGCGTTTCTGAAAGGACGCATCGACAACAATCTCGCAATCGTCAACAGGCGGCTGAACGGCCGTCAATTTCTGGTCAGCGACAAGCCGACAATCGCCGACATTTCGATGACCGCTTACCTCTACTATCCGGCGGAAGAGTTCGGCTTCGACATTGCCAGGGATCACCCGGCGATCGGAGCCTGGCTTGATCGTATGAAAGCATTACCCGGCTGGAAGCACCCGTACGAATTGATGCCAGGCTATCCGCTCGGAACGCAATGATATCAGTTTAGGCGCGCCGGCCGATCACCATCCGGATCGTTTCCGGTTTGACCGGATGGAAATCCAATGTCGGTTGCCGCTGCCGTCCCCGCGCTCACAGCAGCCATTGCATCCTTGCGCTGATATTCGCGATAAGACCGCCAGCCGAGCGGCAAACACGCGAGGTACAAGATGGTCCCGACGGTCAAAACTTGCCACGGGTAGCTGACCAGCAATGCGAAGAACAGCACAACCATGACGAAGACCGGCAGGACCATTTCCGGCGGCACGCGTTTGCCGACGCGTTTGCCCGAGAACACCGGAAGGCGCGATACCATCAGCAGCGCGATCGCCAATGTGTAGAAGAAAGTTAGCCACACGGTCAGGAGCCCGTCTGAAACGCCGAGGAAGTCGAGATAGATCGGCAGCAGCACTGTGATGGCGCCTGCCGGAGCCGGAATGCCGGTAAAGAAATTTCCTGCCCACGCCGGCTTATTCGGATCGTCAATCATCACATTGAAACGCGCCAGCCGTAGCCCGGCGCAGATTGCGAACACCAGCGCGGCGATCCAGCCTGCCGATTTGAGGTCGTGCAGGCCCCAGAAATACAGGATCAGCGCCGGAGCCACACCGAAGTTTACGAAGTCTGCAAGACTGTCGAGTTCTGCGCCAAAGCGCGAGGTCCCCTTAAGCATGCGGGCGATGCGCCCATCGATGCCATCAAGCAATGCAGCGAATACGATCGCGGCCAGAGCCAGCTCGAGCCTATTCTCAACCGCGACGCGGATCGCAGTCAGACCGGCGCACAGCGCCAGTAAGGTAATGAGATTAGGCAGCAGCGTACGTACCGGAATTGCCTTGAAACGGCGCCGGAACGGCGGCGGTGCGGGGTCGAACGGCGGAAATACCATATGGCGAATATAGACGCTCGCCGCTGTACGCGCCATGGCACACAAGTGTCATCGCAGCGACGGCGTTAATGAATTCAGAACAGTTCGACTATCCGCTGCGAAACGCCAGTCCGCCGTCGCTTCCGCGCAAATCGGCAAGAACCGTTTCTCCGCCGATCGCCGTCTGTCCCACGGCAACCTTGGGTGCCGTGCCCTCGGGCAGATACACGTCCACCCGGGAACCAAAACGGATCATCCCGAAACGTTCGCCGGCACCGATCGGCTGACCCTCGCGCACGAAGCAGACAATACGCCTGGCGACAAGCCCCGCGATCTGCACCACCGCAACGCGCGCACTGCCCGTGCCGATAACAAGCGAATTGCGTTCATTGTCCGCGCTGGCCTTGTCGAGGTCGGCATTGAAGAATTTGCCGGGAAGATAAATGATCTTCTCGATTTTGCCGGCAACGGGACTGCGGTTCATGTGGCAGTCAAACACGCTCATAAAGATGGAGATGCGCGGGAGAGGCCTGTTGCCGAGGCTAAGCTCTTGTGGCGGAACTACACTGGTCACCTGGCTTACGCGACCATCGGCCGGGGCAACCACCAGTCCGTCACGCACCGGCGTCACACGCGGCGGATCGCGGAAGAAATAGGCGCACCAGATCGTCGCTAAAGTGCCGAGCCACCCAAGGGGACTCCACAGCCAGAACAGCACCAGGCTGACGAAAGCAAAAGCACCGATGAAAGGGTAGCCTTCCGGTGTGACCGGCACGATTTGCGAGCGGATCGAATCATAGATCGACATACGATTATCTTACTCCGCCGCGTCCGCTGCCGCTTCGAGCGGTACTGAGGCCGTAGCGCTAATGGCATCCTCGACCGGGGGAGGATTGCGGTTTGGCGCAGTTTCTCCCTCGCCGGCGAGGGCGAGCTTCTCGCGCGCCTCTTCGGCCTCACGCTGGCGATTCCACATGCTGGCGTAAAGTCCGTTGCTTGCCAGAAGCGCATAATGCGTGCCGCGCTCGACGACCTCTCCCTGATCAAGAACAATGATTTCGTCGGCCCCCACGATCGTGGAGAGCCGATGTGCAATCACCAATGTGGTACGATTGCGTGAAACGCGCTCAAGCGCGTCCTGAATTTCTTTTTCCGTATGGCTGTCGAGCGCCGATGTTGCTTCATCGAGCACCAGGATCGGCGGACCTTTGAGAATGGTACGCGCGATCGCCACGCGTTGCTTCTCGCCGCCGGAAAGCTTGAGTCCGCGCTCACCGACCTCCGTTTCGTAACCCTTGGTTGCAATGCGGATCAATGGATCGATCTGCGCTAGGCGCGCCGCCTCTTCGACCTCGGCGTCAGTCGCCTCCCACCGGCCGTAACGGATGTTGTAGCGGATCGTGTCATTAAACAGCACGGTATCCTGCGGCACCATACCAATCGCCTGCCGCAGCGATTTTTGCGTGACGCTGGCAATATCTTGTCCGTCGATTGAAATTCGGCCGCCGGAAAGGTCGTAGAAACGGAACAAAAGGCGCGAAATCGTCGACTTCCCCGCGCCCGACGGGCCTACAACCGCCACCGTCTTCCCAGCAGGCACATCGAAGCTGATGCCTTTGAGGATCCGGCGCGACGGCTCATAGGCAAAGCTGACATTTTCAAAACGAATGTTGCCGGTGCTTACTTTTAGGGGCGGCGCATCGGGCACGTCCTTGATCTCGGGATCGCGCGCGAGGATCGCAAACATGATTTCGATGTCAGTCACTGCCTGCTTGATCTCGCGATACACCATGCCCATGAAATTCAGCGGCTGGTAGAGCTGAATCATCATGGCGTTGATCATCACAAAATCACCGACCGTCTTGCTGCCGGCCTGAATTTCGAACGCGCACATCACCATGACGGCGGCGAGTCCGACGGTGAAAATCACCGCCTGTCCGGCATTGAGTACTGCCAACGATGTGTAGGCGCGCACGCTGGCGTCTTCATAGCGCTCCATAGCGCGGTCATAGCGCGCGGCCTCGCGTTCTTCGGCTGAAAAATATTTCACCGTTTCATAGTTGAGCAGCGAATCGATCGCTTTGACGTTTGCGTCGGTGTCGCTGTCGTTCATCTTGCGGCGGATACCGATGCGCCATTCGGTGGCGTGATAGGTGTAGGTCATGTAGACCGCAACCGTAGCGGTGATAACGGCCACATAGCGCCAGTCGAATTGCCACATCAGCACGACGACGATTAAGGCGAGTTCGATAATCGTCGGGGACAATTGCAGGATAACCATACGCACGATGGTCTCGATGCCGTTGCGGCCGCGCTCGAGGACGCGCGTCAGACCGCCGGTCTTGCGTTCAAGATGAAAACGCAACGACAGCTCGTGCATGTGCACGAAAGTGCGATATGCGAGCCGACGCACTGCATTCATCGCCACCTTGGCAAACAATCCATCGCGTAACTGGGTCAGTGCCGCCATCAGGATACGCATGCCGCCGTAAGCGACGGTCATGGCTATGGGCGCCGCCACCGCCCAAAGCAGCCAGTTGGAGGCAGCGACCGGCGCAGTGCCGTGACCGGCGAGCGCATCGGTCGCCCATTTGAACGTGAAAGGAACCGCGATGGTCGCGAGCTTGGCAGCGAGCAACAAGCCGAGTGAACCGATCACCCGCGCCTTGAGGTCAGCCCGGTCGGACGGCCAGATGTATGGCCAGAGATGGATCAGGGTCGTGAGCAATGCTCCACGATCCGCGGAGACTTTCGATTCGCTGCCAGATGCCCGGTGATGATGATGGTCGCTCATTGAGAGCATTCATATAGGGGGATTCTTCGCTGTAATCACCCCGTCGCGCCTGCATCTTATGGCCAATTCGCCATTTTTTGCTCCTGCCTTGACGATGCCGCAAGCGCAATGCACATGCATGGTCATGAACAAAATCGAAAATCCCAATAAAATCAGAAAAGTTTGCGTTTACTGCGGCTCCGGCCCCGGCACCGACCCGGCCTTCGTTGAGAGCGCCCGAGCCTTCGGCGCGATCCTGGCCAAGAACGGTATCGGCCTCGTCTTTGGCGGGGGGTCGGTTGGCATCATGGGGACGCTGTCCAAATCCGTGCTCGAACACAGTGGTCAAGTGACTGGCATCATTCCGGAGTTTCTGGTCGTGCGCGAACATGCGATGCGCGGCGCCGACAATCTCATCGTCACCCGCGATATGCATGAACGTAAGCGCAAGATGTTCGAAATGGCTGACGCTTTCGTGGCGCTGCCAGGCGGCATTGGTACGCTCGAGGAACTCGTCGAGCAAATCACCTGGGTTCAGCTTGGCCGCCACCGCAAGCCAATCCTGCTCGCCAATATCAAAGGCTTCTGGGATCCGCTTTGCGCCCTTATCGACCACATGAAGAGGCTCGAGTTCATTCGTGGCGATCTCAATTTCGATCTGCTGGTAGCCACGAAGGTGACGGAGATCCTGCCTATGCTGCAAAGCGCAGTGATGGCGATACCGGAATCCGCAACGAAGATGTCGGCCGCCAGTGCTGACGAGATGTAGCGGTCACTCACTGTCGGTGAAAGTCACTGCCTCAATGCGATTGCCGTCGGGATCGCGGATGAAGGCCGCATAGTAGCCTTTGCCGTGCGCGGGCCGCAGGCCCGGCGCGCCATCGCTAGACCCTCCCGCCGCAAGCGCCGCAGTGTGGAAGGCGGCGACAAGTTCGATGGAGCGGGCGCGGAAGCAGACGTGCGCACCACTTTCCGAAGGCAACGGGGTAAGAGCTGCGCGCAGATTGATCCAGAACTCAGGATAGGTTTTGCCGAAGCCAACGGTTGCCGGCCGTGCTTCCAGTTTGGTTACCCCAATCGTGCCAAGTACGGTTTCATAAAAACGCGTTGCTGCGGCGATATCGCGGACAGCAACGGAGACGTGGTCAATCACGCGGGCGCGCCCGACTTTATGAGTTTGAAAACAATGGAATCCATCAAGGCCTGGAAGGAAGCGTCGATGATATTGGGCGACACTCCCACCGTGGTCCACCGCTCGCCGGCTTCATCCTCGCTCTCGATCAGCACGCGCGTCACCGCTTCAGTGCCGGCATTGAGAATTCGCACGCGATAGTCTGTTAGTTTGAGTCCAGCGATATATTTTTGATATTTTCCGAGATCCTTGCGGAGTGCGAGGTCAAGTGCGTTGACCGGACCATTGCCTTCTGCTGCCGAGATCATGTTGTCGTCACCGACCTTCACTTTGACAACGGCCATCGTCACGGTAACGCGTTCACCCTTGGCATTGTTGCGCTGCTCGACATTGACATCGAACTGGGTAACATCAAAATAATTCGGCACCTTTCCGAGCGTACGCCGGGCGAGCAGCTCGAAAGAGGCATCTGCTGCCTCATAGGCATAGCCGATTGCTTCCCGCTCCTTGACGATCTCCAGCAGCCGCCCGATGCGCGGATCGTCCTTGTCGGCCTTGATGCCGATGCGCTCTAGTTCCGCAAGAACGTTGGATCTTCCGGCCTGCTCCGACACCAGCACCTTGCGGCGGTTGCCGATGGTTTCCGGCGCGACGTGCTCGTAGGTTGCCGGGTCTTTCATGATCGCCGAGGCGTGAATTCCCGCTTTGGTGGCGAATGCGCTTTCGCCCACATAGGGCGCGTGCCGGTTAGGCGCGCGATTCAGCCTTTCGTCGAGCGTATGCGAGACGTGAGCAAGCTTCTTGAGCGCCGCCTCCGAAACGCCGATTTCAAAGCGTTTGGCAAACTCCGGTTTGAGCTTGAGAGTCGGAATGATCGAAACGAGATTGGCGTTGCCACAACGCTCGCCGAGACCGTTGAGCGTGCCCTGGATTTGCCGCGCGCCGGCTCGCACGGCGGCCAGTGAATTGGCGACGGCCTGATCAGTATCGTTATGCGCGTGAATTCCAACGTGATCGCCGGGGATCGCCTTCACTACGTCGCCGACAATCTTTTCGACCTCGTCGGGCAACGTGCCGCCGTTGGTATCGCACAGTACGACCCAGCGCGCGCCTTCCTCATACGCGGCTTTCGCGCAGGCGATCGCGTATTTCGGGTTAGCTTTGTAGCCGTCAAAGAAATGCTCGCAGTCGAGCAGCACTTCCCTGCCCTTGCCCTTGGCTGCCCGGACACTGTCGCGGATCGAGGCGAGATTTTCCTCTTCAGTCGTCTCCAGGGCGACCTTCACGTGGTAGTCCCACGACTTTGCAACGAAACAAATCGCGTCAGCTTTGGCATCGAGCAAAGCGGCAAGACCAGGATCATTGGAAGTTGAACGGCCCGGCCGACGGGTCATGCCGAAGGCGGTAAAAGTACTGCCGAGCTTGCGTTCTTTAGCGAACAGCTCGGTGTCGGTGGGGTTGGCTCCGGGATAGCCGCCCTCGACATAGTCAATGCCGAGATCGTCAAGCATAGCGGCGATTGCCAGCTTGTCGGCGAGCGTGAAATCGACGCCATTGGTCTGCGCGCCATCGCGCAGCGTGGTGTCGAAAAGGTAGAGGCGTTCGCGGGGCATAGCCGTCACCACAAATAGTAATTCGTTGCCACCGCGACCGCGACGATGATCGCGATTACGCCGAGTACGATATGGTGGCGCCGAAGTTCCATCAGACGAACCGGTAGCCGACATAGAATGCGAGCGCGATGGCCGCGGCGATCACAGCGTATTTGAGCACAACGTAATAGAGCCAGTGGCGCGGAAACGGCGTGTCGGGCTTTGTCATGATGCCTCCCGTTTTGCGGCAAGCTGCTTCTGCATCGTGGTATTGGCGAGCCATTCGTCGCCGAGCGAAATGGAATTACGTTGCTGGGCGACGTAGCCGCGCTTCTCAAAGAAGCCGCGCGCGCTGTCGCTGACATCGGCTTTGAGCGTTGACGCGCCGCGGCTGCCGGCGAGCTTTTCCAAAGCATCGATCAACATGGCTCCGATGCCCTGCCCCGACGCCGCAGGATGCACGTAGAGCATGTCGATTTTGTCCTTCCCCTGGAGCGAGGCGAAGCCGACGGGCGAGCCTTCCATGGTTGCGATCAGCGTCAATTCGCCTGCAAGCTTCTGACCGAATGTGGCAACGTCATCGGCCGCGGAGGCCCAAGCCTCCTGCTGGGCCTCTGTGTAGTCGTCAGCCGTCAATTCCTCGATGCTGTCGCGGAAGATTTCCCGCAATAATGACGCATCCGCCGGCAGAAACGGCCGCAAACCAAGTCTGGGATGGGCAGTCGCCATCATCGTGCGATCTCCCATGTCGTACCATCCTTGGAGTCCTTAAGGACGACACCCATCGCAGCGAGTTCATCACGGATGCGGTCAGATTCTTTAAAGTTCTTCGCTTTACGAGCCGTAGCCCTTGCTTCAATCAGACTGACGACCTTGCTCTCGTCGATGGAAACCGATGCTGGGCGGAAGGCCGCCCATTTGGCCGCCGGCAATTGCAGCAAACCGACCAGCTGAGCGCTGGCTTTGAGGCAGGCTGCCGCCGCCTTGGCGCCCTTTGCTGCTTCGCCACGCAACTCGTGCAAGGCCGCAAATGCTTTCGGCGTATTGAGATCGTCCATCAGCGCATCAACTGCGTCGGCGCATAGATAACCCGGTTCCGCTTCGGCCGTCAGATCGAACCAGTGGTCGAGAGTCTTCTGCGCATCGCGCAGCCCCGCCACTGTCCAGTTGATTGGCTGCCGGTAGTGCGTCTGCAGCATTGCAAACTTTACTGCTTCGCCCGGCCAATCCTTTAGCAACTCGTGGATAGTGACGAAATTACCGAGGCTCTTGCTCATCTTTTCGCCTTCGACCTGCAGGAAGCCATTGTGCATCCAGTAGTTCGCCATCACGGGCGTGTGGAAGGTGCAACGCGATTGCGCGATTTCGTTCTCGTGGTGCGGAAAAACCAGATCGATGCCGCCGCCGTGAATATCGAAGGTCTCGCCGAGATGCTTCCATGACATCGCTGAACATTCGATGTGCCAACCCGGGCGGCCTTGCGCCTTGATGCCTGCGGGCGACGGCCAGGCTGGCTCCCCGGGCTTCGACGGTTTCCACAGAATGAAATCCTGCGGGTCTTTCTTGTAAGGGGCGACTTCAACACGCGCGCCGGCGATCATCTCATCGAGTGGACGCTTGGAGAGCTGGCCGTAGTCCTTCATCGACGGCACGTGGAAGAGCACGTTGTCTTCTGCAACGTAGGCATGGCCGGACTTCACCAACCGTTCGATGAGTGCCTTCATCTCATCGATGTATTCGGTCGCGCGTGGCTCGATGGTCGGGGGCAGGCAGCCAAGTGCCGCGACGTCCTCCTTGAAGTACTTGTATGTCTCTTCAGTCAGGTCGCGGATAGGAATACCTCGCTCCGCGGCGCGCGTATTAATCTTGTCGTCGACGTCGGTGACGTTGCGCACGTAGATGACGTGGTTTTCGCCGTAAATATGCCGCAGCAGCCGGAACAGCACGTCGAACACAATCACCGGGCGCGCATTGCCGATGTGAGCGAAGTCGTAGACCGTCGGCCCGCATACATACATGCGCACACGCGATCGATCGATCGGCGTGAACAGCCGTTTCTCGCGGGTCAGTGTGTCGTAAAGTCTAAGTTCCATAGCAAAAACACCCGTCGGCCCCGCTGGCCGGGCGTCCTACTATCTCAACATTGAGAAAGACGGCCGTGGCCAGCGCGGAAAACGCTAGCGAATAATCTCCCGGCAAATGCCGCAGATACCGTTATGGCCGTTCATGGCGGCACAATGATTTGTCGCGTCCGTGCCGTCAAGGTCCGCCCGCAACCGGTGCAAAACACAGGAAAAATTTGATGACCGGCGGAGGGCCCCCAATTTAAGAACCGCTTAACGATTCCCCTCGCATGGTCGCAGCCCGCGCCAGAATCTCCGGCGTTTCCAAAATCATGAGCGGCTATGCGGGCAATTCTTTTCGGTCTCGTCGGTTCTTTTTGGTTTGGCCTCGCCATGTCCGCCCAAGCCGAACAGCGGATGTTCATCGTAGCCAATGATGCCGGCGGCTATGGAATTGACCGCTGCCTGGCCTCCGGCGCCCGCTGCGGTGCCGCCGCGGCCAACGCCTATTGCAAGACGCAGGATTTTGCGGAAGCGGCGACCTACCACAAAGTCGATCGCAACGGCATCACCGGCGCGGCGTCAACCGGCACCGCTGTCACGTGTCATGACGAGCAGTGCGAGGTAGTCGCAATCGTCTGCACGCGCTGAACGCCATCAATTCTGCAAAGCGGCCCACATTTCCTGGTCCCGCCCTGCGGTCCAGATTACTGGCCATTCGATGCCGCGCGCCTCATCGTAGGCGCGCGAAATGTTAAACGGCAGACAGTGCTCATAGAGCCCGAAACCTTTGAATTTTGAATCCATTGCGAGACGGGCAAAGTCGAACGCGTCCTTCAACGAGCGGCCTTTGGTAACGCTTTCCTGCACCGAACCGTAAAGCGTTGAAATGAAATCAGCGGTGAGCTCGATTCCCTCCTTGACCATTTCCGCGGTCGTCAGCGCAGGCCCGCGCCCCGGCACCAGCGCATTGGCCTGCATTTCAGCGAGGTGATCGAGCGTCGCCGGCCAATCGGTGAAATGCGCATCGCCGCAATAGCAGGCGGACTTGTACTCGACGAGATCGCCGGCGAAGACGACGCCTGCATCAGGGACCACCGCGATCACATCTCCAGCTGTGTGACCGCGCCCGATATGCATGATCCTCACTTCGCGCCGGCCTAGCCATACCGATATTTGATCGGGGAAAGTGATCGTCGGCCATGTCAGTCCGGGAATTGTCTCGACGGCGCGGAATAATCTCGGAAAACGGCCGACTTCCGAATCCATATCCTGTTTGCCGCGCTCGGCAATCAGACCGCGCGTCGCGTCGGATGCAATAATGTCCGCACTCTTATAGGCCGACGCGCCAAGCGTTCGGACGGCGTGATAGTGTGTCAGCAGAACATATTTGATGGGCTTGTCGGTGATTTTGCCGACGCGCGCGATGACATCCGCCGCCATCGCGGGCGTTGCTTGCGCGTCGATGACCATCGCGGCATCGTCTCCGACGACAACGCCGGAATTCGGATCTCCCTCGGCAGTATATGCGTAAAGTCCCGGACCAATCTGGTCGAATGAGACTTTCTTCTCGGCAATATCTTCGATTGAAGCGAAGGCTGCCACTTCGTCAGACCTCCCTCCCGATCAGCGCGTCGACGGACCAGCGTCCGCCGCCGCGTATCAGGAAGTGAAACACCACAATTGCCCAGAACAACGGATATTCGATGCCACGGTTTTCCCACGCGAAGCCGAATTGCCAATGATAGGTGACAATCGCCATCACAAGAAATCCGATGATCGGCACAGCAACGACCCGGGTCAGAAATCCCGCTGCGAGGCAAAGTCCACAAACAAATTCGACCACGCCGACGATATAGGCCCAGAACAGCGGATTTTCGAACCCGACGCTCTCAAGGAACTTGGCGGCAGCTGCGGTATTCTCGAATAGGATTGGAAAGCCATGTATGGCAAGCGATCCGCCGGCAATAACCCGGATCAGTGGCTCGGTGACCGGTGCCAGAGCACGATAAATACCGCCAAATGCGGGAAATACGAGGTTCGGGGACTGCATGGGAGAGCTCCATAATGGGGTGACGCCCTTGCCTCCGGACTACGGTTAGTTGCTGCGGCAACCTAGGTCAACGCACGCCCTACGGAACACCTTCGCGGAACAAGCGTTATTGCGTCGGTGTACGTGGGGTAGCGTTCATGAAAATTTTGGTGGTCAGTCTCTTTTCCAGACCGGTATTTATTCTCACTTTCCCGGCCGGACCAGGACCCGGCGCACTTTCCAAAAGACTAGCGGCTCTCAGGTCATGGCCATCACGTCGGCACGGACGGCCTGACCGTGATGTGAAGGCGATGAGCACAGCGCCCCGTATCGCCAACGGGCGGCGTCCCGGCTAGATTGCCCCGGTTTCCAAGCCGGGGTTAATCCGTGAAACTTTATTCCTACTTCCGTTCGTCCGCCGCCTATCGGGTCCGCATCGCGCTCAATCTTAAGAAGCTTCCCTATGAGATGGTGTCGATCCACCTGACCAAGGATGGTGGGCGCCAGCACACCTCGGAATTCCTTGCGATCAATCCCCAAGCGCGCGTACCAGCGCTGGAGTTGTCGAACGGCGAAGTGCTGACGCAATCGCTGGCCATTATCGAATATTTAAACGACATTCACCCCGATCCGCCGCTGTTGCCGACCGATGCGCTCGGCCGCGCCAAATCGCGGGCAATTGCGCAATTGATCGCCTGCGACATTCATCCGCTCAATAACACCAGCCCGTTGCGATATCTCAAACGCGACCTCAAGCATGAGCAGTCTGAGATCGACGCTTGGTATCATCACTGGATTATCGAGGGCTTTCGCGCACTGGAAACCATGCTGAAGCCCGCGCCCTATGCTTGCGGCGCCAATGTTACCATTGCCGATATTTGTCTGGTGCCACAGGTGGCGAATGCCCGGCGTCTTAATGTACCGCTCGATCAATTTCCAAAAATTGTGTCCGTTAATGCCGCGTGCCTGAAACTTCCGGCGTTCGATAAGGCGAAACCAGAAAACCAACCCGACGCCGAGTGACGAAATCATCTTCGCCTGCTAGACCAACAATTCCGATACTCCCCTCACCTTCCCTGAATCACACGTGATCAAGAGCAAGCTCGCACGCGTCGTCCTCTGGATGGTCGGAGCGTTACTGTCATTTTCAGTGATGGCAGTGTCGATCCGTGAACTTGCGCGCAGCGGTCTGAGCATTTTTGAGATTCTGGCAATCCGCAGCGGTGTTGCGCTTCTGGTCCTGCTTTTGTTACTGGCCGTGAGAGCAGACCTACGTCTTTACGTCATCCCTCGGCGCTTCGGTCTCCATTTCTTCCGCAATACCGTGCACTATGCATCGCAGTTTTGCTGGGCGCTCAGCCTCACTATGCTGCCGCTCGCAATGGTGTTCGCGCTTGAATTCACCATGCCAGCGTGGACGGCATTGCTGGCGGTGTGGTTTCTGCACGAGCGCCTGACGCCAAGCCGGCTTGGCGTCGTCGTGCTTGGTTTCATCGGCGTACTGGTAATCCTGCGGCCGGGGATTGCAAGCTTCAACCCGGCGGCATTTTTAGTGCTGATAGCAGCATTCGGATACGCCATCACGATGATTGCCACCAAAAAGCTCACGATGACGGAAACGACGTTCGGCATCATATTCTGGATGGCGGTGATTCAGTTTCCGCTGTCCCTGATCGGGAGTGATCCGTCAGTATTCTTGCATTTCGACGCGCGGCAAATTCTCCCGGCGATGGGCGTCGGCATTGCGGGACTCACCTCGCACTACTGCCTGAGCAATGCCTTCCGATCCGGTGACGCGACTCTCGTGGTCCCGCTGGACTTCATGCGCATTCCCTTGATCGCTGTGGTTGGCTGGGCGTTTTATGGTGAGTCGCTGGACGCTTTCGTTCTGCTCGGCGCGCTGATCATTGTTTCCGGGGTAATCTGGAACCTGCGTTCTGAAGTCGCACGTGGCCACTAATAACAGTACTCGCTCCGCCATGATTTTCAGACTAGAGTGCCGGCGCATGAGGATATTATCCTACCCGCTAACGGCGGTGATGGTTGCTGCACTATCAGGTATTGCTGCGGCGCAGGCACAATCGTCAAATCCGGCTTGTCAGCGACTCGAAGCGCAACTCGCGACACTTGATCGCGGCAATGCCGATCCCGCGCGGGCAGAGCAGATTCGCCGCGCCGAAGACACAGTCAATCGCCAGCAATTCGAAGTCGATCGTTTGGTCGCTCAGTCGCGCCGGATGGGATGCGAAAGCAGTTCAGGCTTTTTCTCTATTTTCAGCAATCAGCCCGCGCAATGCGGTGGAATAAACCGCCAAATTGACCAGCAGCGCAATGCGCTCGAGCGTATGCGCAACGATCTGGAACGTCTCAATGGCGGCACCACCGAACGCGCCGCACAGCGCCGGTCACTGCTGATCGCACTCGGTGACAACGGTTGCGGGTCGCAATATCGAACCGCGGCCCTCGCCGGTCAGCAGAACGGTTTTTGGGACCGCCTGTTCGGTAGCGGAGGCAACGTTGTGTCGACGCCGCTCGGACCAATGGGTGGAACGTTCCGGACGGTCTGCGTGCGCATTTGCGACGGCTATTATTTCCCGATCTCGTACTCGACGTCGCCTGATCGTTTCCGCGAGGATGAATTGACCTGTCAGCGCAGTTGTCCGGCCGCCGAAGTTTCACTCTACACCTATCACAACCCCGGCGAGGAAATGACGCAGGCGGTGTCACTCAACGGCCGGATGTACTCGGACCTTCCGACTGCCTTTCAATACCGCAAGGCCATGACGCCAGCCTGCAGTTGTCGCAAGCCTGGCGAAAGCTGGGCACAAACGCTTAAGGCCGGCGGTCCCGACGATACGATTGCGCCGGGCGATGTCGTCGTGACTGAACAGAATTCCAAACAGATGTCGCAACCGCGCATGGGACCCGACGGCAAACCGATCCGTCCAGACCTGCGCGGCACGGTAACGGCGGCGCCACCTTCGGCTCCCGAACAAAGCGTTGAAACGCCTAATCCCCCGGCCGAGCCCGGTAAACGCTCGGTCCGCACGGTTGGACCTACATTTCTGCCGACACGCTGATTTTTTGGCCGACCGCGTTTTTCAGAAATCGAAGGCTTCGCTCTTCGCTGGCTTGCCGGTAACCAGAGACACATCGGGCGCCGGCATCGGCGCGCCCGCATCGCGAAAACGATTGGTAATCGGATAGCGCCGATCGCGACCGAAATTCTTTAGTGTTACCTTGACGCCGGGTGCGGCCTGCCTGCGCTTGTATTCGGCGATGTTGATCATGCGCTCGACGCGCATCACCGTCTCTCTGTCGAATCCGGCTGCCACAATCGCCGAGATTGGTTCTTCACGTTCGACCAGCCGCTCAAGAATGGGATCAAGAACGCCGTATGGCGGAAGTGAATCTTCGTCCTTCTGGTTCTCGCGCAATTCGGCGGTCGGCGGCCGCGTGATTATGTTTTCGGGAATTACCAAACCATCCGGTCCTTTGACATCCTCCGGCTTCCAGCCGTTGCGCAGGCGGGCAAGGCGAATGACTTCGGTCTTGTAGAGATCCTTGATCGGATTGAACCCGCCGTTCATGTCGCCATAGAGCGTCGCATACCCGACCGACATTTCCGATTTGTTGCCCGTTGTCACCACCATGAGATTGAACTTGTTGGAAATCGCCATCAGGATGGTGCCACGCGTACGCGCTTGCAGATTTTCCTCGGTGACATCGCGAGGCAAACCGGAAAATGCCGGGGCCAGCGCCTTTTCAAATCCTTCGACGGCGGCCGCGATCGGCAATGTTTCGTAGCGCACGCCGAGTGCCTTGGCGCAAGCGGCTGCGTCATTGAGCGATTCTGCCGAAGTAAATTTATAGGGCAGCATGATGCAGCGGACCCGTTCCGCGCCAAGCGCATCGACGGCCATTGCTGCGCAGAGCGCCGAATCGATGCCGCCGGACAACCCCAGCACGACACCGGGAAACCCGTTCTTGTTGACATAGTCGCGCAAGCCGAGGACGCACGCGGCGTAGTCGGCGCGCTCCGCCTCGACACCGGCGATCTTTGGCCCATTTTCACAACGCCATGTCGTGCCGCGGCGGACCCATTGCGTGGTACAGATTGTTTCCTGAAAAGCGGCAAGCTGAAATGCAATGGAGCAGTCTGCGTGCAAACCGAACGAAACACCGTCGAACACAAGTTCGTCCTGTCCACCGACCTGATTGACATAGATCGTCGGCAATCCCTGCTCGGTAACACGCGCGACCGCGATGTTAAGGCGCACATCTCCCTTCTGCCGCCAATAGGGAGACCCATTCGGCACCACCAGCATTTCGGCGCCCGTTTCCGCCAGACACTCGACCACCTCTGTGCCCCAGATGTCCTCACAGATCGGCAAACCCAAACGCACGCCGCGGAAATTCACCGGCCCGGGCATCGGGCCAGGCACAAACACGCGCTTCTCGTCGAACACACCGTAGTTGGGTAAATCGACCTTGTAGCGCAGCGCAGCGATTGCTCCGCCTTCGAGTAGCGCCACAGCATTGTAGAGTTTACCGCCGTCCAACCACGGTGTGCCGACCAGCAATGCCGGCCCGGGAGAAGCGGTTTCACGGGCGAGGGTCTCGATCGCCGACCGGCACGCGGCCTGAAATGCTGGCTTGAGCACCAGGTCCTCGGGCGGATAGCCGGCAATAAACAATTCCGGAAAGACAACGAGATCGGCACCTTGACCAGCAGCGGTCATTCGCGCGCGCTTCACCGTTTCGACATTGCCGGCGATGTCGCCAACGGTCGAGTTGAGCTGCGCAACTGCGATAGCCAGCTTCTCAGCGGGACGGGCGCTCATGGGGGAATGCTCTACCGCCTCGATATCCAGCCCGGCAATGGGGGTCCCTGCATTGCGGCTCCGCATCTGGTGAGCGTCGCTCGGAAAAGGCCCTTCGGCCGGCCTCGTTTACCTTTACGAGGCCAAAAAAACAGCCGGCAGCTGCCAAGGCCGCCGGCTCATCGTGAATTTACGCTCTAGCGTTGCGCTGTCCGCAATCCGGCGCCGCCGCCGCTGAGGGCAACAGTTCCGGCTGGCTTGAGTTTGCGTCCATTGAAGCTGAAAGCCTGCAGATTCTTCTCCACCATGCACTGAATTACGACGGTCTGGTTGTTCCTGCTCCAGGCCGCGCCCTGGCACCAATGACCGACCTTGGCCTCGGCAACTTTAGTCAGCTTGGTGCCATTTATCGAATAAACCATAAGCAAGCCGTAGTCATTGAAGGCTGGATGATCCTTTGCGCGGTTCGACCCATTCATCACCGTAATGGCAACGTGCTTGCCGTCATGCGACATCGCCACGCCTTCCGGCGTCTGGCCGACGCTAACCGTGTCGACAATGCGCGGCGGCTTTGCTGCAAGGTCTATGACGTTGATGACGTCGATATCGCCCTGCCCGCCGCCTTGGTCACTAAACACTGCGACGTTGCCATTCGCGCTGACATCAATGCTGTAAGGACGAATACCGCCGACCATGAACTTCTTGCTGTCTTCGACCTTGGTGCCATCTACAGACAATATCGAAACCCTGTGATCACCGTCGCGCGTCACAAGGGCGCTCTTGCCGTCGGGTGTAAATACCACGTGGCTCGGTCCAGACTTGGAATCACCAAGTTGGATCTTGCCGGCTGCCGTAAGCTTGTTGCCGGCAATCGTAAACACCGACACCGTCCCTTCGCTTCGGTTGGCGACCAGGGCGAGCGTTCCTGCACGGTTAATCGAAACACCTGCAGCACCAAGGCCAGCTTCCAATGTCGCAATGACAGCCGGCGGCTTGGCCTTGAGATCAATGACCGAGAGCTTGTTATCGGGAACGACTTTCTTTTTGTCGGCCGGATCGACCTTGAAGGCGCCCGTTACCAAAGCGAAGCTTTCATCGCGTGATATGGCGACACTCTGCGGCGGTCCGACCACGCTGGCCGGCGCCTTGACCTCACCGATTATTTTCGGGGGCGTGGACCCGAGATCGATGATGCTTACTGTGTCGGTTGCCGCATTGTCTGGCACGACATTGTTGCCATTGACGAGCACAGCTTTGTTGTCGTTTGCGGAAACCGCGATCTGTGCAACGGCGCCGGCGGTGAGTATTGGCAACACGGCCACCGCGAAGACGAACTTCGCAGGCGAAAAATGGCGTTTCATGAGGTCCCCCGGCTCGGACATAATTGTTGGACGATAGCAAGCCGCGCCGAGCCCGCGGCTTGCTACGCCGACAATAACATCAAATTGGGGTGATTACTTCCCGTCTTTAGAGGCTGGCAACCGCCGACACAGGCTTGGCTTGCCCAGAGCGCTCTTTCTTGAGGAGCTCGGCCAGGAGAAATGCCAGATCGATCGCCTGCTCTGCATTGAGCCGCGGGTCACAGGCCGTGTGGTAGCGATCGTTGAGATCCGCCTCGGTAATCGCTCGCGCGCCGCCAGTGCATTCGGTGACATTCTGACCGGTCATCTCCAGGTGCACGCCGCCGGCGTAAGTCCCTTCGGCCTGATGAACCCCGAAAAATTCACCCACCTCTTTGAGGATCAAATCGAATGGCCGCGTCTTGTAGCCGGTAGCCGATGTGATTGTGTTGCCATGCATGGGATCGCACGACCACAGCACGACCTTGCCCTCGCGTTTTATGGCGCGCACAAGTGGCGAAAGAAGCTCGCCGACTTTTTCGGCGCCAAAGCGACCGATCAGCGTTAGGCGGCCCGCCTCGTTTTCCGGATTCAGGATGTCGATCAGGCGCAGCAAATCGTCAGGCTTGCTCGAAGGACCACATTTCAACCCGAGCGGATTTTTGATGCCCCGCGCATATTCAATATGCGCGTGATCGTGCTGACGGGTGCGATCACCGATCCACAGCATATGCCCCGATGTGGCGTACCAGTCGCCAGTCGTGGAATCGACACGGGTCAATGATTCCTCGAAGCCGAGCAGCAAAGCCTCGTGACTCGTATAGAAATCAGTTGTGCGCAATTCGGGATGGCCTTCCAGATCCAGGCCGCATGCCTGCATGAAGCCAAGCGCCTCTGAAATGCGATCCGCCAATTCGACATAGCGGCGAGACTGTGGACTGTCCTTGACGAATCCGAGCATCCATTGGCGGACGCTGGCGAGGTTCGCGTAGCCACCTTGCGCAAATGCGCGAAGCAGATTGAGTGTTGCCGCTGATTGCCGATATGCCTCGATCTGCCGGCGGGGATCTGGGCGACGCGCTTCCTCGGTGAAGGCGGCGTCGTTGATGATGTCACCACGGTAGCTTGGCAGTTCCTTACCGTCGCGTTTCTCCGTCGGCGCGGAACGCGGCTTGGCAAACTGACCGGCAATGCGGCCGACCTTTACGACCGGCGAAGCAGCGGCATAAGTGAGCACCACCGCCATCTGCAGGAACATGCGGAAAAAATCGCGGATGTTGTTGGCGCCATGCTCGGCGAAACTTTCCGCACAGTCTCCGCCCTGCAGCAGGAAAGCTTCGCCACGTGCAACCCGCGCCAATTGTTTTTTGAGGTTGCGCGCCTCGCCCGCAAAAACCAGCGGCGGAAAGCTCGCAAGTTGCTTTTCGACGTCGGCCAAAGCCTGCCGGTCCGGATAATCCGGAACCTGCTGGATGGGCTTTTTTCGCCAACTGTCAGGCGTCCAACGTTCAGCCATTACGCGCGAACTCCGCATTTGGCGGGCGTTATACACGACACCACCCTGCCAAAGCCAGCAAATCCAATGAGTTCGGTTAGTTTATTATTCCGCCGCCGCGCGGCCGTAGCTCACGGCCTTTTCGCGCATGGTGACGAGTTCTTCCGCAGCCGTCGGGTGCACGGCCATGGTGGCATCGAAGTCAGCCTTGGTGGCGCCCATCCTTACCGCGATTGCGACCGCCTGGATCAATTCGGCTGCATCGAGACCGACGATGTGACAGCCCACGACCTTGTCGGTTTCACCGTCGACCACAAGCTTCATAAACACGCGCGTGTCGCGTCCCGAAAGCGTGGCTTTCATTGGCCGGAAGCTGGTCTTGTAGACGTCGACCTTGCCGAGCAGTTCGACGGCCTGCGTCTCGGTCAATCCAACAACACCAACTTCGGGCTCGGAGAAAACGGCGGTAGGAACCTTGCTGTGGTCAACTGCGGTCGGCTTGCCGCCGAATACGGTATCGGCGAAAGCGTGACCTTCACGGATTGCAACTGGTGTCAGATTGATTCGGTCGGTGACGTCGCCAACCGCGTAGATATTCGGAACTGTAGTTTTCGAATAGGGGTCGACCATGACGCCGCTGCGCTCGGATATTTTCACGCCCGCCGCCTCGAGCCCGAGCCCCTCGACGTTCGGCCGGCGGCCCGTCGCGAACATCACGAGATCAACCACAATCTGCTCATTGCCGGAAAGGCACACGTCGAAACCATTGTTGACCTTCTCGACGCCGTTCACCGTCTTCCGCGTAACAACCTTGATCCCCCGTAGTCCCAGTTCGCGCATCAAGTGTTCGCGCACATCATCGTCAAATCCGCGCAGAATTTTTTCTCCCCGGTAAACCAAGGTTACTTCGCTGCCGAGACCATTGAAGATCCCGGCAAACTCCACTGCGATATACCCGCCACCCTGAACGAGGACGCGTTTCGGCAGTTGTTTGAGGTGGAATGCTTCGTTTGAGGAAATGACATGTTGCTCGCCGGCGAGCGGAGTACCGTGATGTGGCCGCGAACCGGTGGCAATAAGGACCGTCTCCGCGCGTATGCGAGCCCCCGTCGCGAGGCGCAACGTGTGCGCGTCTTCAATTGCGGCCCGGCTTTTGACGATCTGAACGTTGTGACGTTCGAGCGTTGTCGTATAGGCGGCCTCCAGCCGCGCAATCTCACAATCCTTGTTGGCAATCAGAGAAGCCCAATCAAACTTCGATTCGCCAACCGTCCAGCCATAGCCAGCGGCGTCTTCGAATTCATCGGAAAAGCGTGAAGCATAGACCAGAAGTTTTTTTGGCACGCAGCCTCGGATCACACACGTACCACCGACGCGATACTCCTCGGCAATCATCACACGCGCGCCATAGCTTGCGGCAACGCGCGCGGCACGTACGCCGCCTGAGCCCGCCCCGATGACGAAAAGGTCGACGTCGTGATCCGCCATCATCAACCTATCAGGGGTCCGGGCTTATCGCCGGACGCATCAAAGTGCGTGTCCCCGCTTTTTCAATTCGTCGCGCATTTTGACAATCACCTGGTCTGTAAGACCGTTCGCCCAGTCTTGCGCGAACTTGATGCCTTCCTCTCCGATCTTCGGCTGCTCCGCAATGAACTTCATCCCAACCGGCGTCTTATAGAACGCCAAGAGATCCTTGAGTTCCGGCTCAGTGAAGTGAGTCGCGTAGAGCTTGGCGACCTCGTTAGTCAGTTCGTCAAAACGCGGCGCAAGTTCAGTCCGCATTTTGGCCGCGATCTCATTGAGATCCTTGCTGAGACCAGGATTCTGTTGAAGGAAAAGATTTTTTGCCTGCTCAATAACCCCTGGGATCAGCGGATTGAATAGCGCGGTCGCGCCGGTCGTTTTGATGATTTCCCTCGCGGTTGCGATTGCCCCGGCTGTCGGCTGCTGCGCATACGCTACCGGACTGAGTGCAATCAGCACCGTCACAACCACTAACGGCGCTGCGGCGCGCCGAATGTACTCAATGAACGTCATCTTCCCAACTCCATCTGACTCAGGTCCTCTCGACAATCTTCACCCCGTCCGGCTCACCTATGATGGCCATTCCAGCGAGGCCTATAAATAGACCGTGCTCCATTACCCCTGGAACACCTGAAAGCGCATGCGCCAAAGCGGCCGGATCGTCAATCCGCCCGAGCGCGGCATCCAGGATCCAGTGGCCGCCATCCGTGACAAAAGCATGGCCATCTTTGCCACGCCGAAGCGTTAGCGGGCCCAGTTTCTGCACGGCTCCCACCG
>Ga0187778_10000642_pt1 | contig 24804 bp, 22 predicted proteins | sample 1015_Q2_SP5_20_M_FD_132418 | JGI IMG/M metagenome (GOLD analysis project Ga0187778, IMG submission 132418) | Tropical peat soil microbial communities from peatlands in Department of Meta, Colombia - 1015_Q2_SP5_20_MG | ecosystem: Environmental > Terrestrial > Soil > Wetlands > Peat | place... | reverse complement strand
TATCTACGCGGTCCAGAAGCACTTAGGAGTTGGAGCAGTACTGAACGCTGCAGGCAACTACGTCCAGCCGACGCTTCAATCCATCCTTTATGCGGCAGAAAACGCGACGGGTACGCCCAATCCAGATGACTTGCGTCTGCATATTGTAAATGCTGCAGGGTCCCAGTCATATCCAATCGCAACCTACACTTACCTTCTAGTGTACAAAGACATGTCACTGAATCCTGACTTGAACATTGACAAGGCCAAAGCGCTTGCCCAATTCTTCTGGTGGGCAATCCACGACGGACAGCAATACTCTCAGGCATTGATCTATGTACCCTTACCACAGAATATTGTCTCAGCAGACGAACAACTCCTCCGATCTTTGAATTTCCAAGGACAACCGCTACTAAGCTCGTAGAAGCATGAGCAATCCTGACGAGAACCGTTCCCAGCGACGGGGGCGGTTCCCAGATTTCTTTTTCCTAATTATTCTCATAGCCGCAGTCCTCATTCCAATCATCACACTGCTCATGCTTTACGAGATTGGCAACGGGAGCCTTGCTTCGATTGAAGCATTTGGCGTCAGCTTTCTATGGGGTCAGGATTGGATTCCTAACCCGCCCGGAGGCGGACCACCCGTTCTCGGCGCCTTACCAGCGATTTACGGATCCGTTGTGACGACTGTTATTGCTCTATTGTTGGCTGTTCCGATAAGTCTGGGGGTCGCATTGTTCCAAACAGAACTTGCCCCACGAAAGGTTAGAGCTCCTTCACTCTTTTTGATTGAGATGCTGGCGGCCGTGCCAAGTGTCGTGTACGGTCTCTGGGGATTACTCGCCCTAGTACCATTCATGAGTACGTACGTGTTCCCGCAATTACAAACATACCTGGGTTTTCTCCCACTTTTTCAGGGCCCCAATACTGGTCTCGGAATGTTAACAGCTGGAGTCATCTTAGCAATAATGATAATCCCTTACGGCTCCTCCGTGATGAGAGAAGTCATTGCTGCTGTGCCGCGAAACCAGCGTGAAGGCAGCATTGCCCTTGGCGCCACGAATTGGGAGATGGTTAAGACATCAGTGATCCCGTACGCCCGGACGGGGATTATAGCTGCGATTGTTCTCGCGATGGGAAGGGCGATTGGAGAGACAATGGCAGTGACGATGGTGATAGGAAATGTTGCTCGAATCTCGCCATCGCTATTCTTACCTGCCGAAACTATCCCAAGTGTCATAGCAAACGAATTCACGGAAGTTGCTGGCAATGACGTGTATCTTGCCTCCCTGTTCGAGCTAGCGTTGATATTGTTTGCAATTGCATTGATCATGAACATGGTCGGAAGAGTCATTGTCAATAGGTTAAGCTTCAAGGTCCGAGGCGACGCCCGTGTTTAATCTTCATACGAGGAGAAGGATCAGTAACGTTGTCTTCGTCTCCTTTGCCACTGCGTGTTTCTGTGTCGCACTGGTTCCCCTGATTGCCATTCTCTACGAAACAGTTTCACAGGGTGCTGCTGCCATCAGCGTCAACCTCTTTACTAAAGTTACTCCGCCAATAGGCGAAACCGGCGGCGGGATACTTAACGCCATAGAGGGGAGTCTAGTAATGGTTGGACTTGCATCTCTGTTCGGGGTCCCTGTCGGAGTTCTGGCTGGTGCCTACCTCTCCGAGTATCAAGGGAAATTCGCATACTATGTACGATTGGTCGCTGAAGTTCTCACGGGGGTCCCATCCATCGTAACAGGGATTTTCGTCTACGAGCTGATAGTGGCCACACAACATAGGTTTTCGGCACTCAGCGGAGGCATCGCGTTAGGGTTCATGATAATTCCAATTGTAGCCATATCAACTCATGAGTCCTTGAAACTTGTGTCATCATCGATTCGAGAAGGTGGATTTGCACTGGGAATCTCTCGTGCCAAAACACTGGTGTACATCCTCCTTAGCTCCGCTAGAAGCGGCGTCATAACAGGTATCGCATTGGCCGTGGCGCGGGTTATGGGGGAAACAGCGCCTTTGCTCTTTACCGCGTTAGGAAGCCAATTCATGATGACCGGCATCAACGACCCTGCAGCCTCACTAACACTCTCGATATTCGATTTCGGAACCTCACCCTACGATAGCGCTCACACGCTAGCTTGGGGAGCTGCATTAGTATTATTGGCAATTGTTCTAGGACTCAACGTGATCGTAAGACTTGCCTCCAGATTGAAAGTCACCGGGACTGAGTAGACACTACCCTTCGGATGTTTGTTTAGCTAAGACACTGTTTATCGTATTTGATCGAAGGACCTGACTATTCCACACTTGTCACAGACAAGTGCAGTTGCTGGTGTGATATCTTCTGCCTGAACGCGGAGTCCCAGTCTTCCGCAAGAAGGGCAATGTATCGGTAGCACCGCGTTCATTCCGAGCACGAAGTTTCAGGAAGACTTGGAAAGATGATAAGTATGAATCACATGACTTACAGGAATACATGATCTCCACGATGAATTCTTCGTGGTGAAATGAATATCCAAATGATTTCTAATATCAGATGCAGTAACGTTGACTATGCCATTTTTCGGTGCAGTTGAGACTGGCGGAACCAAGTTCTCTTGCATTTTGGGCTCCGCCCCAGACCTCATCCTGAATGAATGTATAATTCCTACGACAACTCCTGAGGCAACGCTAGGTCAGGTTATTGAGTTCTTCACTAGAGCAACCGCACCTATCTCGGCAGTAGGCATTGGATCCTTCGGCCCGATAGAATTGGACCAGTCGTCCAGATTCTTCGGATACATAACTAATACGCCCAAAACTGGTTGGCAGAATATTGATCTTGTCGGAATAATTGGGCGCGCTCTGAAAGTTCCGATCATTCTTGACACTGACACGAACGTAGCAGGGCTTGCAGAAACGAAATGGGGGAATGCTCAGCATTTGGACTATGTTTTGTTCGTTACGATTGGAACGGGAATTGGAGGAGGCTTCATTATCAAGGGAAAACCATTGCACGGATTGCTTCACCCAGAAATCGGGCACATGCGAATTCCTCATGACAGAGGGCGCGATCCATTTCTGGGTACGTGTCCATTTCATGGCGACTGCTTCGAAGGACTAGCTTCGGGACCGGCTATCCTTAAACGGTGGGGAACACCTGGAGAATCTCTACCATCTGATCACCCTGCGTGGACCCTCGAAGCACAATACGTTGCCACCGGATTGGTGAACTTGGTCTGCGCACTTTCCCCTCAACGAATCATACTTGGAGGAGGAGTGATGAAACGAGCAGAACTGTTTGATGAGATCAGAATCAATATGAAAGAATTGGCGAATCGTTACTTCGATCACGTTCAGCTTCAAGATAAAATTTCGGAATACGTTGTCCCGCCAAAATTGGGGAGTAAAGCAGGAGTCTTGGGAGCGCTCGCATTAGCAGAGGCTGCGATTACCTAGGCTCCATTCTATACGATTCGCATAGATGCGTTGTGAACCTACGAATTCTATGAGCGTTGTTATTCTACTTGCTCGTGTTCAATACAATGCTGCAGCAAGTTCAGCGTTGACAAGATGGTTGAAATGGAAAAAACAACGGGCAACTCGTGTCCAAGATGCGGGCTGGAGACCCTTAACATCTACTATGACGACGGATCCGATTCTCAGTTAGGAGCAGCCTGCGACTCTTGTGGACTAAGAGGCTTCTTCGCTAACGGCGAACTTGTTCAGCTCGCAGTAGCCTGAGAGTGTAAACATGGTAAGACGATTCTTACGTAGAGACAGGATGATTTTCCTTTGCGAATACTGCGGGTTCGGATACGTAGACGTCGAGACTGCGGAAACTTGTGAGGCGTTTTGCGGGACTCATGAAAGTTGCTCAGGCAGGATAACTCGCTTGGCGCTCTACACCCCACAAGTAATGATAATCCCATTAACAAACTAGCAGTTAACGGGATTCCGTCGATTATCTTGAGACGAGGCAGATCTGATTACGGTGATCCTTTTGACAACGTGACAGCCATCACTCTGGCTTGGTCGCATGTATCCTCGCAGTGGTCAGATGTGTTCTCGACTGCTTCCAAGAATTGACTGAGGAGAATGACCGGCCCCACATGTATCCCATCGGTTTCAACATCCTTCATAATACCACGCGCTTTCTGGTACATGTCGTCCACCTTTTCCTCTAGCCCCTCGACCTCGTCAGCCGCCCTCAATGATGCGTCAAGCTCACCGTCCATAAGTTTTCGAACCATGTCAGCTACCCTCAGTGTGCAGTCATATGTGGTAGAACACATTTCCATCGAAACGTCTTGTACCTGTTTGGGCATCGCTGAGATGTCAAACATTACGAGTATGCGGCCTGCTTCATGAGACCAGTCGGCCACCCAGTCAACTTGTCTCGTCAATCGCATAAGACTGACTCGCTCATCAGAGGGCAATTCCCCGCGAGCGAGCTCCTCCGTTATCCGTCTGCGCATCGAGTCCGCTTCATGCTCCTTTTGCTCCAGCAAACTGAAGTTCTTTTGCAATTCGGGTTGTTTGGCGGCTATTGCCTCTTGGAGGCATTTGACGAGTAGTTCAACAGTTGTCGTCGTTATTATCGAATGTTCGAGAACAAGACCCATCGCCTTAACAGTTTGACGCGCTCGTAACCAACCTTCTAGCGACATTTCAATACCCTCCCAATCATGATAGACCTATTCGAGGCGGACCTCTTTCTCCAAACCTTCCTCAGGATAATCAAACAATGTCATATTTGCCTCCTTAAGAAATAAACTAGCACTTTCGCCCACCCTAAATCCCGTGCTGTACTCTGTCGTAGATACTTCGGATACGACGTCGATTCCGCCAACATCAATCACGTAACGATTGAGGCTTCCCAGGAAAGTCACTTGCATAATTCTACCTACCCATCCCTCTTCTGTATGTGGAGTAAGTAGCACTGATTCAGGACGGATCGAGATGACGACCCTCTGACCCATTTTCTTATTCTGATTTGCCAGGCTGACTCGATGACCCGATATGTCTACTGTACAACGCGTGCTTTCAATCTTCGAGACCGTTCCTTCGAGCAGGTTTGTTTCGCCTACGAAGTTAGCCGTGAAGAGCGTTTTCGGATGGTGGTAGATTTCGGTAGGTTTCCCGACCTCGACTATTCGTCCATTTTTCATAATTACTACTCGGTCCGCGATTGATAATGCTTCTTCTTGATCATGAGTTACGTGAATTACTGTTAGTCCCAGATCGGACGCTAACTTTCTAAGTTCATACCGTAATTCTGCCCTGACGATGGCATCTAACGCTCCCAGCGGTTCGTCTAAGAGGAAAAGATGAACCCCTGTTGCAATCGCTCTGCCTACTGCGACTTTTTGCTGCGCTCCGCCACTGAGTTCGTTCGGGTAGGACCGGGAACGGTCACGCATGTTGATGAGGCCCAGCATCTCGTTAGTGACCGTTCTCATCTCTTTATTCGGTGTCTGTCTAACTGCGAGTCCGTAGGCGAGATTGTCATGAACCGTGAGGTGTGGGAAAAGTGCAATATCTTGAAAGACATATCCAATTTGTCTGTCTTCGATCAGAGTTCCCTTAACAGATTTTCCATCTACGTAGATCTCGCCGCTACTCGGCTGCTCGATTCCGGAGATACACCGGATCAACGTACTCTTACCGCAGCCGCTTGGTCCAATAACGCAAACATACTGTTTGTCTTCGACGTGCAACGACACTTCGTTAAGCGCATGAATGTTTCCGTAAATTTTCGATACACCGATTATGTCTAGCTTTGGCATTTCATGATATCTCCAGTTCCTTCGAAAGGCCCTGCGGCGGGTACTCAAAGACCATGACGTCACCCTCACGAAAGCTTACCAAGACTTCGTCGCCCACCTTGAATTCAGATTCGCTTTCTGCAAAATTGCGTGACGCAATCGCGTCGCCGTTCCAGAGGCGGACGACGTACTCGTTCGAATTTCCCAAGAATCGAATATTGCGAACTTCTCCTTTGAATACGTTGTCCATTTCAGGCGGTTGATCAGTGGATATCCTCACCCGTTCTTTTCGCACTGCAAGTATGACTGATGAGGTTAAGGTGAGCATTCTCGAAGGTGCTTGGATTACGAGTTCTCTTACGCTGACGAATGCAGTCTCTCCGACGGTGTTGTCGACTATTCCTTCAAAAAAGCTAGCTCCTCCAAACTGGTTGGTGACGAATATACCGGCGGGTTTTCGGTAGACCCTATGCGGTGGTCCGAAGTCTTGGATCCTACCGTTCTTGAGGATTAAGATTTCATCACCGACGCTCATAGCTTCGTCTTGGTCATGCGTCACGTGTATTGCAGTAAGGCCAGACTGTTTGACTATATCTCGAATTTTGTGCCGCAGGTCAAGTCTCAGGCGAGCATCGATCGCACTCAGCGGTTCATCGAGAAGCAGCAACTTCGCTCCTGACGCTAGCCCCCTAGCCAATGCGACTCGTTGCTGCATTCCACCACTCAGTTCGTTGGGTAATGCCTGAGCTCGCGAAGAAAGTCTTACGAGATCTAGCGTCTTGGACGCAATTTCCAAGGCATCTGAGGCAGGTTTGCCTCTTGCTAATGGACCGAAAGCTACGTTCTGCAGTACTGTGAGGTGAGGAAAAAGCGCGTAACGTTGCGGGACGTAAACTGCATTTCGATTCTGCGCTCCAATAGTACTGACTGGATTTTCATCGAAGTAGATCGAGCCTTCCCCTGGCACAAGAAGGCCTGCCATTAACTTGAGCAGAGTCGTCTTGCCACTCCCTGTTGGGCCCAGTACGCAAAGGTACTCACCGTCACTGACCTCAAGAGATATCCTGTCCAGAGCGAGAACCTTACCAAACCTCTTGGTCACGTTGACAAACCTCAACGACGGCACAGTCTACCCGATCCTCCTGGAGGGTTGACGTATAGCAATGACCCGGAGCACAACTAATGCAAGGAATGATGTGGCGACGAGGAATCCCACCCCTAAGGCACGCTCTGGCGGAGTCACGTGGACAGTTCCCCTAATCCAACTGACGAGCAAAATCGGCGCAGTCTTTAGAGTTTTGGAAACTGCTGACGTTGCCCCGGTTTCATCGACACTTCTCGTGAAAACGAGGATAGCTCCCGATAATAACGCATACTTCGTAAGAGGCAAAGTGATTTTACGGAAGATTCGGAGCGGGGCCGCGCCCAATGTTTTCGCGGCATCTTCAAGTTCTGGTTGAACTTCTTGAATCGACGCGGTCATCGTACGAACGAAGTAACTGTAAGTTATTGTAGTGTGTGCTAATACGATAACCCAGAATTCGGGCAGCGACCCCATACTTCCCCAGAAGAAACTCAAGGAAACACCCAGAGCCAAGGATGGGACGATTATCGGTAAGTCCACAAGAGCATCTACAAACTTCGTTATCCTAGTTCCGAATCTGTTACGCGCGACCAAGATGGCTAAGGGTAAGCCCGATAAGATGTTCACAATCGTGACCAACACGGCGATCGTGTAAGAGAGCAACATACTAGACCAGAATGCTTTCCACGGCCCAGCACCAGTAATGGCTTCCGAGGCTGTTCCGCTCGCAACCGCCATTATTGCAGGTAGTGCTATGAACAGACATGGAAGGAGAACGAAGGCTAGGAATATCGTTACGCTAGTGACGTTCCTGACCGTAACTGTTGGTGATCGACTCAGCTTTCTCTCGAAGTTCGGCCATACTCTGAGTGGTGCAATCCTAATCTTTGGTGCAATGAGTTTAATCGCCGAAAAAACTGAGAGGGAAGACAGTATCAGAATTAGACTTGCGACTACAACAGCGGAAGTAAGACCCGCAGTGCGAGCGTTGTTGATGAATACTGTACCATTCTCGAACGTTCCTGCTACCACAATAGTCGCACCCGTCTCGGATAGTGAACGAGCTAGAGCCAATAGAAACGCAGCGAGGAGGCCAGGTCTAAGGATCGGCAACGTCACTGTTCGAACTGCCGTGAACGCTGAAGCACCGAGTGTCCGCGCGGCTACCTCGTAAGTCTCACGATAGTTCAAGAACTCTCCGACCATTACGCGCACAATTACTGGGTACGAGAATACAAAATGGAGTAGCATGATCAATACGACGCCGGGAGGCACTAAGCTGCTAGACCTGAATAGTTGGGCCATACCATCTGGACTACTCCAGAACTCTAAGATTGAGAAGCCCAGAGCAACTGTTGGAACTATGAACGGAATGTCCGCGAGACTATCAAGGATTGTTGCCCAGTGTCCTCGTTTTCTGACGATTAGCCATGCGAGGGGGATACCTGCCAGGATATCAAGACTTGAGACGGTCAGACCAATAATGAATGACCATGAGATTGCTCTTTCCATATCGCTCAATGTGACAGGGCTCAGTACGAGGTGAGGTAGTGAGAGCATTTGGGCAACTATACCGGCAATCGCTGGAATTATCACGATCAGCATGAAGAATGATATTCCTACCGCGTAGACGCTTTTGATGTTAGTCGGTTTAGCGGATGCTCTTTCTAGGTACAGGAGTAGGCGCGTCGAAATGCTCGCGGGATTGAGATGAGGTTTCGCGCCTGGCAACACTCGTTCAACTATACGACCTTGAAACTTCGAAAACTGCTTAAGAAGCTGATGTAGTAAATTTACCGTCGGTTACGAGCCTAGTAATGCACCATACTGGGAAACAGACCTATCCGTCTGCTTGAATCTCCCTGTGCTTGGCAGAAACTTCACGGTATGATTCCACACCTTCTTTGATTACGAAAATTAGTATTAGTACGGTTACGAGGTAGTCTGCCCATGGTAGTTTCAAAAAGTAGTTGACCACAAGCCCCGCTAATAATGCAATAGACATCAAGAAACAGGTTGCCGATTCCGATGCATCGATTTCAAGTGGCAAGCAGTTACATATTTTTCCGATCCTCTTTTTCTGGTACCAAAGCATCGGCATGATGATAACTGCCCCAACCGCAACACCAATTCCTAATGTGGACGCTTCAGGTTCAATGCCTGTCACAACAGAATAGACTATGCCCAATGAAATTAGTGGGATGAGCGAAAAAAGCAGGAGCGTGGTTGCCCATTCAGTTCGACTGTCATCCACGTGAGTGTCCTGCCCTGGGCTATGGGTCAAAGCTCGCAAGTGTCGCACTACAGCGGCTGAGGATAGAAGTTCAACTATACTGTCGCCTCCAAAGGCGAGCAACGCTAAGCTCGATACCATTATTCCTGAATAAATTGAGATCAGCCCCTCGATAGTCATCCATGCGAGACTGGCGTACTCTACCCATAAACCGTTTTTGAGGAGCTTGTAAGTGTCTGCTTGCACGGGCATCATGCGCCATTGGACGTCAAGATCAGTCTAGGTTAATGAATTCGAGCGTTGAGTACATGGCGATAAGACCATAGTCCCAGAACTTCTTGAGGGGCATGCTCCATTCGGGATTGGCTGATGTGCCAATTTTGATTCTGGAATTTTCATCCGGCAAATCCGTTCTTCTTGAATGATAAGGTTTCATCTGTCAATCACTGGTTCGATGACTATCGTCGAACATGTTCGAACGATATACGATTGGCACGTGTTATTTTGGTTGCCAAGTCAAGATAGGTTATGTCTCATGTTTTCCATATGGAGCCAATGTTCCAATCACTAAGACAGTTCATCATCGACATGAAGACCACGTTCATAGTGTCAGTGAGTTTGAGTGTAATCGTAATCATTGTCGAATACTTATTTGATCTTTGATAAGACTCAATTATTTTGCTAATTGACCATTCGTAAGTGAATTAGCTCGCTCCTCTACCTTCTGAATTAGGATATCTTCGTTTACACCAAATAATGATTCGCTGCATTCGCGAAAGCTTGTGACCGGATGTACGCGGACTCCTTCCTGATCAAGTATCTGCATTTCATCGCTGGCAAGTTTGTAATTTGCCGTGGGAAGGACCAGGTCAGTGATTCTTACGCGTCGTGACTTGAGGATACCTACTATCTTTCCTGTTTGCGTCCCGTGCCCTCCTAGCCCGCCTACAGGGCCGACATCCAGCTTCACACCGATCGTTCCTGTCGCAACAATTGAAGGTGGTATCGATAGGCCTGAAAGCTCCGATAGGAGGCTCGCGGCTATCGCTACTCCAGCGCTTGGGCCTGACACGCCTTGTCCAGGGCTGCCCTCTAGGATACTTCGAATCTGGAAGTGCACGTGTAATTTGCTCAGGTCGATTCGGTTTCTGCTCCATAACCATGATGCAACCGCTTCAGTAGCGTTCTGAGCGCTCTGGACGACAGAGTCATCGGGAACAACCATCTGCCCGATTATTGCCGATGTGGAGTTCCCCGTAACTGACACCTGTTTCTCTCCGTGAATGATCGGTCTGACTGAACATTCAACCGCAATTATGCCACCCGTCCCGTTCTCGGTAGCATAGAGTCCGTAAGATACGCCGGAAGTCGGAGTTGAGGGAAGCAATGACTCTTCTAATTCCCGGCGTTGCTTTTCTTGGGTGGACTCTAGCGCTTCTATTGCTTTCTCGAAGTGGTAGAGTCGAATGGGATAGCTTGCTTCAGTTATATTTTCAATGGAGATGGTGTGTGATTCGTCTTGATAGATTTGTTCAAGATCATGCAACCGTTTCAAGTCAGCATCATGTCGTTTTTCGATCTGAGTTTTTCGATCACTGTCGTTGGTTGCGCGGAGTTCGTAGACCGCACTGAGCTCTGATGCCCATAGTCGATGTGCTTCTGTTATGGTTTCTGCAGCTGCTCTGGGGCTTAGAATTCTTTGCATTCTGAACATTCGCGTAACCTGAGGCGCATCAATTTCAGAATGTAGGAACCTGGCGTACTTGCGTAGATGTACTTCAACGACCTCGTTCCACTCCAGATCGTTCAATGGTGGGTGAACGCAGAATACGTTTGGTTCAAACCGGTCTCGGGTAGCTTGGTCGATCAAGTTCTCTTTGTTTGATGCGGCGATTATCACTATTCCTTCGTCCGATCTGATTTCTGATAACTCTGCTTTTACCTGGGCGAGTATCTTGTTTCCGGTCGGATCGGCTCCCCAGAATACTGCGTCAGCCTCGTCTAAGAACATGATGCATGGGGCGCGCTGGCGGGCCAGGGCAAACAAGTCTTTGATCCTCTTTTCTGGCTCACCGATGTATGATGCTCCGCTCATGAGTTCCCCTCCTCTGACTTTGATGAAAGTAACTTTGTTCTCTGCAGCCGCTGCGAGTGCAAGCAGGGTCTTACCGGTTCCTGGGGGACCGAATAGTAAGAATCTGCAGTTAGACGCATAGCCCAGGGCGGACATCTTGCGATCAAATGCCATGGAGATATGATTTAGCACCTTATCCTTGATGTCATGGAGGCCTCCTATCTCGTCGCGTGTAACCTTCGGCGTGACGATGTAGACTGCGTCCGTGATCTCACGAGATTTTTCAAGCTCCGCGTAGAATTTCATCGAGTGTGCTGCTTCAGCGAAGTCCTCCAGATTCACTTTGTAGATTGGCTTTGTCCATTTTGATAACGAGCTTGGCACTGATCGTCGTAACGTTTCCAAGAGAGGTACCTCTTTCGAACGTTTCACATCTTTGAAGACTGTGAGAATGTCGTTCGGTGTGATTGACCCGTGACGGCGTACGGCTGCCTCTCGCTCCAGTATTTCCATTATGTCTTGTGGTGAAACCCCTTGCCATCCTTCGTCGGCGAGTTTGTCCCTGATGATTATCAAAAGCATCTCTCGGGTTATGCCTGCGTCCAAGTCTACTCTTGTAAGTCTTCTGCGGATGTCCTGTCGAGTCTGCTCATAGGAGTTCGTCGCCACTATCACAAGTGTTCGTGCGTCACTGTCTAGTATCTTGTCGAGCCACCTGTTTATCTCATCCTGAACTCGTGTATCCTCGAGTTCAGTTCCAGTATCGCCTCTTACCTTCTTGCCGAAGCTTTGGAATTCGTCTATGTATACGACCGAGGGAGATGCCGAGGCGCGCTCCAATAGGCGCCGAATTTGTTTCGTGCTTCTTCCATAATACTCGGAGAACACGTCTGATCCTCTTACGACTAACGGAGATACGAGCATGCCGTTCTTGTGGGCCTCGAGCAACATTTGTTTCATAGAGACCATGGTTAGGAAGGTCTTGCCGGTCCCGCTTTCTCCAGTGAGACATATCGCCTTGGGGAGATCGTCTTTGTCGAACCATGACTTTAGCATTGGCTGTCTTAGGACATGCAACCGGAATGAGTCCAGGAGTAGGTTGTACTCTTTTTCGCGTCCGATCAGTTGGTTAGCTGAGAATCGGTCGGGCGGGTATGTGCGGTCCAAGCGTTGTTGAATCTTCCTGAACTTTCGTGGAGAGATTTTTGCTTTGCGCCATTTTCCGAAATCTTTGTCGACAACACGTAACGGTATGTAGTTCAAGTATCTCAGAACGGAGTGCGTCCTCCACCATTCGTTGCTACGTACGTCGCTCTGGCGATCTGTCCTGTCGTCAACTTTCGAGTTCGGTGTGTCAGACATTTAGTTCATCGTCCATTGGTTTCAGGTCAAATCCTCTCTCAAACCCGGCTCTGATCAAGTACGCGATTACGGCGGCGCCTAGGGCGAAACCCAGTGAGAACAGGTTCCATAGCGATATTGGAGTGACGGTTATTAGAAACATGTAGCGAAGTATGAAAACGGCCAAGACCTCGCCTCCCATGATCAGGCATAGTGCAGCAAATGACACGAGAAGGAACTTGTACGCTATATCTACCCAGAGGTACACTTTGTCCCCGAAATCAAATCTTCTCGGGCTCAACTGTCGCTTCTCGGTCTCTCGTTTGAGCCATAATCCACCAACGACGAAGAATTGGACTCCTAAAACGAGGTAGAGGAGTTTAACCCAAAACGGAAAAGCCTCACCGAAGCTACCGCTCCAGCCGACGAAGCCTACGTCTGGAGAGGCGTATACTCCATCCGGATTGCCTGGACGGGGAACGAAAATTGCGTCCACGTCTAGTTCGGATGGCCCACCTGAAAAGTAGTAGGTCGTACTGTTAGTGGTCTGAGTGAGTTGGGTGAGTGGGCTAACACCCGGCAAAATTCGGCCAGGGAGATTAGTAGTGGTCGTTTGATTTGCAGTCTTAACGTCCACTTTGTACCCATATGAATAGTTGAAGAACAATTTTAGGATGAATGAGCCTGGGCTCACGCTCGTAAAGTCAAATTGATCCGCTGGATACTGAGCCGGCCCGTAGCTAGCGGCAGACAAATTTCCTTGGAGGAAGACGCGTTCGATGCTGAGCTGGTCACTCTTCACTACGACTGAGTCGCCGACAAACAGTTCGATACCTTGGACGTTAGCAATGCTCTGCTGATCAGCAAACACGGGCTTGACCGCCGGAACGAGAAAAACTGCCGTACAGGTCAGAATTAGCACTACTAATTGCCCTTTCGACAGATCCATGACCATTTCCAGCGGCGAATTTCATAACGTTGTTATATTGGCATAAGATAGGCTTTTGGTTTAACAAGATGAACTCCTTTTGCGATTTTTCATGGAAAATGATGATCTTTGGTCGATTACCAGTTCTACAACGACCTAATCATCTTGCAATTTGAGATGAGATCTCCACACAGTGACATGTGAGCATGTCTTTCGTCTGATTCACAATTAACACGCAGTCAGCAAGAATGGAACGTTACCGACTTTCGCTCACATTGGGCGCAATCAATTGAACATATTGTAATCGGCGTTTCCAAGCGTGTTGGAGATTGGTGGACTTACGCTTGCAATGGTGGTCTCGTTCCCAGTGCAACTGAGATCGTCATGAACTGACCGAATCTGATTATTCCGACTTGAATTGTCTGACCGGAAACAGCATTCTCCTCCAGGTATGCCGAGAAAGTATCGTAATTCACAACTCTGTGCCCGTTGATTGAGATGATAATATCTCCGCCTATAATGTAGTCTTGCTGCCCGATGCTGATTTGGAGTGCCCCGCCCTTGAGCCCTGCAATGCTTGCGGGTCCGTTTGGAATGACATTCTCTATCAGTAATCCGGAGGTGACATTGGTCTGCATAACTCGAGATAGGCCATAGTTCATGTCCACAACTTGGACACCTAGGTATGGATGCTTGTTATACCCGCCGTTCGTAATCAGAGAGGGCAATTCTCTAGTTATTGTATCGGATGGGATCGCGAAACCGAGCCCTTGAGAATTAGTCACTGATGCGGTAGTTATTCCCACAACCAAGCCTTCAGAGTTGATCAAAGGTCCCCCTGAGTTGCCAGGATTTATGGCAGCACTAAATTGTATAGCATCTGCAATCGCGAAATTACCCGACATTCCAGTTTGAATTGACCTCCCCGTTTGACTCACGATTCCTACTGTGATAGTATTAGACAACCCATACGGATTTCCGATTGCAACAACCGTCTCACCCACCTGAAGACCGGTGGAAGAACCCAATTGGAGTGGGTGGAACTCGAACGATGGCGCGTTAACCGACACTACCGCTAAGTCACTGTAACCGTCTGATCCCACAACCCGTGTAGGGTAAGCATTCCCATCAGAGAAAGTCGCAGTTGAATTCGAATATCCATCTACCATATGGAAGTTGGTCAGAATGTAGTATGAATGGTTATAACCGATCACAAAACCTGACCCAAGGATACTCGAGTTACCATTAGCTCCGAGAATAGTGACCACACTATGGCTTGCGTTGGCGTATATCTCGGTGGGGCCAAGGCTTTTCGTCCGCATTCCGTCGAGGAGTGGACTATAGTAGACCGCGATCGACGCCAAGATTACGATGATCAGGACAAGACCCACAATCGTCATATTGGTTTTCTTACGTCGCCGCGTTGATCGTTTCATGCTGAGACTCCTAATTTCCGACGACAACACTTCGCAGGTCCATTTAATGGTTACCTCCGCGGCCGATGCATTCGCCGTACTCGCCTGTGGAGCCTAAAGTATGATACTGTTGTATTATAGTTGTAAATCCTTCTCATCACGAGGTGGCGAGCTGCCCTTCGAAACATCCAAATTCCTTAGGAAACTTGCAAAAGACCGAAGCAACGAAAAGAAATGCGCACAGCGTTACGTCACGGCTTCAGTGTGAGCCTGCTTCTAATCCTGTCGGTATGTCAGTTGGCATCAAACGTCAGTTCGCAGCCATATCATCCAACAACGGCGCCGTCTTACGGCGTTGCACCTTCCATGCCGCTTCCCGCAATCGGTCGGTCGGTTGCGATCGAGCCGGTCGGAGGAATCATTCGAGTTCTAGTGATTGCCGTGGCATTCTCGGACGTCAATTACACTTTGAATATAGCTCAGCTAACAAACAATTATCTTGGAATGTTGTCAGCGTACTACCACGAGATATCCTACGGAAAATTGACTGTGCAAGGCGAAGTTCATGGTTGGTACAAGCTTCGGTTTCCCAAGGCACATTATGGACGAGATTGTAAAGGCATCAACGATCCCGACTGCAGTGGCGTAAACCAATCTTGGCAAATCGTGCAAGACACGGTGCCATTAGTGGAGAAAGATGTAGATTTTAAGAAATTCAACTACTTTGTTTTCATCCATTCTGGGACAGGTCAAGAGACCAGTCGAATTTCGGACGACATCTGGTCAGTAACATACCTGAATGCGTCAATTGAAACCAAATCGATAAACCTTACTCGGTTCAACATCGTGCCTGAACTCGAGAGCCCCCCTAGCGTACCTAATGGTGTCTGGTGCGTTGAATTCGCCCACAACCTTGGGATACCTGACCTATACAACACGGCTAATGGTCCGAATAATGCTAAACCAATTCTAGGACCATGGGAGCTGATGGACAAAGGATCATGGAATGGTGATCCCCCAGGATCGTTACCTGCGCATATGACTGCGTGGCCAAAGATACAACTAGGATTCATAAACGGAAGCGAACTTGCAACGGTCAATAGTGAAGGCAATTTTACCTTCAACATAGACCCCACGGAAGTCACGTCAACAAACATACACGCCATCAAGATACCAGTTGGCTCCGGAGTGAATCCAGCTCAATACTACCTTGTAGAGGTGAGAAGACAAATCGGTTTCGATTCCGCATTACCGACGGCGGGCGTCCTAATCACATACGTGAACAGTTCCGCGACGATAGGTATGGTCCGCGTAGTGAACAGCGATCCGAGTGTTGCAGATCTTGAAAATGCCGTCTGGAAGGTCCATCAGACCTACTCTGACATCCTGCATGGTCTGGCGATAACTGTTACAAGTGAGAAAGGAAGATCATACCAAGTCCAAGTGGTTCGAGGAGTTGTTGCATCTCCCTTTATCGGCCCCAATACAGGAACATCGCCATCCCATACACAGATCACAATCGCTGGTGTCCTTCTCTCAGTTGAAATCGCTGGAAATACGTCAAGTCAGATCAAGGGCTTGTCCGGTCGAAAGGGATTGGATATGAATAGTGGGATGCTCTTTGTTTTCAACCATGAAGACTATTGGAGCTTTTGGATGGCTGACATGAAATTCCCTTTAGACATTATTTGGTTCAATTCAAACCGTCAGGTTGTTTGGATAGAACCGAATCTTCAGCCATGCACGCCGATGAACTGTGTAGAGCTGACGCCGGAAGTTCCTGCAATGTACGTCTTGGAAGTTAACGCCGGGTTTGTGACCAATCACCAGATCAAGCTTGGAACGACCTTCACGTTTAATGCTACATAACCACTATTAACTTCAGATTGAGAAATCAAACCGAGGACAACCAAGCATCCCGCCTCGTTACGTTAGACAAGGCAGTCTAATGCCACGATGCACAGCTACACATTGGGGCCGATTGGGGTATAAATGCTCAAATGAAATATCAAGCAATCGCATACGTAATTATCGGCATTATATTCTACGTGATCGCAGTACTGTCGACCTTTGGCGCTCAACTCTGGCAGCACTCTAGATTTGGACTAGTGTACGGTCCGATCGCGATGATCATATTGATTTCCGTAACTGGGCTAGGCGCTGTCGGGCTCGGATACGTCATGATCAGATTTCTAGGTGGTCACGAGTCGTTACATGTTTGTGGATTAGTTGCTCAGCTGACCCGGTCGAAGCAAATCATCCAAATTGCGAAACCTTCTGCGAAATCGACCACTAAGACTAGCCTCATCCGCCAAGCGCATTGGTTGTATCTGCCTGGCTTACTATTTCTCGCAACTACAGGTTTGGGGTGGGATTTCTACAACGCAGACAATCCTAAAACTGGTTTCCTGCAACCAGTCTTCCACGCTTTGAATATGCTATCTCGGCCCCCACCTGGAACAAGTCCGATCCTGTTCTCCCGCCACCTGATCCCAGCTCTGATTTTGCTCACTGCAATAGCTGGAATAGTTCCTTCATTGGTGCTACCCTATTTCGTTAAGTTCAAGATAACGGGACTGAATGCCGGACCCTTTCACACCACTCTGCTTTTTGCAGCTGTTGGTGCGTTAGCGGGAATAAGCGCCATTTTCACTTTGATGGGTCTCTACTATCGTTCGCTATTTCTCAATCGGGCTCCTCTGCCCTTCCATTTTAGTATCTTGACACTTCTGGGCTTGAGCCTTCACTTCTCTCTCGGAATGTACATCGGTGTGGGATATGCTGAGCAGGAAATATTGTCGGAAGTTCGGAAGTCCCAGTCGGGTCTACTAGTGCTCGGCTAGTCATAAACCGTGCCTAGGCTAGCCGTCGACATTCCACTTGTCCGCCAGATCGTTACTGCTTAAGCCAAAATAGTCGAGAAAGGCCCTATTTCGCGGTGTGCTGACGTGAATTCTTGATAGCGATGCCCAGCCATACCAAGCCCACTATCGCGATTACTAGAGCGAGAATCGCCAGCCCGTTTGCTAGCGGGCTCATCCCGAACGACCGGCGACCAGTGAATCCTGCGGCCCCGCCCGATGCCTGGAACATCTGCCTGATCATGACCGCACGAACGGCATTATAGGCGGTCGAAATCACCATCAGGCCGACTCCGATGACGCTAACGATATATCCATTCCTAATTTGACCGACATTATCCATTTGACTACACCTCTTAGTCTGTCACAGGGGCTAATCACGATATTTAAACGGGCGCCACTTTTGGTGTGCACCAATGATGAACCGATGTGGTTATGACTTTTCGTCAGAGAGAAACTGTTTCTCCAAGGCATCAAGCTTTTCGAACCTTTCTCCCCAACGGGAAACAAACTTTCGTTGCTTGATCCAAACATTAACGGACCATATAACAGCCACAAGCGACGCAAGAAGGAAAATCACGTCTATCACATGGCCTATGTGTTCGCGGTGGAACGGTGGAGGTCCATAATTTGCGAATACGAAAATCATGAAACGTGAAATGAAGAGAAGCAGTATAATGGACCCGATAAGGTTGACCATAGCTTGAAAGCGGAAACGTCTGAACTCGGTCGACGCTTCCTGGAGAAACGTGTGAAGCGTTGCTACGGGGTATTCATCATTCTTATCCGACATGGCTACTAAACTACTTTAGCTCGTGAGGTATAGACCTAGTTCACCATTGGTGTATGCAATTTACAGTAGCGATGGCAGGGTGTCTCTAAGCTTCATGTAAACATTCTTCCCCTCAATCGACAATCGAACACCCTCCTCTCCCTCTTCAACGTACCTTTTCTCCTTGAGAAAATCTAGATACTTCTGGAAATCGTCGTATGAGAGCTGAGTTGCCCGTCGCCATAGCGAAGTTCTCGAATGCGCACCCACATTATAGAAGAGGAACTCAAGGATCTCGAATCTTATCTCCACGGGAGATTTTCTGCCCCGTTGCGCATTCTTATGATCGCTCAACGTGTTCTACTCTGCAGGCTTTCCATTCGCCTAAGTTCAGATGGTTTACTTAAGAAACTCTTGGTGTACACCGAAGATGAATCCTGATTATAAACATCCAACTACGTGACATAGTTCTAATGATCCCATTGACACACGCATACCAAGAGTTTGAGCCAAAGAGAGGGGACCTACGGCCCGTCATCGGATTGTACACTTGCCTTTTCTGCGAAAGCCACTTCAGCACCAAGTTGGAACTGAAGCGACACTACTGGATTAGGCACGAAGAGAGTGTGCCGAACTATAACGGGAGTGACTGTTAATGAGCTCCGTCGCAGTAGTTGACAGGCTCTTGAACTGGATAGCAAGGAACGCACGGTCATTTAGTTATGTTCTCCCAGACACATTGGAACTCGCGCTCTACCTTGGTCTCGCAGCATACTTCACAGCTCAACTCCTTCAGCAGCAAGCATAGTGGAGTCATACTACAATTCTAGCCGAATCACTGTCACTATTGAACATGCATAGATTTTCGGATTGACGACGACATGTCAACAGCCTTACAGAGACGACCTGCTGCAGTACAGGTCGTAGACATTACGAAGACATACAAGGTGGGGAGTATGGAATATCCAGCTCTTCGCGGAGTCAGCTTTAGAATTGAGAAAGGCGAGCTGGCCTCGATAATCGGGCCTTCGGGTAGTGGAAAATCAACCATCCTGAACATAGTGGGTGCGCTTGACCGCCCGACCTCAGGCCGCGTGTTCATTGACGGAATTAACATTCGGAAAATGAACGATAATCAGCTGTCCATTCTACGAAACATGAAGATAGGTTTCGTGTACCAGTCATTCAACCTAATTCAACGATTATCCGCGGCCGAGAACGTTGAGATGCCTCTCCTGGCTAGAACTATGGAACCATCCGTCAGACATAACAGGGCGCTGAAGATGTTGAAAGCGGTGGGGTTAGGGCGCAAAGTCAACAAGCGCCCCAACGAGCTGAGCGGTGGAGAACAACAGCGGGTTGCAGTAGCCCGTGCCCTAGTCACTCAACCAGCCCTAGTTATAGGCGATGAACCTACGGGTAACTTGGACTCTAAGACAACAAACGATATTCTAAATTTGATAACTCACGTAAACAAGACGACGGCAGCAACATTCATCCTTGTGACACATAACGAAGAAGTCGCAGAGAAGACACACCGTATCATCAGCATAAGAGATGGTCTAGTCGAGAAGGAGCAACGCATTCACCGACTTGATGCGTTCACTGAACAATTAACCCCTGTAATTCCGCTTTCCAATGATCCGAAATTACCTAAGGGATAGAATTCTGACTCACATATTGGGATGAGAACTTATCTCCCAGAACAACAGCACAACTGTGAGGACAATTGAATACTACTGGGAACACGATCCTAATTACCGGTGGCGCCACAGGGATCGGTTTTGCATTAGCCGAAGCATTCCTCAAAGGAGACAACGAAGTCATAATCTGTGGACGAAGAAAGCGGAAGCTCCAAGAAGCAAAACGAAAACTTTCACGAGTTCATACCAAGATAATTGACGTGTCCAGTGAAACTGAGCGACAGAAACTCAGTCGCTGGACCAAAACTAGATTCACTCATCTCAACATTCTAGTCAACAATGCTGGAATCCAACGGAAGCATGATTTCACTTCGCAGAAGATCATGAAATCACCCTCGATCAAACACGACGAAGTCGCAGTCAACCTTGTCGCGCCCATACGGCTATGCGCCTTATTCACACCAACACTCTTGAAGAAGAAGGAAGCTGCGATAGTGAACATCTCCTCAGGGTTAGCTTTCGTCCCCATCGCAATGATGCCCGTATACTGTGCAACCAAGGCGGCGCTTCACTCTTTCACAATCTCACTTCGACACCAACTCAGAAGTACCAACCTGCGAGTGTTTGAAGCCGCCCCCCCAGCCACTGACACCGAACTTGACCAGACCTTTGCTGAAGAACGCGAACATGCATACCGCGGGATCACAGCGCAAGAAGTCGCTTCAGCGATTCTGGAAGGAATCCGAGCAGATAACGAGCAGATCATTATTGGACAAGCTCAAAACCTTTACAGCGCTTCACTGCAGAACCCCACAGCCATATTCAAACAGCTCAACGAATAAATTGACTGTCCCCAATAGCGAAATGTTTACTTTCACAACTGGAAATTGCCTCATACCGTTAAGCATAGATCCGATGGCGAACCCTCAGAGCATGATTTAGCTGTGAAAACTTTCGACATTATTGAGGGATTTCAGGGCGTCGCCTTCGGAACGATGGATGGACTCATTACAATTCTCGGCGTAGTAATTGGAATCGCTACTGCAACACAAAACGCGGCCGCAGTGATAGTTGCAGGTCTTGTGGCGGGTCTTGCAAACGCATTCGGAAACACCTTCGGATTCTACGCATCCGAGTTGGCCGAACGAGCCGAACACATTCAGGAGAAACAGCGATTGAATAGCATGACAGAGACCCGGAGAAGCACCATACTTGCATTCACGCATTCAGTTGGCTCAACAGTTGTGATAGTAACGCCATTCTCAGTGTTAGGGCTTAGTTATGCCATGATCTTGTCGCTCGTCTTCGCCTTGGTGCTACTATTCACATTAGGAGGGTTTGTGGGCAAGTTCAGTCACGCGTCACCTTTCAAGTTCGGAGTGCGTTACGTAGCTCTCGGCCTGGCGGGCGCCGGATTATCTTTTGTAGTTGGCGAAGTCGTTAGGAACCTTCTAACCGCTGGTCACGTGCCATGGTAAACTTGAAGAAGACTCCAATTACTAATATCTCCAAGTCGAATACAATCGTAGGTGCAACGGAGCCGCCTGTGCAGATCGTTGAGCGCTAACATGAAATATAATGAAGCTCAGGCGTGCCATTTGGAGGATTTAGATTCGCCATCATCGCTCACACTACATTCCCGCAACCATCATTGGCGTTAAATGAGGTAATATCGTAACCTCACAAAGATCATGGTACTCTAAATGATTCACGGAACCGAAGAATTCACCTATAGACGCCAAGCGCAACAGATAGCTTAGTTATTTTCCTACGGCCACTTCAAAGTTTTCGCGAATTTTCAGTTCGTGCCATTCCCGGTTGAAGACTGCATTTCGCATAGTTTTGACCCGCAATAGATCCTTCGAGGTGTTGCCGACCTCCTCTAGCTTGAATTCTAGAGTACCGTCATGTGCTCCTTCAAGTTTCTTGTACACCCAATCACTATGCACGTTCTTCATTACAGCCCGTACACCAATTTGGCTCGTCATAGACACGCTAGGAACCGACCTCGTTAACAGGAACTCTACCCACATCTTCTCATCGTTGAACCTGCTCAAAACCGAGTGATCATCGGTCAGTCTGAGTACATCAGGTTCTTGTTGGCCCTGCATCACGTTCTTTGCCACGTAAATACTCATATCAGCAACCTTCAGTGAGTCGACTGCCTGTTTCTCTTTCGATTTCTGTCCTAGCGTGGCAGTATAGAAATCGATGATGCTGAACTTTCCGTCCTTTTCGAATACTGCTGTATCTATTCCATGGCTCCTGAGTTGGGATCTGATTTTGTCTGGGGACTGTGCAGCTGCATTGTACGCAACTCGTCCGCCAGTTCTAAGCCAGCCCGCGGCCATCGTGATAGAAGCGTTGTACCACTGAGAGGCCGGGTCATACTCGATGAGGATATTCGAACCAGGTGGCACCGCCCCCTCGATTAGGTCTTCAATTATTGGGAGACGTGGCATATTGGATTCACAACGACTTGTTAGGAAGCCATGGGACGAATAAGATGCATGTAATTGTTTTGCAACACAGATCGCACAGCTTGTCCCTCCGTCAATCTTGTTGTAATGAGAAACAAAACCCTTCCCTGTAACGCTTCGAGCCGTATACAGCCGAGAACTTTCAGAACCCTTATCTCTCGTTCCAAGAAGTATAGTGTGATCCCCATGAGAAACTACTTGTGGTTGACTGTTGTCGTACTTGTAGTCTTAACCTGTCTCGGGATTTCTCAGGTGTCGGCTCAATGGTACTATAACGGCAATTACTACACTACCTGCCTGCCAGGTCCTGGATCCTCAATCCAATGCTCAGGAAATCTGCTCCGGAACCCCAATGGATGTACGGTCTTGGGGTTTCTGGTCGGCAATTGGGTGAACGATCCAACAATTATTGTGCCGACAGCAACACAATACTACACCCTGCAGAATCTGCCCTCGTCCATCCCTCCTATAGGCAGCTGGGTAACAGTGACCGGATATCTCTACCAAGGTCCTAATCATAGCCCGACCGGCGCAAGCTGTCCAGGAAACTACATCAATGTTACATCAATAACATGAAGTTTCAACTAACCTGCTGCCGTTGAATCACGTGTGCTTAATGAGACACTGAGTGCGTACATGGTAAGTGTTTAATCCTGTTCAACTGACAACTACGGTGAGTGCAGTCTGTGAGACACGAAAACAATTTCACCAACGTACTTACGGATAATATGAACGCGCTTCTCATACTCACTGTTTTTCTCGTCGGAACAGCAGTAACAACGTCGCCAACGATTGTATCCCTCGTTCCACCCGGGATAGTGACGGAGTCACAAGAGCAGTACATTATGGTGGGTGGTCAGAACGGGACATGGTTCCAGCAGGGCCAGGCGCCGAGATTATACAGGATCACTCTGTCTAACTATTCCGTTACGCGGCTGATGCCTGTCTCGAGTCAGGGTACAGTTTGGGGAGGGAGCTGGAACGGTTCTCAATGGTTGATTTCAGGCTGGGGTGTCAATTCCGGGCCTTATGGATCAAACCCTTACATCTACTTGAATGATGGAGAGAACCAAGTTGTCGCTGGCACAATGACGCAGTACGATTCAGAAGGATCTTGGCATGGGGGTGACATTTTCGCTGCGAGTTATGGTATACACAGCTGGCTGCTTTCAGGTCTTGGTTCCGATGTTCTTCCTAGTTCGAGGTGGCCAGCAAATCACATGTCGCTCGCCACCTTTGACGGTTATCACTTCCAAGATCTGTCGGTCAACGTACCTCACCAGGAGGATGCAATACTCTATGCGAACAGTTGGAACGGACGATATTGGTTGGTCGGTGGAGGATTCCTTCGTTCCCGGGTATTATTCGCATTCGACGGGGTCAAGATTACTGATTTGACATCACAACTTGACGAACAGGTGTCGTACTCCGGATCGATACAGACGATTGCGTGGAATGGAGCATACTGGTTGATTGGAGGAATCGACCTACTCGCCAAGTTCGATGGAAAACATTTCATTGATCTATCGGCGCATTTGAGAGCGGCGCTAGACAGGAGTTTCACCGTCAATTCAATTGCTTGGGACGGTGACGAGTGGATGCTTGGCGGGGGAACTCCCGTTGCTCAACTCCTTCCGAGTCAAGCATGGGTCGCTACTTACTCTTCGTTCGGTTTCAGCGATCTGTCGGGACTCCTTCCGTCTAGGCTATCAAACCAATCCTCGACCATCCTTACGGTTGCATATGCAAATCCGTTCTGGATAGTTGGCGGCTATTCTGGAAGATATGAAGGATTGCTGCTCTCATACCGTGGAGGTACTTTCCGAGATCTCTCTAAACTTGCTGGAGATACAAGTTACGTAATCTGGGTTGGTGCTGGAACGTTCAAGAGTCACCAGCAAGATTTTACAAAATTCAGATTTGTTGCATCGGCAGCAAACGCTCCTTACTTAGCCTCTGTCTGGGTGATATATCGATCTGCGAGATATCCGATCTCGTAATGCTTGTTTAAATCAAATGAAGTTTCTAGCTCGCCAATGTTTCAATCACTGAGACGATTTGCAATTACAATGCGTGAAGCTCTGATCGCGTCAATCGCGACGAGCACAGTCATGATTCTCTTGACCCACTTCCTTCACTTTTAGAACATTATCTTAGCTTCAACGTAATACCTTATGTCATACCGCAAGACGTAACTCCACGTATTACACTACGCCACATTACTCCGACGCATCCTGTTTC
>Ga0187778_10000641_pt1 | contig 24829 bp, 14 predicted proteins | sample 1015_Q2_SP5_20_M_FD_132418 | JGI IMG/M metagenome (GOLD analysis project Ga0187778, IMG submission 132418) | Tropical peat soil microbial communities from peatlands in Department of Meta, Colombia - 1015_Q2_SP5_20_MG | ecosystem: Environmental > Terrestrial > Soil > Wetlands > Peat | place... | reverse complement strand
GTAAATCTCTTGCCAGATCTTCAACCTTGATGTTTTCGTCGTCTTTGTCCGCCCTACCTAGCAACTGCTCGGCAAAAGATTTCTGTAGGATAACCTCAGGCGCGGTTGCAGAAGAGAAAAATCCGCCGGCCATTCCATCAAATGCGTCGTTATTCCTGGCCGAAAATGGCAGCCCAGCAACCGTAGTCAAATGCGGCTTGTCTTCATAGCGGAGTTCGGTGACGAAGCGGATGTCGGGATACGCTTCCAGCACATTCGGCAGTCCCTCGATCTTGGTACGAGCGGATTCGTCCAGTGACGGGCTCTCGGCCGGGGAAGGGCCGTTGTCTTCCCGCTCACGATTGAAGTTGCGTAGCTCGCGCCGGGAAGTCACGATTACCGTATCGAACAACCCGGATTTCTCCAGACGCCGGTCGGCTAGTCTCTGTAGTCCGATGCCAAGCGCAAGCATGCCGACCAGTGACGCCACACCTACCGAGATACCCATAGTGGTAAGCGAATTTCGCAGAACAGACTCGCGGAGATTGCGAACGGCCAACTCGGCCACATCGTAGAGTTTCACCTCGCGCCTCCTCGCATCGCTTCGAGGTCGTCGGCGGATGCGGGGGGCTGGCTTTGGACGAGTCGGCCATCAGCCAAGAAGATCATCTCTCGCGCGTAGCTCTCAGCCAGGGCGCGCTCGTGCGTTACCATGACGACGGTCATTCCGAGCGATTCATTGAATTCGCGGATGAAATTCATGATTTCGGTTCCGGTGTGGCTGTCGAGATTGCCAGTGGGCTCGTCCGCCAGCAAAAGTTGTGGCTGATTGATGAGCGCTCGTGCCAACGCGGTCCGCTGTTGCTCCCCACCCGAAAGTTCGGTAGGCCGATGGCGAATACGGGCGCGCAGTCCGACCCGATCGAGAGCCTGACAACACAGATCCTCGCGTTTCTCACGATCAATTTCTGCGAGGCGCAAAGGTAACTCCAGGTTTTCATAGACGGTCATGCTGGGAATGAGGTTGAAAGACTGGAAGACCATACCGACTGTCTTCAGGCGGTACTTTGCCAACTCCTGCCGCGTTAGTGTCGCCAGATTGCGCCCTTCGACAACGACGGAGCCAGAGGTTGGTCGGTCGAGCCCCGCGATCAGGTTTAATAGAGAAGACTTTCCCGAACCGGACTGGCCTAGAAGTGCAACAAACTGCCCCGATCGCACCTGAAGCGAGATCCCATCGACAGCCCGAATGAGCGCTTCACCCATTTGATAGTAGCGGCAAAGGTTTTCAGTCCGGATGGCAAGTGAGTCGGTCGATCTGAGATCGTCGCCAGCAGTAGCTATCAACGAACATCTCCTCGCACCAAACGCAAGGCGTCAGTTATCTCAGCGCCCTCATCAGTCGAGGGCTTCGAAGGCTCATTCCCGTTCGTTACCAGAGCTGAATCGCCCTCACCTGGAGCGAGAAAGAGGTTGGTTTCCAGCCCATGTTGCTTCGTGTACAGCTCGTAATAGCGCCCACGCAAGGCGTAAAGCTCGTCGTGGGTGCCGCGTTCCACAATTCTCCCTCGCTCCATAACCAGGATCTGATCCGCACGACGAATGGTCGAAAGGCGGTGTGCGATTACGAAGGTGGTCCTTCCCTGCATCAGGTAGGAGAGTCCCTGCTGGATCAGCGCCTCAGATTCCGAGTCGAGACTCGATGTCGCCTCGTCGAGGATCAAGATTCTTGGCTCAGCAAGAATCGCCCGAGCGATGGAAATACGCTGGCGCTGTCCACCAGAGAGTTTGATGCCTCGCTCACCGACAACCGTGTCATATTTGTCAGCGAAGCTCTCCGCGAATTCGTCTACCCGTGCAATGCGGCACGCCCGCATGATCTGCTCTTCGCTTGCGTCGGGACGAGAAAAGGCGACATTCTCCCGAATGGTCCCGTCAAACAGGAATGATTCCTGCAGAACAACGCCCAGTTGTGTACGGTAGGAATCGAGTCGCACCGTGCTCAGGTCAACACCATCGACCAGCACCTTGCCGTGAGTGGGGAGATGGAAAGCGGAGATCAACCCTATCGTGGTCGACTTGCCCGAACCAGAGGACCCAACCAGGGCAGTCACAGTTCCCGGTTCGGCGTGAAATGAGACATCATTCAGAACCATGCGGCTGCCGTCGTAACTGAAGCTGACGTTCTCGAAATCGACATAGCCCTCAATGGGGCCCAAGGTCCGCGTCCGCTTCGGATCCTGATCTTCGCGCGCTTCGCTCAGGATTTCATGGCTGCGTTCCAGACCTGCGAAAGCTTCTGTCAACTGCGTGCCGATTTGTACCACCGACATGATTGGTGCGATCAGAAAGCCGAGAAAGAGAGTGTAGGTAAAGAATCCGCCGATGGTAAGCGAACCGGCAGCGATCTGCCGCGCGCCCGTGTACATGATCACGGCTCCGACCACCCCCATAAGCAAGCTCGCCGACAGGCTCATCACCGAGGTCGCCGTGAGAGTCTTCATCACATTGTCAAGCAATCGGTGGACCCCGCGTGAAAAGACATTCTCCTCACGCTCTTCCGCGTGGTAGCCCTTCACGACGCGTACGCCCCCAAGGGACTCGGCTAGCCGGCCAGTCACTTCGGCATTGATCTTGCCGCGTTCACGGAAGATCGGCCGGATCGTCTTGAATGCCCGCTGCAGAGCAATCGCAAAACACGTCAGAAATGCGAATGCCAGTCCGGTCATTAAAGGGCTGATGCGCAGAAGTACAATGAACGCGATAATTGCGGTCAGAATCCCGCCAACCAGATCCACCAGCCCGGTACCGATCAGATTGCGAACGCCCTCGACATCGCTCATGATCCGCGACACCAATACGCCGCTCTTGGTCGCATCGTGAAAAGCGATTGGCAGCCTGCCGACATGCGCCTGCACCTTTTGCCGTAGTTCTGCGATCAGGCGCTGGGCTTCCTTCGACAGTAATTGTGTCAGCGAGAAAGAAGTAATTCCCTGAACCGCCGTTGCCGCCAATACCCCCAAAACAAGTGGCTTTAAGAGGGCGTATTGTTTTCTGACGATTACGCTATCGATCAGGAATTTGGTGGAGTACGGAAGCACCAGCCCCGAGACTCGGTTGATCACCATTAACAAAAAACCGAAGGCGAGCAGTCCACGGCGAGGTCGCACCAGTTCCCAAACGATGGGCAGCACCTTGCGCAGTTCAGCCTTGGGACGCGGCGTTCCGGCCAGCTTGGTCTGAGAGGCCACTTTGTTGATTAGAGTTGAGTTTGCCCGGGGAGGGTTCATTTTGTCGGCTTTTGATAAAGCCGCCCCAACCATCCAGTGTTGGTGGGTTGTATTCGAGATTATTTCCGAACGCGTGCGAATCAGGCTGCTGCGGTCCCATAACCTGTCCGGATTGGACGCACGTGAGCAATCGGTTTTTCGTGTAGAAGCAGTTCGGTGGCTTGCACACGAGGGCTCGAATGAAACCAGTTTTGGACAACACCCCCGAAAAGCAGGTTAGCGATCGAGAGCAGGCTCATAGCCTGGTGATGAGCCATCCAGCTGCGCACGATTTCGTAATGACGGTGTTGCGAAGCTTTCTCTGAACCGAAGTCCACCGCTTCATAGAAACCATAGCGACCGCACCAGCCCTTTTTCGCCATCCTGCGCAGGTTCTGTAGCGCTCCGATTGGGTCAACGTGTAGCGCCAGGAACGTCGAATATGGCGAAATCACCAGTCTGTCGGTGTCCGGCTCGCGGAGACCGAGATGGGGTACCCCGAACGCCTGGTATCCATAGTTTCCCGCGGGATCACGTTCCGCGAAAGATGATTCCGAAATCCCCCATGGGATGTGCTTGCCGGCGGTGAAGGCTTGCTGTGCCTGTACCGCTGCCCTGCTCGTTAGATCCAGCAGTGTCTGAGGATAAGAGCGCATCCAGATGGCGGGCATAAGGTATTCGAACATGGTTCCGGTCCACGACAGCAAAACCTTGTGTCCGTGATCTACCGTGTGGACGCGACCCAGCAGAAACCAGCTCTCCTGCGGAATGTCATCCTTCGCAATCGCGACGAAAGTCGCAATCCGAGCCTCGGACGCCAGAAGGTCATAACAGGCGGCACTGAGCTGCGATGCCCCAGCGTCGTAGCCGATCGACAAGAGCTTGCGGCGCCGGTCCCGCAGAAACCGGAAATCCATTTCATTCGCCAGCCTGTCTGCATCAAGTGCGATGGTGAAAAGGTCCTCGATGAGAGCAACCGTCTGTAATCGGGCCGCCGGAAGTAAAGAGCGCAACCGCTCACGTGCAACGTTGGCATTGTTGCCATTGCCATTTGCGTCTCCCGTTTGTAGCTTTGCCGCCAAACGATCGATGAACACCGGCAAGCGTTCCAAGGGCACGGTCTCTATGGGTTTCAGATTGAGCTCACGGCGCACCTCGGCAAAATCGGGTAACAGCCAAGGGCAGAAGTCGTTTACGTCACGACGAATGTGTTCAAGTCGCAGCTCTAACTGCTCCCTGAACCATCTCACGTCAGCGCTGTTTTGCGACGCAGTCTTGCTCCCATTCTCCAGATCTGAACAGGAGAGGCTCAAGAGAACATCCAGCCAGTTTCCGCTTTCCAGGCGGCGCTGAAAAGCCTGGATTTGCCGCCGTGAAATGGCGTTCAGAGAGACTAAAACTCCCAGATGATCCAGTACGCCATCCGCAAGACTACTATTCAAGAGAGGCCGGCGCAGTCGGTTCCAGCACCCCTGCTCGAGCGTCCAAAGCGAGGCGAGTAGATTTCCGTTGTCCACCGATGAGACGAATTTCGGAAGTAGCGGCGCAAGCGTCCGCGTGTCATACCAGTTCAACAAGTGCCCGCGATAGCGCTCCAAACTTGAAATCGTCGTTAATGTTCGCAATGTGAGCTCAGCGAATTCGTCCACAGTCAAATAACCGAATTCACAGGCGGCCTGACGTGCATTCAGTAGTAACCCGAGGTTCGTGGTTGAAACCCGGGCCGCAACCCGGAAAGGTTCCTCCACGTTGTCGGGAATCAACCAATGATGCTCAGCGTTGCTGAATTCCGCGAAATATCGCCAAGTGTGTAAAGCCGCATGACGAAGCAACAATTTCTCTTTCTCTGATGGCTCTTGATATCGGGCCCGAGGGGGCCGGTTCAGCCACACCGAAACCAGCTTGCTGCAGGCCCAAAGCAGCAAGATCGGGAGTGCCGAAAAGATAGCCCACGGCCGCACGAACCACACTAGCGCTGCGATTGCCAAAGCCAGCGCCGGAGTCCAATCCAGATAGATATCCAGTGGGGTGCGCTGCCGGCCTCCAATCTCTGCTTCTGCTGCTGTTTCCCACTGCAAAAGTCGTTCTCGCGTGACCAGCCGCCGAACCAGAGTCCGAACAACGGCGTCCATCGACAGCAACATCTGGTGCGCCAGGAAGGTCAAATTCAGAAGAACGTTTACGTTAGCCGCGAACAAGGCTTTCACGGCATCCTTAGCGATAGCGCGATGACGTTGAATTGCTGCTCGCGTAAGTTCAAATGCGAACTGGCAATATGCGGGCATGAACAAGATGGCAACAATAGCTACAGTCCACCAGACAGCGCGTCCCGGCAAGATCGTCCAGCCGAGAACGAATAGAACCAGTGTCGCGGGTTCAACAAGGCTGCGTCGCAGGTTATCGAATATCTTCCATTGAGAGATGAAGGAGATCGGATTGGCTACGTGTTGCCCAGATTCATCGGGAACATGGGAGAACAACCATGCCGTGATTTGCCAATCCCCACGCAGCCAACGATGCTTGCGTCGATTGTAAGCACTGTAATGGGAGGGGTAGTCCTCAATCACCTCAATATCGCTGGCTAATCCTGCGCGAGCATAAGCACCTTCAATCAAGTCGTGACTGAGCAGCGCGTTGTTCGGGAAGCGGTGATTCAGGACTCGATGCAATGTATCAACTTCATAGATTCCTTTTCCGGCAAAACTCGCTTCGCCGTACAGGTCCTGGTACACATCGGAAATCGCGCGCGTGTAGATGTCGAAGCCTGTCTCTCCGGAGTAGATCGCGGCAAGCCGTGATTTGGCGGCACTCTGCACGCTCACGCCCACTCGTGGTTGCAGAATGCCGTAGCCTGCCACCACGATGTTCTTTTCAGGATCGATAACGGCCTGGTTCAAGGGATGGGCAAGGCACCCAATCATCCGGTACGCGGACCCGCGAGGCAACTCCGTGTCAGAATCAAGGGTAATTACGTAGCGCACCTTTGGGAGGACCGATAGATCGCCGACTTTCACCGGGAAACTGTCGTACTCGTGCCGCAAAAACTTATTCAAGTCCATCAGCTTTCCGCGTTTTCGTTCCCAGCCCATCCACACTTTCTCGCGCGGGTTGTACACACGGTGCCGATGCAGCAAAAGGAACGAGCCTTTTCCTTCACCCGCATACCTGTCGTTCAGCTTACGCACGAGTTCCCCGCACAGATCAATCAGCGGGCTGTCTTCGCGCGGGCTTTGCCGGGAATCCGGCAGATCGCTCAACAGAATGAAGTGCACATTGCGATCGCGGTTGCCGAGAAAGCGAACCTCGAGGTCCTCTACTAACCGATGAACTTGTTTCTCGTTCAAGAGCAGGGTAGGAACTGCAACCAGCGTGACGCAATCGTCGGGAACGCCCTCAGAAAAATCGAGCTTGGGCAGGATCTGCGGTCGCAACAATGAAGTGGTCAGATAATTCACCAGCAGAACTGCGCTTTGCGACGCGGGCAGCAGTAATGCCACGATTGCCAGAAAAATAAGATCGGGCGGACTGAAGCGGTTGGTGATCAGCACTACGACCACCGAGATTATGGCGAAAGTGAAGATCTCAATTGCAGGCAGATAGTACTCGTCCGGATGGCGGCGAAGGAAATCCTGCACCCGCTGAGCAAATGGCGGACGAAAACGAACGCGGCGATAAAGAAGATTCCTTCCCTCCGCCAGCAAGTAGTACCCGATATGAGAACGGCGAAGGTGCAAACGCGGATCCGCGTCACGTTTCCCAGCCGCTTCCCTCGCCAGTGTCAGGGCGTGTCTGGCGACTTCCGTCTCGGTACAATCACTCCGCTGAGAGATTTTTACGACCCGCTTGCGATAGAGCTCGCGAGTTTCAAAGTCCATTCGCGAATAATCGCCTGCCGGATCCTGCCGCAAAATACGGTCGAACAGGATCAGCGGCTCTAGCACTTCCTTCCATGATGCCTGGGTCGCATCGCGCAAGCTGGTTATGCAGAGGCCAACATTGTAAGAGCCATTTTTATCTTGCAGAACCTTGGTAGCCCGGGCCACGATTTCTTCCAGCAGAACCATCTTCAGAGCCGCTACAAGCGCGATCAGCTCTTTCATGTTCAAAACCGTGACGTCCTGAAACGCCTGGACGTATGAAGTGAACGCCTGCTCACTGAAGCGGTACTGCGCAGCGTCGAGGAATCCTTGCGCGATGACGACGGGTCTTGGCAACAGAGTGCCGCGCGCTGCCACTACGTGAGGCGCCTTACTCAATGCTTTCAGCCCATCCGCCATACCATGGAGTTCCATATCCACCAGGTTCACGTTGTCGTGCAGCCAGCGGAAATCGTCCGGCACTATAGCGTCTGGCGCCAGAACGGCCCGGAAGGGCTGGAACTGATTGTGGATCGCCGCCTGCAGAGCACCGTACCGATTGAAGACCGCCGTGGAGGATCGAAGGCTCGGCACCCATGCCAGGCCCTGAGCAAGCCGGGCGGCGTGCGCACGCAAGGCTTCGCTGTCGTCGCCCCGGTTTGTGGGTTGGTGGGACAACTCAGCTTTCTCGCTTAGCAGCTCGAGGTTTGTGTTATCCGACATTCGGATCAGTAATCAGCGGTAACTGGCGGCTTGCAATTCGAACATCTCGGCGTAGCGCCCTCCGAGCATGGACAGTTGCTCGTGAGTTCCTTCTTCGGCGATCCTGCCCTTTTCCAGTACTACGATGCGATCCGCCATCCGTACGGTTGAGAAGCGATGAGAGATAAACAGCGCCATTTTTCCCGCCGTAAGCTCAGCGAATCGGCGAAACACTTCGAATTCACTCCGCGCGTCCAGTGATGCCGTGGGCTCGTCAAGAATCAGCAGTTGCGCATCACGCAAATAAGCTCGTGCCAAAGCCACTTTCTGCCATTCGCCGCCCGAAAGATCCACTCCTCCCTCAAATCGACGCCCGAGCATCTGCTCATATCGCTGCGGCAGTCGCTCAATCACCTCATCCGCTAAACTCTTATGTGCAGCTTCCCTGAGTAACGTAAGATTTTCCCGTTCCTGGATCAGCCCAGAAGCTATGTTTTCCCTCGCGGTCATCTCGTACCGCATAAAGTCCTGAAAAATGACTCCAATCTCGTGGTATAGATCCTCCAGGTCGTAGTCGCGGAGATCTACACCGTCCAAAAGGATCTGTCCCTCTGTAGGATCGTAGAGCCGCGTCAAGAGCTTGACAATGGTCGTCTTCCCTTCGCCGTTTTCGCCGATCAGCGCAACCCGCTCTCCGGGATGAAGGTGAAAGTCCAGGTGGTTCAGCACCAGCCGGTCAGTCCCCGGGTAACGAAACGAGACATTGCGGAACTCGAAGCCATGCTGGATCGGCCTTGGGGCCGGAGTTGCGTTCGGCTTCGAACGAATCGTCGGCTGCATGTCGAAGAACGCCAGGAGGTCCGTGAGGAACAGAGCCTGGTCGGCAATGCCGGCCAGCGTTGAGAAAACTTGCTGGATGTTCAAGCTGGCCTGCTGAATCGCGCCGGCCAGCAGTGTCAGAGTGCCGATCGAAAGAACACCCGTCAATGTGCGCCAGATCACCCAGGCGTATGCAGCGTAATAGCCCAGAGTTCCGATAACGGATAGGGCGGCGCCGGCGAACAAGCGGCGTCGCGCAAGCGAGACATCCTGCACATAGATTCGATCTGAAAGTTGCGTAAAGCGCTCTGTCAGAAATCGGCTCAGGCCAAATAGCTTTAGCTCCTTGGCTGCTTCCTTGCTGCCTCCCAGCACCCGCAGGTAGTCAAGCTGCCGCTTAATAGGAGTCTGGCTGAAGTTCTTGGCATACCCCAGGAAAGCGAAATGGCTTTCCCCGAGAAACGCAGGTAGCACCCCGGCCACCAAAAGCAGCATCAGCCAAGGAGAGTACACAATGATGGTTACGGACATCGTCACCGCGGTGATAAGCTGCTGGATCAGTCGCCCGATGGATTGAATCATCCCCAGGCGATCGGTCGCCTGCACCCGGGCACGTTCCAGCCGGTCATAAAACACGGGGTCCTCATAAGCGACCAGATCTAGTTCGGACGCGTGCTTCATCACGGCGATGCTGACATGTCGCGTGTACTTATCGGCCAGCAGGGAATCCAGGTAGTCGATTCCGCGGCTCAAAATGCTGAGAAGTACCGCAACGCCGAACTCGGCCGCGACCAGCCACCAGAATCGTGGGCTGACGGGATGATGCCCGGATATGGCGCGAACAATATTGTCGATAATGAGCTTGGTGATCCAAAGCAGGGCGACCGGCAACACCGCCACAAAAAGGCGGAATATGAGTCCGAAGGTTACGACAGCTGGCCCCGATTCCCAGACAATCTTCAGTACTGGCGGAACATTGCGCAGTGCAGCAAGGCGCTCCTGCCATCCGCTTTGGAACTTTTCGTGCCCCATGCTCGACCTAGATTGACTAGAACTGCGGCGTCGGTTGGTATTCAAATCTGAATCATCGCGCTATCGCGGCGTGCATACTCGTGCTCATACCGAAGATGCACAAAGCTACCACAAGGTTTGTGCATACAACAACTTATCCCGTCCCTTAAGGGTCTTTCAACTCGGGAAAGAATCCCCTAACCCGTTATCCATTGGTTGCAGGTGTAGACCCACTTTCCACCGCTCGATTTTCGTTCGCGAGGGCTAGAAAATCTCCACGAATCTGCCGTTTAAATTACTCACAGTATTGTGCTAATGAGTGAAGATCGACTCTAGTTGCATCTACGGGACGGAGGGGCAGCTGTACCCGCGTTTCGGGAAAATTTTGCTCGTCTGGATGAAAAAACTGTATTTTGCCCGTTGCCTATCTGACCTCGATCACCGCCAGGCCGTCGGCTGGGAGTGTGATTGTGAGCTCGCTATTCTTGAGGTTTTCGATTTCCGGCGATGGCAACTGCGCAGCCTGCCGGAGTTCCTGCAGTTGCTCCTGCGTGGGATAACGAGGCGATCCCATCTTCTCGTACGCAGCGTGCACATCTCCGTGATCATGATCGACGCGCGAGACGGCGGCGCGCCGAACCTCACCTGAGTTTCGGAAATGGATCGTCACAGTTTTGGCAGATCCGCTCTGTTCCGGCGGCACCAGGTTCCAGACAGCAACTACGAGGGTGCCGTCGGGACGCCGGGTCAGCAACGCATCCTCGGAATTTAAGGTAATACGTTCATCGCCCAGTTGGTGCAGAACCTGGAATGCGGCATAGGCCGGCTTAGGAATACCCCCTTCTGCAATCAAGCCGTACCCGCCGTAAAACGGCTGCTTCACAACGCCTTGTTCTTCGAAAACATCGGAAAGCGTCCAGTAAGACATTTCGGTCACGAGGCCGTCGCATTGGCGAATCGTGTCTGCCATCCATGGTCCCATGTAGATTGAGTCGGTAACCTCCGGGGCGGTCGAGTAGGTAGCGTTAAACTCGCTCAAGAAAAATGGCAGATCGCGCCGTGCGGAGGCGGCAATCTGTTCGTGAGCCTTCTTGACCGCGCGGCATACCATCCGGTCGCGCGGGATATTCTCATTCGTGCCGAAGACATTTTGCGCGGTGTCATTGCCATAAACGTGCGTTGAGACGAAATCGACCGGAACGTGCTTCTGCACGCAGTGCTGAATAAACGCATCCACCCACGCCGCCTGTGCGGTCGCCGGACCACCCACGCGTAATCGCGCATTCACGCGCTTCACCGCTGCCGCCGCGTGGTCGTACAACTCCCAGTACGTCTCCTGCCTGGGTTCACCAGCCCAGAAATCAAGGTTCGGCTCGTTCCAGACCTCGAAATACCATTGTGCGACTTCATCGACCCCGTACCGATCCACCACGTGCTTCACGAATTGATAAACCAGGTCTTCCCAGCGGCTCCAGTCTTTCGGTGGCGAAACATTGGGTTTGTACCAGAAAGCTTGATGAAGGTCTTTGGCCGCCAGCTTGTTGGCCATGAAGCTCAGTTCCACAAACGGCCTGATGCGGTTTTGAAGCAAGCCGTCGTAGATCTGATCGACATACGAGAAGTTGTACACGGGATTGCCTTGAGCGTCTTCGTCATAGACGCCGACTTCGTCGTGAAAAATGGCGTGAAATCGGACGTACCGAAAATCTGTGACGTTTTCCACGCTCCGCAGATCCTCGCGATAGCTTTCGCGCAGCGACAAAATGGCCCGCCCCGAGCCAAACATATGCTCCCAGAAATGCGGGAAAGGATGCGAGGGCGCCAGGGCATCAATCGTCAGGATTTCCGGACTTCCATCGGTTTGGCCCCAGGCCGGCATCACCAGAACCATGCAGAGCAGAAGCACCATTTTTGGGCAGTTTTTCATAATTATTTCGAACGCGTTGACCTCCTCGGAAAAGAATACCGCAGGCGGCTCATAGCCAAAGCGACCAGATCGCATCCACGCAGGTGTGCGTGATTGCTGATCCGGCGATGCGATGCCGCGACCACCACGCCCTCCCATAAAAAATTCCCGCAATTGCAGCCAGCAGAACGTAGGGCCAGTTGAATTGTGTGGCCCGCTTATTGAAATGGGAAAGACCAAAGATTATGGCCGTCACCCCCAGGGCAACTCGAGATCCCAGCCGTCTCTCCAGCAGGTTCTGCAACCATCCCCGAAAGAAGATTTCTTCCGGTACCGCGATAAGGAAAAACGTGAAGGCCAGCGTTAGCCCGGCCTCACTCGCTTTGGGAAGGCGATTTTGAAAATGAAGAAATCCAAGAAGAAAACCAAGCGGGATCGCAATTAGTGCAAAGAATGCCAGTTCGCGTAAGCCGACGACGATGTCTCTCGCCTGAATTCGCAGATCGAGACCGACGTTTGTAAGCTGGCGAATGACAAGAAAACCATACAGACCCGAATCGAGAAGCATCAGCTTGCCGATGACGCTGAGATGAGCTGGCCACGCCGCTTCAAACCACCTCAAGTCCACTGCGAGTCCGAGAATCAGAAGCACCGCGAAGTCGCGCCAGTCTCCTTTTTGTTCCGGATCGAATTGGCTGGCATGTAACAGCAGAACCGCGATCACGATTGGCAGCCCGAAGTAAATCACCAGCCAGTTGCCGCGGTTCCAACCTGAGCCCGCCAGCGCGTATGGGACACCGAAAATTGCCGGGGTTATTAATCGAACGACCATGGGTAGCTTCCGGCAGAGGCGAATGATCTGATCGCCAGCAAGGCCAAACGCAAGCATCGGTGCCAACGCCCAAACAAACGCCGCAATCATCGCCGGAGTCCAGCTATGCACAACTTGATCCTAATGGAAGACAGGGTGGGAGGTTTACTTTCTCGCTCCCACACCTTCGTGCCGTTTGCGCGTGAGTAGGATTTCGAGTAATCTGCGCTTACACCGGAAAGGAGGTGGTCTGATGACAAGTTCTGACTGTAGTGGTAAGTGTTTCAAAAGACCAGGTGAGGTGGCTGAGACTTAGAGCAGGTCGCTCTAAGCGGGGCTTTCGGTGCCAGCGCGCCTAAAGCTACAGCCCGCACACTACCGGTGAGTTTGGATAACGTCCGTCTGGCGTTTAGGTCGTGCCAGAAGCCCGGAGTTGCCGTAGAGGCCACGTAGAGTGACCACCTCTTGGTCAATCCCAAACAGTCCGCCGGACGGCCCGTGCCGAAGAGGCACGGGCCGTTCTATTTCCGTTCCGGTTCTACTCTCAAGTGGGCTCGCGAATTGCTATCGCAAACCTAGGCACCCGGCCGCCCCTTGAGGGCGTTATTTCATCACTGCCACGTGCATCCGAGAGATCCAAGGAACTGCGTATATGGCCCGCCGTTACCGAGGATGTTGTAATTGGTAGGATCTGTTCCCCAATTATTGGGAGACGTCCAGCTTCCGGTTTCATCAACCTCGTCATCCTGCCCGTTGCCATAAATGGCGTTCAGTTCTACCGTGTTGCCTCCGGAGTTGCCGTCAATATGAACCCCCAGAAAGGCATTGTTAAAAACCGTGTTGCTCATGATGGAGATATTGGTCGAATTGAATGACCCTCCTGAGGGCGCGCGGCTGTAAATGCCGACGCCTTCGTCATTCGCCGTGACCGTGTTGTTTGTCACATTTACTCCACCTGCCAAGGCAGCCAAGAGTATTCCGTCGGCATGGGATGGACATAACGTGCCAAATGTATTTTGGCTGACCGTATTCCCGCTGACGGTCGATTGAGCGCCAGTCCTGATCACAATCCCGGCTGGAGAGACCGCAGGGGTTCCGCCCGCGCCCGTCACGATATTCCCGGTGACGTTTGCGGTGGAGTCATCCACTACGATCCCACGCATTCGGTAGCTTGAAACCACATTGTTGCTGATGACCCCAGCGGCCGTGTAAGTGTACCCCATATCAGAGTCGCCAAAGCGAATTGCCAAGCCACCGCTTGTGCAGCTCGGGTCGCCGATCGTCAGCACTTTGTTCCCCGTCACAGTTGCGGTGCCTGCGGTTACAAAAACGCCGTAGGTCAAACCACAGTTACCCGCTCCTGCGCCCTGAATAGTCATGTTGCTGATGGTAACGCTGCTGGCAGGCGCCCCAACAAATACGAGCGAAGTAGCGGTGTCGGTTGGATCCGCAGTCAACGATGTCGGAGGTTGAATGACTGCAGCATAGGGTGAGGTCGAGGTCAGCGTGACGTTTCGCTGGATCACAACCTGCTCCGTGTACGTTCCAGGTTTCGCCAGCACGACTGTGCGGGGTGGCGAAATGCTCAGAGCGTGGGTGATCGTCTTGCAGGGAGCAGCGGTGCTGCAGGTTGTGCTAGCGTCGTTGCCGTTGGTGGCATCCACAATGGCCGCGCCGGTGGCAGTGACCAGGGTCAACTGCTGCGACATGCAGTTGTTCGCATAATTTGTCTCCGTCGCGCTGTTCGTGTCATTGGCGCAAGCAACCAGATAGTAGGTACCCGCAGCGACGTTCGAGGGCACATTTATGTTGGTAGCTCCGACGTAGCTGCCACCGGACGTCAAGCCCGGGACGGTCTGTGTTCCCACCAGCGTGCCACCGGTTTTGGAGGGCGTCGTTTTGTTGAGGTAGAACCGCGTCCAAGTAGTGCTGGGAGATCCCGCACCTAGGTTGGCCGTTGTCTCAGTGGCCAGTATGGTAGTGCCGGTCGCGGCGACAACGGGAAAGCTGTCGGCGGTTACTGTTAAATCCGCAGCCTGGACCGTTACCTGCACCCCATTACAGTTGTTTGAATAGTTGGATTCAACGACACTGCCAGTGTCGTTGGCACAGGCGACAACGTAGTAAGTCCCGCCGATGTTAAGCGGCAGCGTGACTTTGCTTGTGCCGGTCGATGATGCGCCGGCAGTCCCGTAAGGTGTCAAGCTCGAGATGGTCCGTGTTGCCAACAGGGTCCCGCCTTTGGCATTGCTCGTGTTAAGGTACATACGCGTCCACGAAATGCCCGCGCCAACGGCAGCCTGGTCGGAAGTCGTCTCTTGGATCTGAATGCTGCCACCGGAAGCAACGGTTCCGGTGACTGTCGGAACAGACTCAATCAGGTCGGCCTCGGCCACTGTAATCACACAGCAGCTACTACTGGAGGGACCTAAGCTTACATTTGAGTAATACGGATCTGATGCCACTGCAGAGACCGTATGCTGGGCGAAAGAAAGACCTAAATTCTTGATTGGTACCGTGAAAGTCCAGCCTGACGGCAGCAGGGCCTGATTGTTAAAGTAGGTCGCTACATCTGGGCGCGATTGGTTTAGCGTTGCGTTACCTACCAGATTTCCATCAATGAAAACCTGAACGGTGTTTACGGGCGCAACAACCGGGTTAAGATCCGCTGCCCAGCCGGAAACAGTCAGAGTGCCCGCAGGGTAAGCAATAGCTGTGTTGTTGTTACCGTCGTTCGCAACGTCGATATAGCCGGTGAGTTGAGCGCCAGCTGTACCAGTGGCGAAGAAGCACAATAGCAGACCAGCAAGCAATACGATAAGAAACCGCTTCATGACATTCCTCCTGATAAATGTGTGTTCCTCCTCCCGATGAAAAACTTCCTTGTTTGGCCGTGGGGATGAACTTGCATGCCTCCTGATGTCAATGGGGGCGCGGCCGAAGTCGCGAACCACTGATGTTCGGCTGCCCGGTTCCCGACTGGTCGCCAGGCAGCCGTTCCCAAATCTGGGAATGCTCTCTTTCATCAGGAGTATGCAGAGAGCACTGACAGTTTCGGTTCAATTTTTCTCAGCGGGAAATGATCTCTGCGTGATTTCCGAGCGACTCACGGGTCATCAATGATGCCAGCGTCGCACTTTGCAGAGTTGTGACCGTATTGGCTGTATGTCTATCAAATTAAAAGGACTCAACGAGTTAAGGCGCTTCATAGGGCAGACATGCAGGGGCCTGAGTTCATTGAGCGTGAACAGATTGTTAATGACATGGGTAGTCAGCCATGGTAAGTTTTTGTGGCAGAGGATGGCAGGAAGCCGGAGGCGCTTGGACCTCGGTGGCCATTCTCGGATTCGGTTTGGGCAGTTTGAAGCAGACCTCAAGAGCCGCGAACTGTTTTGCAACGGTCTCAAAATCCCCCTCCAAGAAAAACCCTTCCTTATACTCTCCGCTTTGCTTCAGTCGCCGCAGGAGCTCATTACTCGCGAACAACTGGCCCTGAGAGTTTGGCCGGATTCATACGTCGAGATTGATTTCTGCTTGAACACGGCGGTCAGGAAGCTCCGAAGGGCCCTCAACGATTCAGTTGATCATCCGCGGTTCATCGAAACCGTCGGTAAGCTCGGTTACCGGTTCATCGGACCAATGAGCATGTCAGAAGAAACGCACAGTGGAACTCCAGAGCAACCCCCGACAACAAGCTCTTGCGCGACGCGGCCACTACGACTATTGGTGCTGCCATTTGAAGATCTGGGTGTATCTCCTGACGGAGTTTTCGCTGAGGGTATGACGCTCCATATAGTGACGCGACTCGTCGCCGGCCGGCACAAACACTTGGCGCTGGTCTTCTCTCGTCGCAAACACGATGTGCGCAACGTTCATCAAATCTCCAGGGAGTTGCACGCGGATTACGTACTCACAGGATCTGTCTTGAGGAGCGACGGGCGGATGCGAATTGATGTCGAACTTATCGATCAGACAGACCAGAGTTGCGTCTGGGCAGAAACCTACACGCGAGCTCAATCAGACTTCATCGTTATTCAGGACGATATCGCGCAGCACCTCAGCCGCTCCTTAATGCGAATCCTGCCGCACGCTGAAAGAGCAGGGCGAGTCTCGGCGGATTAAAGGTCTGGCCGGCTTCTGAACTCGGGACGTTCGGGTCGCGCCAAGAACCAGCAGTTGCCGTGAGGGCCGAGTAGAGTGACTACCTCTTGGTAATTCAATTCCGTTTCATCGCGCACGGTCCAAGGCTTAAGACGTTGGGCCGTTTCGCTTTATAGCAAAAATTTCTTTGTTGTCACAGTTTTATACTGCAAATTGTGCTCCAATTTTGGGTGGACCGTCTTGACTGTCCGTCCTTAAGCTCAGCACTGACGATCTGAAGCTCAGATTAAGTCTCCGGTTGTAAGCAGGCCTGGCAAGGAAGATTTCTTACGTGCCATGCGGAGTGTTGAATAATTCAATTGGACCGGTAAAATATTTTGAGTTTTTCAGAGTTGAGGCTTGACAGTTATTTTCGGCAGCCCATAGAGTGCATTTCGAAGCTCTATAGCTTCTCCCCCTATTCGCACTCTCGATTAGAAAAAGTTTGGTTGGTGCTGCAACGTTGAACGTTGCACGGCACGCTTCTCGACCTCCCCTTGGCCTCTTCCCCCGCGGCCATTTGCAAAACAGACTGTGAATCGGAAACAAGCTGCGGACAGCAGGTCTAGTCCGCGCTAGGGCCCCATACATAACAAATTCAGTGGAGGTCTGAATTTCCATGAAAAACATGCGCAACCACTTCTCTCTGGCCAACTTGAAAATATTACTGATTCTCTTTTGCGGGATGACGATTGCGGCCTACGCCGAGCCCCCGTCCTGGATTCGCGCTATCACCACCCAAGGCAGCGGCAATGTCTGCAACACAGACCAGTGTGACGATGCCACCTACGCGATCAAGGTGGGACCGGACGGCAACTTGTACGTGGCCGGCCGTTTTAGCGGGACGATAAACTTCGGAGCTACGACACTTGTGTCCGCAGGCGACCTGGACTTCTTTCTCGCCAAGTACACTCCTAGCGGCAAGCTGCTTTGGATAGTTCAAGGGGGCGGACCTGAAAACGATTGGGCAAGTGCTCTGGATTTTGATCAGGACGGGAATGTCTATCTGGCAGGCGGGTTCAATAGTACGGCGGTGTTCGGCTCTACCGACGGTAAAGCCAAAACCATGACGAGCACCACCGCGGTCCTCTACCTGGCGAAATACAGCCCTTCCGGCGTTCTAGTCTGGATACAAACAGGCACTGGAACCTGCGTTTCGCCTTTCGGGGACGGAGTAAACGCTGCCAATGGAGTAGCTGTGGACCGTGCTGCGGGCATGGCTTACATAATTATCGTGAGCGGAGGGGACGTTACATTTACGTCGGCTAACGGGACGTCCAACACCGTTCCGGGCGTCTGCGATTGGCATATGGTTTTGGCGAAATTCGACACCAACGGGAACTTTCAGTGGGGCCAAGTCAACGCATCCACCATCAACAGCATCCCGGACGGTATCGCTGCGGACGAAAAGCACCACGATGTTTATGTCACCGGGTGGTTTGAGGACACAGGCACTTTCTTTAGCAACGATGGCAACGACAAAACGCTAGTTGGCCTCAGCCCAGCTCAAACCACGAGCGACTTTCCGGATGACTGCTTCTTAGTCAAGTACGACCAGAAGGGCAATGCTGAGTGGGCAGCCGATATCGGTGGATACAAGTGCAATGGAAGCAGTGTTGCTGTCAGCCACGGTGGCAAAGAAGTCACAGTGGTCGGGTACTTCGGCAACATCAATCCTGACAATAGCAACTTCGCATCGCCAAGTGAAGAGGAGACTGTTGTCACCTCTCTGCCCCCAGGCAAGAATGACACTCTTGGTGACGGCGCGTTCACAGATCCTTACAACCAGAATGGATTTGTGGTTACGTACGATACAGCAGGCGTGTTGCTTAGGGTACGCCGGGCGGGCGGGGACATGAGGGAGGTTACCACTGGAGTGGCTTATGACTGCAAGGACAATCTGTACGTGAGTGGGGTCTATGCGGGGAGATATCCGCAGAATCTCGTTGTTCGGAAATATTCTGGGTGGACATTGGATTGGGAGCAGAGAGCAGAAAATGCTGGGTTCTGGGTCGGAAACAACACGATAATCAGTCCTGCGCTGGCTGTCGATCAAAACGGCAGTGTCTTCGTGACTGGCGCGTATCAGAGCGAGGCATGGTTTGGAAAAACCAAACTGCTAGGAACCGGGGCAGCCGACATATTCGTGGCGGAATTGGCGCCACAATAATCCTCGTTGCCCGACCCGAATAGGAAAAAGGACAATTCCAGGATCATTCTTAGATCCTGGAATTTTTTTATTGCTCGGCTTTTTCGAACCCCAGCCCGATGACCTCAGCCGTATCGCCAGCCAGTGCGAGCGCAGCCACCTCCGGTTTCGTGAACCACCTAACCTCAGCCGCGTCGCCCGCGGCCCGCGGCTCTCCTGAGATTCGCCGGCAGAAGAAATCGATCAGCACGTAGTGATAGAGCGTGCGCTCGTCGGCATCGCGCAAAATCCGGTCATACACGCCGAGCAGGACGGTTGGCTCAATCTCGAGCCCGGTTTCTTCTACCACCTCCCGGATCGCCGCCTCACGCAACGTCTCGCCCACCTCCAGCACGCCGCCCGGAATCGACCACTCCCCGGCGAGCGGCGCATGTCCTCGCTTGACCAGAAGCACACGATCCTCTTCGATGATGATGGCACCGACACCCACCAAAGGTGTCCGCGGATATTCCCGTTCCATGGAGCATCCTCGCCAGATGATCTGAGAGCAAACCTAACTTGCGGTCAGCGATTCTAAACCATGTTGTTGGGAGCGGCATGGTCCGCCCAGATACAATAGCTCCGTGGCCCTGGAAGAATACAAACGCAAACGCCGCTTCGAAGAAACGCCTGAGCCTCCGCCTAAGGTTGAAAAGAGGTCCCAGCACCGGTTCGTGGTCCAGAAACACCGGGCGACCCGCCTGCACTATGACTTTCGGTTGGAATTGGACGGCGTTCTCAAGTCGTGGGCGGTCCCGAAAGGCCCTTCCCTCGATCCTGCCGACAAGCGCCTTGCCATGCAAGTAGAAGATCACCCGGTTTCGTACTTCGATTTTGAAGGCATCATTCCCGAAGGCAATTACGGGGCAGGTACCGTGCTGGTTTGGGACGTCGGAACGTGGGAGCCGCTTTCTCCTCAGTTGGTCGACGGCAAATACGTTCCGGGAAACGATGCCGAGGCCAGAGCCATGCTGGAAAAAGGCGACCTGAAATTTCGCCTGCATGGGAAACGCCTCAACGGTGATTTCGCGCTCGTTCACATGAAATCACGGCGTCCAGGCAGCAAAGGCACCGAATGGCTGATGATCAAGAAGCACGATGAGTACGTTGTGCCGGGATTCGACGCCGAGCAATATGACACCTCTGTGCTCAGCGGCAAAACCATGGCGCAAATCGCCGGCGACGAAGGCGCAGCAGAGTGGGAGAGCAGCCGCAAAGCATCTCGCGGAAAGCTGAAAGCACCGTGGTTGGCCGAGACGCTGGCCAAATTGGATAAAAAAAAACTCCAGACAGATCGAACCCCGAAGGCAAAGAAAACCGCAAGAGCAACATTGAGCCGCTGAAACCCCGCTCCAGACCTTCCAGATCAAGGTCAACAGCTTTGGGTGCGAAAGAAAGCGGCATCTTCCCCGCAGTCGCAACCTTGAAAGGTGCCATGAAGCGCCCGATGCCAACCCTGATCCATCCCATGCTGGCTACTTCAACTGATCAGCCTTTCGACAGTCCTGACTGGCTGTTCGAAATCAAATGGGATGGGTACCGTGCAATTGCATTCATCGAAAAGGGCAAGACCCGACTCTATTCGCGTAATCAAAACGATCTCACATCGCAGTTCCCGGAATTAAAGGACCTGCCGAAATCGATCAAGGCCGAAACGGCAATTCTCGATGGCGAGATCGTCGCCCTCGACGAACAGGGTCACTCTTCCTTCAGCCTTATGCAGCAACGAACTGGCTTCCGAAGTCATGGCCGGCGCGTGGCTGGCCAGTCTGGCCTTCCGATCGCTTATTACGTGTTCGATCTGATCTATATCGATGGCTACGACCTGCGCCGCGTGTCGCTTGAGGATCGTAAGCAAGTTCTGGCCCAGATTGTCTCTCCCAGCGAGCAGGTCCGTTACTCAGAACATTTCCTCGAGCACGGAAAGGGGTTGTTTGAAGCCGCCAGACAGCAAGGCCTCGAAGGTATTCTCGCGAAGCAGCGAGGCAGTTGTTACGAGGAGCGTCGCAGCCGCGAGTGGCTAAAACTTAAGGTGACGCAAACCGTTGATTGCGTTGTCGGCGGATACACCGATCCCGAAGGCAGCCGATTGCACTTTGGCTCGCTCGTGCTTGGGCTCTACAACGAAAATGGACAGCTGAAACATATAGGCCAGGTTGGTACCGGCTTCGATCATAAGACTCTGAAACAGGTCTGGGACTTGGTGAAGAAACTTGAAACCCGCCAGAACCCTTTCTTCGGCCCTGTGGAGGCGAGGCACCTGCATTGGACTAAGCCCGAGCTTGTTGCCGAAGTGAAATTCACCGAGTGGACACACGAAACGGCTGAAGGCGGCCTGAAGCTGCGGGCCCCTGTCTACGTGGGTTTGCGCGCAGATAAAGATCCGAAAGAGTGCACGCTGAGCGGCCAGGTTCCGGAACTGGCGACCTGAACTGCTACCGTGACCTTCGAAACCACAAATGCGGTTACGAAGGTGAATTGAAAACTCGACATGTGGGGCCGCAAAATAGGCCCGTGGAGTTCATATTCGCAGCCCTCATTGGACTTGCTCTCGCCCTCGGTGCTCCGGTAATCGAGCATCTCATCCTTCAACTGAGGAACTAGCGGCTGCGTCTGCCCCGCTAATCACCACACCTCGCACACTTTTTCCGGCGGTTTCACCATCGGCTGGCCAGCCTTACATGAGAAAGCCTGCGAAAATTCCGGCATGTTCACGATTACTCCATTAATGCGGTACTTTGGCGGCGAATGGGGATCGGTCATGGCCCTCATCCTGAGTTCCTCGGGGCGCTCATTGGCACACGCCCATTGCGCAAAACCGACAAAAAACCTCTGGTCGGGCGTGAGATTGTCAATCGGCTCAAGCGTCTTACCGTTCTCAGCCCCTTTCCATGCCATGTAGGCCAGAATCTCGCCACCGAAATCGGCTACATCTTCACCCAGGGTCAGCTGGCTATTGATGTGAACGTCGTCGACAACGATGTACTGTGCATATTGGTCCTCAACGCATTTGGTCCGGGCGTCGAATTTTTCGCGGTCTTCCTTGATCCACCAATTTTTCAAATTCCCGTTTGCGTCAAACTGGCTGCCTTCGTCGTCGAAACCGTGGGTGAGCTCGTGGCCGATGGTCCCACCGGTATCCCCATAATTCGGGGCATCGTCGAGTTTGGCATCGTAAAGCGGCGGCTGCAGCACGCCGGCCGGAAAATTGATGTCGTTCATCTGTGGGTTGTAGTAAGCGTCGACCGTCGGCGGGGACACGTCCCATTCCCCGTGATCCACCGGCTTACCCACTTTATTGATATCGCGGCGGGTCTCAAATTCACGGGTCCGCCCAACATTTCCGGCAAAATCCTGGCTGGTGATATTGACCGAAGTGTAATCCCGCCATTTACCGGGATATCCAATCTTGTTTCGAATGCCCGCCAGCTTGGTCAGCGCTTGCTGTTTCGTCTCCGGGCTCATCCAGGGGAGCTGGCGAATCCGCTCGCCCATGGCATCTTCAATTCGCCGAACCATATCCAGTGTGCTGGCTTTGAGTTCCGGCGAAAAGACTTTTTGGACGTAAACCTGGCCGAGCGCTTCTCCTAGGTTGTAATCGGTGTACTGCACGCAGCGCTTCCAGCGTGCTTGTTGCTCTTTAGCGCCGCGAAGATATTTACGATAAAAACTGAAGTTCTCCTCCACGAATTTCGAAGATAAGTACGGCGAGAACGAATCCACCACGTGAAAGCGCAGATAGGTTTTCCAATTGGCAATCGGTTCGTTGGTGAGTTCGGCGTTTACTGCTTTGAAATAACCCGGAGTGGCCACATTAACGGTTTCAAAATTCGGATATTGCAGCTCCTTGTAGTAAACCGCCCAGTCAAAGTTGGGAGCAATCTGGCTGAGCTCCGCGACTTTCATTTTGTGCTTTAGCTTGTAGGGATCGCGCCGCTCCACCCGAGTGAGCTGCGCCTTGGCCAGTGCCATTTCCATTCGCATCACCGTGTCGGCGTTCTTCTTCGCAGCTTCTGCGCTATTTCCCATAAGCTCAAAAATCCTCTGTACATGCTGAACATAATGCTGTCGGATCTCCTTCGATTTTGCATCGTCTTTCCAGTAATAATCACGGTCGGGCAGGCCGAGACCACCCTGATCGAGTTCAGCGATCTGCTGCTCGGAATCATCTGGGTCCTGAGTTGACCCTTGCTCGAAAAGAATCGTCTCGCCATACGCGAACTGAAGGCGGGCGACCAGTGACGTGATTTCACTGGTCGACTTTAGCCCGGAAATAGCATCCAGGTCAGACTTGATTGCCGCCAGGCCGCGCTTCTCCACGGCGGCATCATCCATGCAGGCACCATAAAAATCGCCGATCTTTTGTGTAAGGGCGTCACGTTCCGAGTCTGCTGCTGCCTGCTCCAGGATACTGCGCAGAAAGTTCAGATTGTCCTCATACAGCTTGCCGTAAACGCTCCATGAGGTCTGATCCGGTGGGATGGGATTGTTTTTCTGCCAGCCACCACAAGAGTACTGATAAAAATCGACGCAGGGGTCCACAGACTTGTCTATGGAATTCACATCGAGACTGGGCGTGTATGGCATGTGCGGTTGCAGAGAGGAGTTCACAGGAGTTTGGGCCGGGGAAAGCGAGACTAGTGTCCACACTACCGAGAAGAGAGACATTAAATAGCGCATGTTCACCTTAGACGGAACATCTATTGAAAAGTGATAACCAGATAATGGTAAAGGAGGAGAAGATCTATTAGAAAGAGCACCAGTGGTTTCGGCGGGGCTCAACTACGCTTCACGCGCGGTGGACGAGCGCTAACTGGGATGACATTCGCAGGAGTGACCTGCAGTAATGACCGATGCCCCACGTGGATGAAATTCAACTCTCGTGCCGCGAGCAGGGCGTTAATGGCCTCGCGTACCCGCGATCGCGGAACGAAATTTCCGAAGAAAGTATCGACCTCCTGCGGATCAGCCGCTACTATGCAATCAAGATATTTCGAAATCAATGCCGAAAGCGCCTCCGCCATAGAGAGCTCAGTCCCTTCTCGGACTGCTCCCGGTGACCATCGGTAGAGCACATCCCAGGAAGCGCCTTCGCTCGGCTTGTAATCCACTCGTGTAATGCGTAATCTCGACCAAAGCTCGCCTAGAGCGCGATCTAAGGCTGCCAGGCTGATACTGCCGGCCAGTTTTTCCTGCAACTTCTGTTTGGAAATCGGGCCTTCCCGACGAATGATTTCGTAGGCATCACAAGCCAACTGAGAGTACTCAGACCGCGGACCTGGCTTGGGCGGTTGTTTGGGATTTCGTTCACCGACTAATGCATAGAAATACGGAAAAATCGAAGCCCCCAGTAAAAACGCATTATTCTCCTCAAAAAGGTTCGCCTCGTAAGCTGCATGATCACGCAGGAGACGAACCATCAATTCCACCGCGTCTTTAGCCCGCGCATCCGCAAAGGCTTGCTGCCACGTGGGCAATCGTTCATCAGAACCAACCCACGCCCCAATAAAGGTCGGCACCAGGATTTGCGCCTTGAGCGGATACATCAGGCAGAAACCCGCAGATTCTATGAACTCCCGAGCATCCTCGAGGGTACGCACCGGACGCCCATCCAGCCGCCACTTTTCCCGCCGAAGCTGATTGAGCTCGAGATCGGTCATAAATTGAAGAGTAGCATTTAGCAATTAGCCCAACGAGGCGGAAGATAGGTACTTAAGCTAAATGGTGAGTGCTAAGTGCAAAATGCTAAGCGCTGTGACCTCAGATTCTTTTGAACGCTTTCTGTATGTCCCGCAATGAGTATCGCAGAATGACCGGACGGCCGTGCGGGCATGACATGGGACATTCCGTCTTTGCAAGTTCCGCCAGTAGCCACTCCATCTTGTTTTGCTCCAGTGGCATATTGACTTTGATGGCGGCGTGACACGCAATCGAGGCAGCAATTCGGGCGCGAATTTTCTCGAGGTTCAGGACCTGCTCTTCCCGACAAAATTCGTCAAATAATTCGTGCAGCATCCTCTCTACCTCTGCCGGCTCGACACCGGCGGGAGCGACTTTAACAGCGACGCTGCGCGTGCCGAATGGTTCGGCTTCAAAACCATTATGGTTCAGTTCTTCCGAAATCTGTGCGAAAACCGCTTGCTGAGC